>VAPL010013338.1_pt1 | contig 25072 bp, 25 predicted proteins | sample 3395061 | NCBI WGS metagenome assembly VAPL01 (sample SAMN08290444, study PRJNA428436) | hydrothermal vent metagenome | isolation source: Deep-sea hydrothermal vent chimney 2 | place: Pacific Ocean: Juan De Fuca Ridge | depth 2182 m m | reverse complement strand
GTGATCGACAGGAAACCGTCGTCGTCGAGGACACCGATGTCCCCCGAAGCGAACCATCCATCGTCGTCGAGGACATCGGCCGATGCGTCGTCGTTGTTCCAGTACCCCGAGAACACGACACCACCCTTGATGAGCACCTCACCGTCATCGGCGATCCGCACCGACAGGCCGGGCACAGGACGCCCCACCGTCCCGACCTTGATCGCATCCGGGCGGTTGACGGTGGCCGTAGCCGTGGTCTCCGTCAGGCCGTACCCCTCGAGAACGACGATGCCTGCACCCCGAAAGAAGTGCCCGAGACGGGCCCCGAGCGGTGCACCTCCCGAGATTGCGTAGTTGATCTCCCCACCGAACGCGGCACGGATCCTCGAGTACACGAGCCTGTCGAACACCGCGTGGACGAGCTTTGCTCCGATGGTGATCCGGCCCCGCTCGAGTGCCTCCGAGTAGGCGATCGCGCTCGCTGCCGCCCGGTCGAACACGGCGCCCTTGCCCTCAGCGTCGGCTTTTGCCTTCGCCCCGTTGTAGATCTTCTCGAACACCCTCGGGACGGAGAACACCCACGTCGGTTTCACCACGGGAAGCTCGTTCGCCACGTTGGCGATCCCCGCGCTGTAGTACATCGTCGTACCCGTCGAGATGCTCACCGACTGCATCGCCCTTGCAAAGATGTGAGCGAGCGGCAAGAACATCAGCGTGCGGTTCTCCTCCGAGAGCAGATCGGTGAACGACGACTCGATGTTCATCACACCCCATGCAAAGTTGTAGTGCGTCAGCACACACCCCTTTGGGTTCCCTGTGGTCCCCGACGTGTAGACGAGGGTGGCGAGATCGTCGTGCGATATCGCAGCGATACGTCGCTGCACCTCGGCACGTGACTCGTCGGTCGCCATCGCCGAGATCGTCTCGAGTGCCCCGTCGTCGATGACGTACACCTTCGTGCACCCGGGGAGACGATCCTTCACCTCGTCGTACGCACCAAGGGTCGCTTCGTTCTCCGTGATCAACACCGCCGCACCCGAGTCCGAGATGATCCACTGCACCTGCTCGGCGGACGAGGTCTCATAGATAGTCGTTGCCGCCGCCCCTGCCGCCCAGATCGCGTAGTCGAAGTACGTGAACTCCACCCGGGTACCGGAGTGCAACGCGACTCGCTCACCCGGGCCGATGCCGAGCGTGACGAGGCCCGCAGCAAGCTCGACGACGATGTCGAGGAGCTCACGGGTCGTCACCGTTGTGAAGCCGTCACCGTCGGGGAAGGCGAGCGCAGGGACATCGGGTGCCTCACCGGCACGCTTGACGAGTTGCTGGACGACGTTGACTTCAGGGGGAACCGCCACCCCGCCGGGAGTCGTGTAGGTCCGCATCCGTCTCCTCCTATCTGTGGGGGCCGGGTCCGCTCCCGTTCCTCCCATCGTAGAGAGTCACTTCCGGGCGCGAGGAGGAGATTCGCCACGAACCCACGGGTCAGGGGACGAGGACGACGTCGTCGTGGCGGACGGTGCCACCAATGGTCGTGGAGCCTGGCGTCCAGGTGAGCTCGATCGTCGATGGGTACCCGATCTCGTCGCCCTGTGTGATCGTGACACTGCCCTCGGACTCCCCCCACCTACGGAACACCTCGGCGAGGGCCACCGCGGCGCTCCCCGTCGCCGGATCCTCGGCGATCCCCGACGCAGGAGCGAAGAACCGCAGCTTGACGGTGTCCCCGTTGCGGGCAAAGGCCGTGAACCCGAAGACGTCCCCGAAAGCGTCCATGTCCGGGTCGAGCGCCTCAACATCGTGGAACGTCGCGAACCGGGCCATCAGATAGCTCTTCGGGAGCGCCAGACGCATCGTGCGCTCAGGGCGTTCAAGACCGGCGAGCACCGCCACCTCAGCCACGTCGTCTCGCGCTTCGGTGATCTCGATGGACGCATCGACCAGCGCCCGGTCACCGTGCGCAGAACACGTCACGGGTCCGACCTTCGTCCGGAGGGCCCGTGCGGGAACCGGGCCGAGCGTACCAAGCAACCACGCGGCACCGACCAGGGGGTGGCCGGCAAAGGGGAGCTCGTCGACCGGGGTGAAGATCCGCACCGCCGGGTCGAGGGCAGGGTCGGTCCAATCGATGAAGATGGTCTCGGAGAAGCCGAGGTCGGTCGCGATCTCCTGCATGTCGAGATCAGAGACACCAACGACGTCGTTGATCACACCGAGATGGTTCCCACCCGCATCGCCACGGGTGAACACACGCAAGACGTGGCATGGTCGAGACACACCGATACGGTAGACCGTCGGCCGTGTTGGGGCATCCCCGAGGAACCCGTGGGAGAAGGGGCTGCCCGCACCCGACCGCAACGCCGATTGACCGTCGCACCGCTACGATTCACGCCGTGAGCTATCAGATCTCGCACCTCGACGCGCTCGAGGCAGAATCCATACACATCATCCGTGAAGCCGTAGCAGAGTCGGAACGACCCGTGCTGCTGTTCTCGGGAGGCAAGGACTCTGCTCTCTTGCTGCGTCTCGCGGTCAAGGCGTTCTACCCGGCGCGCCTCCCGTTCCCCGTGATGCACGTCGATACGGGGCACAATTTCCAGGAAGTGCTCGACTTCCGGGACCACACCGTCGCCGAGCTCGGTGTCGACCTGATCGTTGCCTCCGTCCAAGAGGCGATCGATCAGGGGCGAGTCACTGAGCAAACCGGCCTGAACGCATCCCGCAACCGTCTTCAGATCGAGCCTCTGCTCGCTGCCATCGAAGAGCACCGCTTCGACATGGTGTTCGGCGGGGCGCGTCGCGACGAGGAGAAGGCGCGGGCCAAGGAACGCATCTTCTCGTTCCGTGACGAGTTCAGCCAATGGGATCCAAAGAACCAGCGGCCGGAACTGTGGAACATCTACAACGCCAGGCATCTCCCGGGCGAACACATCCGGGCCTTCCCAATCTCGAACTGGACCGAGATGGATGTATGGCAGTACATCGGGGCGGAGAACCTGGACTTGCCGTCGGTGTACTTCGCTCACCGTCGAAAGGTGTTCGAGCGGGACGGCCTGCTGATGGCAGACAGCGAGTACATCACCAAGTTGGACGACGACGTGGTATTCGAGGAAACTGTCCGGTTCCGCACCGTCGGAGACATGTCATGCACCGGAGCGTTCGCTTCGACGGCAACGACGGTCGACGAGATCATCGTCGAAGTCTCGACCACGAGGATCACCGAACGTGGGGCCTCACGAGCTGATGACCGCACCTCTGAAGCAGCCATGGAGGACCGCAAGAAGGAGGGCTACTTCTAGTGGAACACATGGAACTGGTCCGACTCGCGACCACAGGCTCCGTCGATGATGGAAAGAGCACACTCATCGGACGGATGCTCTACGACACGAAGCAGATCTTCCAGGATCAGCTCGAAGCGATCGAGGAAGCATCCCGTCGACGCGGAACCGACTACATCGATCTGGCTCTCTTGACCGACGGGCTGCGAGCCGAACGCGAGCAGGGCATCACCATCGATGTTGCCTACCGATACTTCGCGACACCGAAACGCAAGTTCATCCTTGCCGACACCCCGGGACACATCGAGTACACCCGCAACATGGTCACGGGTGCCTCGACCGCCGATATCGCGCTCGTGCTCGTCGATGCACGCCTCGGGATCCTCGAACAGACCCGCCGTCACGCGTTCATCGCTTCACTGCTGCGGGTACCTCACCTCGTGCTGTGCGTCAACAAGATGGACCTCGTCGACTACGACGAAAAGGTGTACGACGAGATAACCGACGAGTTCCGTGCGTTCGCCGCCCGGCTCGACATCCCGGACCTGAGGTTCGTCCCCGTGTCTGCACTCGTCGGGGACAACGTCGTGAACGCATCCCAGAACATGGACTGGTATCACGGTTCACCACTCCTCGAGATCCTCGAGAACATCCATGTGGCATCTGATCGCAACCTCGTAGATGCCCGGTTCCCCGTGCAGTACGTCATCAGGCCGCACACGATGGAGCATCAGGACTATCGGGGATACGCCGGCCAGATCGCCTCCGGCGTGTTTCGCCCCGGCGACGAGGTCGTCGTGTTGCCGTCTGGTTTCGAGTCGAAGATCACGTCCATCGACACGTTCGACGGGTCGCTCGACGAGGCACCAGCAGGGCTCTCCGTGGTGATACGACTCGCCGACAACATCGATATTTCACGCGGTGACATGATCTGCCGTCCACACAACCAGCCACACGTCGGCCAGGACATCGATGCGATCATCACATGGATGTCTGACTCGGTAACGCTGCGACCGGGCGCCAAATTCGCCATCAAGCACACCAGCAGGTCGGCGCGAGCCCTGGTCAAGGATCTGCAGTACCGGTTCGACATCTCGACCCTGCACCGTATCGAGGACGCCCAAGAACTCGGCCTCAACGAGATCGGGCGCGTCACCCTGCGCACGACCGTCCCTTTGTTCTTCGATGAGTACCGCCGAAACCGCCTCACCGGCTCGTTCATCCTGATCGATGAAGGGACGAACAACACCGTCGGTGCCGGGATCATCGGAGGGGCAGCCCTGTGAGTGACGACGTCCGGTGGCACCCGGGCGAGGTCGAAAGATCCGACCGTGAAGCGATCACCGGCGGTACGGGGTGCACGATCTGGCTCACCGGACTGTCCGGGAGCGGGAAGTCGACGATCGCTCACCGATGCGAGGCTTCACTCATCTCGCAAGGACGCAGCGCCTACACCCTCGACGGTGACAACATACGCCACGGCCTCAATCAGGATCTCGGTTTCGGGCCAACCGACCGCACCGAGAACGTGCGAAGAGTCGGAGAGGTAGCCCGGCTCATGGCCGATGCAGGCATGGTCGTGTTCGCCCCCCTGATCAGCCCGTACGCGTCCGGCCGTGAGCATGTCAGGTCCCTCCACTCGGCGGCCGGACTGTTCTTCTACGAGGTCCACGTAGCCACCCCCCTCGATGTGTGTGAACAGCGCGACACCAAAGGGTTCTATGCAAAAGCACGTGCCGGTGAGATCGCAGAGTTCACCGGTATCAGCGCCCCGTACGAGGAACCCACCGCCCCGGACCTTCGCCTCGACACATCCACCATGTCGTTCGACGACGCCATCGCCGCAGTACTGTCGCTGATCGGGTAGCCGATGGACCACACGGAAGATCTTCAACGGATCAACGACGCGCTCGACGCTGCTGTGGTCGTGCTCGAAGCGTTCACGCCGGGTGATGTCGAATCGACGTTCAAGTCCGGGGATGACCCGTTGACGCAGGCCGACCTCATGGTCGATGACGTGCTCCGTCGTGTCCTCCCACGCGATGGCGAGGGATGGCTGTCCGAAGAGACGGTGGACTCCACAGATCGCCTTGCCAGATCCAGGGTGTGGATCGTCGACCCGATCGACGGGACCCGCGAGTTCGTCCAGGGGATCCCGGAGTGGTGCATCTCGATCGGACTCATCGTCGATGGTCAAGCGGTTGCAGGCGGCGTGCACAACCCGGCGACCGGCGAGCGGATCACCGGGGCGATCGGCCACGGTGTCAAGTACTCAGGCAAGGGCGACGTCGTGGGCGGGACATGCCTGACAGACGCGACGGTCGGAGCGAGCCGTTCAGAGCTGAAACGAGGAGAGTGGGACCCGTTCACCCACTGCGTGTCGAACATCGTGCCGACCGGATCGGTGGCGTACAAGCTCGCTCTCGTTGCTGCAGGGCGCCTCGATGCCACCTGGACCCTGTGCCCGAAGAACGAGTGGGATCTTGCAGGTGGAGCGGCACTGCTCGCCGCCGCCGGCGCATGGGGAGTGCTCAAGGACGGCTCACCACCGACATGGAACAACGAGGATCCCCTGGTGCCGGGCTTCATCGCAACGACCGCAGTGCTTCGCGACGAAGTCTCGGCCCTGCTCCTCTGACGCTCGCGCCCCGTCGTGACGCGCTAGCGTCGATACATGCAGGGAACCACCCACGAAGCGATACCCGACGCTCGCAACGACACCGTCTGGGTGTACGTCGACGGTGAGTGGCTCCCAAGACCCGATGCCAAGATCACCGTGTTCGACTCGGCGTTCCTCGTCGGTGACGGCGTATGGGAAGGTCTGCGCTACCACGACGGTGCCTTCATCCACCTCGATCGACATCTCGACCGGCTGTTCGCATCTGCAGCAGGCGTACATCTCGACATCGGCCGAACACGACAAGAGCTCGAGTCGCTCCTCCAGGAGATCATCGACCGCAACGGGATGACATCCGATGCCCATGTGCGCCTCATGGTGACCCGGGGCACCAAACGCACGCCGCTCCAGGATCCCCGCCTCGTCGACGGCGGGCCGACGATCGTGATGATCGCCGAACACAAGAGACCGAACCCGCAAGCGACTGCTTCGGGGATCAGACTCACGACGGCATCGATCCGCCGTCCGGCCCCCAACACGCTCGACCAGAGGTGGAACTGCCACTCGAAGATCCATGAGGTCGTCGCTCTCCTCGAGGCAATCGAAGCAGGTGCCGACGAGGCACTGATGCTTGACCCGAACGGGAACGTCGCGACGTGCAACTCGACGAACTTCTTCATCGTCGTGGAAAGGAACGTGTGGACCTCGAACGGCCGGTACTGCCTCAACGGCATCACCAGGGCTCTCGTCCTCGAACTCGCGACGGACCTCGGCATCACTGCCGTAGAGCGAGACTTCGTACTCGAGGACGTCTACGGAGCCGACGAGGCGTTCGTGACGGGCACCTACGGGGGGCTGACACCCGTTGTGCAAGTCGATGGCCACACGATCGGAACCGGCCGGCCCGGCCCGGTGACGGCACAGCTCGCGGCGGCACGGACCCGCGCCTTCGACGCTGCATCGCGTGGGACGCCATGACACGGATCATCAACATGTGGGCATCACCGCGCAACATCTCAACAGCCATGATGTACGCATGGGCTCAGCGACCCGACACAACCGTGTGGGATGAGCCAATGTACGGAAACTACCTCGTCGCAACCGGGATCGACCACCCGATGCGTGCTGAGATCCTCGCGTCGATGCCGACGGATCCCATGGACATCGTCGACGCAATGACCAAAGGCCAGTGGTCGACGCCGCTGGCGTTCTACAAGAACATGGCACACCACCTCGTCGATATCGACATAGGAGTCGTCGACGCCATGGACAACTTTCTCCTCATTCGAGACCCCAGAAAGATGCTGCCGTCGTTGGCTCGCGGGCTGGGGCGAGTGCCGACCATGAACGACGCCGGGTATCAGACACAAGTCGCCATCATCGAGCGGATACTCGCCTCAGGACGCGATCCGATCGTCATCGACTCCCGTGATGTGCTCGATGACCCCCGCGCCACCCTCACCGCGCTGTGCAATGCGCTTGGCGTTCCGTTCGATGAGGCCATGCTGTCGTGGCCGGAGGGACCAAAGACGTATGACGGCGTTTGGGGGGCACACTGGTACACACGCCTGCACAGCACAACGGGCTTCGAGCCGCGCACAGCAACGAACGAACTGCTTCCCGCCGCCCTCGAGGACATCTACGCACAGTGTGGGCCCCTGTATACCTTCATCTCTGGCTACACCCTCACGTGAGAGACGACAGCCACATGCTCGAGCCACAAGTAGCGAACACGGAACAGTTCACGTCTGTCCCCGGCCGGGGACAGCAGGTGTGCATCGCTCATCACGCTCCTGCCGCCCGACTTTCCGACCGTATGGTGGCGACTGAACCTTGCACTGCCGGTGATCCTTGCCCGGCCTGTGCGGCCACGATCTGTTCCTGAAGGAGAGCTCAGGCTCAAGCCGTACCGCACACGACACAACACCGGTAACGACAGTGCGCAGACCCTTCCTTCCCGAAGGCCCTTGTTGGTGCTCGCCGTACACCGACTGTACGCGTCGAACACCTGCCCGCGCTCAGCATTCGCATTCGGCGAACATTGGAGTCGAGTTCAGACTGGGGCCAACTCTCGAGTGTCATCGTCGGACGAATCGAGAGATGCCGCCCGGGTCTCGATGGATCGCTTCTTTCCTCGTGCGACGAGTGCCCCACCGACGGCAACCACGCCGGCTCCTGCGGCGAGAGCCAGGAATACCTGGCCGTTGGAACCGAGAAGGACCGATCCTCCGCCGGCAATGGGTGAGCGGCCTCGCGTCGGGTCGAGCGCCCACGATGCGAGCCTGAAGATCACTGCGTACGACAACGCAGACATCACGACCCGGGTCGCCAACGTGCGGACCATTGCGAACCGCTCTTGCGTGAGATACACGGCGACCGTCCCCGTGAGCAGCAACATCGCAAGCGCTATGAGGACGACCTGGCTCAGGAACACTCTGGCATCCTCGACGACGGCAACGACCGAGGCTGCCTCACCTGCATCGAGCTCGATCGCAGCCGCTGCGTCGAGCACGCCCTCGATGCGGTCGGGATCGACGGGTACATCTCTTTGCTCGAACTCGGCTACAACGACCGGAACAAGGGGAGCCAGCACATCCTCGAGGTTGAGCACCGAGGTTTCGCCGTCGGGGACGAACAAGCTGTCGATGAACTGCGCGATGATCACGTCGACCGCTGCGCTGTACTGCGGTGTTGCCTGGATCTCTTCAGCCACCGTGTGAACGGTCGCTGAGTCCGTTGCAGCCGCAGCAGCAAGCCCGTCCTCGAACCAGGCGTTGATCCGTTCCGTTGCGATGTCTGCATCGATGACCGTACGCGCCGACTCCTCGATGGTCACCGAATCCACGCTCACGGTACGACCCCACATGCCGATCAGGAACAGCGACGTTGCGAGCCCGAACGCCCACAGAGCGATCGAGAGCGCGCCCTTGCGGGCCGGTGAAGTTGGTCGGTTCGGCAAAGGTCGGCTGTTCCTCAACATGACAGGTGAGCGTATCGGGACACTGGTTTACGCCCACACGGAGTAGCTTGTGCGCCGTGGAACAACTTCTCGACCTCAATCTGCTCATCAAGCAGATCGCACTGGCCTTCGGTGCTGCCATGGTGCTCGGCAATCTCTATGCCATCATCCAACACCACCGTGGCATCACCCCGAAGGAAGCGACGGGGGAGTTTCGCGCTGCACGCGCCTACTGGCTCCTCTCCGTCGGAACACTCATCTCGATCTGGGGCGCGGCAAGCCTTCTCACGTGAGCCATGATCCCAGACGCCGTATACGTCACTCTGGGTCACATCGCGGCATCAGCGTGGCAACATCGACGTCCGTGTCGATCGAGATGGTCAACCGTTGATGCGCACTGCGCAGAGCGGTTTCGACGTTGCCCGGTGTTGCACCTCTCGCAAAGAGGAACCCGAGGTAGCGGTCCCCTTCCGGCAGAGGGACGACCGGCCTGCCGTTCGGGATCGTCTGGTCGAACTCGGTGACGCCGTCAACGGCAAGAGCATCCTCGACACCGTCGACGGCGACGAGCGTGCCCGCTTGCGGTATCGGGATCATCATCACCCCGGTCGCAGGGGCAGCAACGTCGAGGTCCTTGCCCGGCAGGCCGAGGGCGCTACGCAGGATCAACGATTCGAGTGATTCCCCGAGAAGGCCGAAGGTCAGAGCACGTCCACACAGGCCGCCGATCGAGCGGGCCGCAACTTCGATCACTGCCACACCTCGGGGTCCGATGCGAACCTCTGCATGAACGGGGCCGGTGACGAGGCCCAGCGCCAGCGTCGCAGCCTGGACCACGGCGGCGATCTCACCCTGAATCGACGGGTCGTGTCGCGAAGGTGTGATGAACATCGACTCCTCGAAGTACGGGCCGTCGAGTGCATCGGGCTTGTCGAGCAACGCAAGGACGACGAGTTCGCCGTCGACCAGCATCCCCTCGAGCGCCACCTCGTCCCCGGGCACGAACGACTCAACAACGAGTTCCGCATCCGGGTCGTCCCCTGCATCAGCAACGATGCTCCGGATCCGCTCCTCGAGGGCGTTTGCCTCCTCGGGTGCATCGATCCGGATCACCCCCCGGCTTCCCGAGAGCCCTCGCGGCTTGACGACGGAGGGGAACCCGATGTCTGTGGCGCATGCCCCGACGGTCCCCCGCGTCGCGAGGCTGTACCGCGGCTGAGGAACACCTGCGCTTGCAAGTAAGCCACGCATGTGCGCCTTGTCCCGTGTGGCAGACACCGCACCGAGCGGGTTCGACGAGACCCCCAGAATGCCTGAAGCCATCGCCGCGATCACGACACCCCGGTCACCGTCTGCAATGACCGCATCCGGTGATGGCTTGAGGTTCACGATCCGTGAGGCCGACCACTCGGGCCTCGTGAAGTCGATGGTGAGCGTCCGGGCCTTCCCGAGTCCACCCATGGGGAGGTCCGCGTCGGATGCAACGACGAGATCTACCCGAAGGTCCCTCGCAGCAACGATGAAGTCGACCGTGCGGTAACTCCCCGACGGGATCACCAAAACGATCAAAGGTTTTCGTTTCCTTCGTGGCGTTGGGTCCGTATCATCGATAGATCGGCCGTAGGAACCCAACGATAGGCTCGCAGTCATGACCACTGATTCTCGCATCCTCACGATCAAAGACGACGCTCTCGAGAAACTTCTCGAGATTCGCTCTATGGAGCCCGATGCCGAGACGCTCGCTCTCGTCCTCGCCATCTCGGGGGCAAAGGGCACCGAGTTCACCTATGCCATGCATATGACCCCGGTCGACCAGCTCGATTCCGAAGACGTCATCGAGCACCACGGCGACCTCCCCGTTGCGATCCCGCCAAGCAGTGTCGTCAATCTCACAGGTGCGACGCTCGGGATGTCCACGAACCTGCTCCAGCCCGGGATGAGCATCGACAACCCGAACTCCCCATCTCCCCAGATTCTCGGTGATGGACCTCCCCCGGACCTGTCCGGGCCCGTGGCCGAGCAGGTCGGTCACGTCATCCAGACCCAGATCAACCCCGCAATCGCCTCCCACGGTGGATTCGTCGAACTGGTCGCGGTGGAGGGAACCGTCGCTTACGTGCGCCTCGGAGGAGGATGCCAGGGATGCGGACTCGCAGCCGTGACGTTGTCCCAGGGCATCGAGTCGACGATCGTTGCAATGGTGCCCGATGTCCTCCAGGTGATCGACACAACCGACCACAACGCCGGTGAGAACCCCTTCTACGAGCAGTCCAAGAAGTAGCACAGAGTGCTATCGACCGTCGGCTCTCATCCCACGGTCACCGACTCGCTCTAGGGTGAGACGATGCAAGTCACGCTTCTCGGAACCGGAGGGCCCCGTCCCGACCCAACCCGTCAAGGGCCGGCGACACTCGTCGAAGCCGCGGGGCTGAACCTCCTCTTCGACGCCGGGCGTGGCGTTGCGACACAGTTGGTGCGCGCCGGGGTCAACGTTGCCGACCTCGATGCGATCTTCATCACCCACCACCACTTCGACCACATCGGTGGCCTCGGAGACCTGCTGATGGCGATGTGGAACAACGGGCGTACCGAGCCGCTCCCCATCTTCGGCCCCCCCGGGACCATGGACATCGTCCATTCGCTGTTCTCACAGGTGTACGCAAGGGACATCAACTTCCGGATCGCTGAAGAATGGGCGCTCACACGAAAGCTGGATCCCCCGGGATCGATGGTCGACGTTCGCGACATCATCGCCGGTCACGTGACGCTGCATCGCGGCGTGGAGGTGATGGTCGGCGAGGTCGAACACGGTGCGGCCGCTCTCGATCTGTCACCAGACGAATGGTCGGCCATTGGATACCGCGTCACGGCGGACAGTCGCAGCGTCACGATCTCGGGGGACGCCGTGGCTGGACGTGACCTCGGGCTACTCGCCGCGGACACAGACGTGTTGGTCATGTGCGCCTACCTCGCCGAAGACGAGATCACGTCGGAGTACGACGAGTTCCTCACCGACAAGGTGCTCGCCGGGGCGCCCCAGGCAGTAGCGATCGCTACCGAGGCCGAAGCCGGCACCCTGATACTCACCCACATCCGCCAGAAGTCCTCCGAGGCCGTCGAGACGATGGTCGCACAGGCCGCCGCCACCTTCGACGGCACGGTCATCGCCGCCCACGACCTCCTCACCCTCACCGTCCCCTAGGACTCTGGCGCCGATACGGCTCGGATACGGGCTGATTCAGCGCCAGACTCCTAGCGGCGGGCACGAACGTGGAAGTAGTGCCAGTGCTTGGTGGTGCCGTCGGGTCCCCCGGCGCCGTGGTGCTTGCGTTCGTCGATCTCGAGGGTGGCGAACGGCTCGAACGTGTGCTCGATCCAAGCCTCGTCGACGACGGCTACGTTGGGGTCGGTCGCCCAGTCGTCCTCAGCTGCAATGAACTGTCCAACAAAGGCACCGCCGGTGACGATCGAGGCCATGGCGCTGCGGATCGAAGCGCCAAGGTGATCTCCCGCGAACGGGAGCGAGAACTGGGCGTAGACGAGATCGGCTTCAGGCAACTCGACCTCGTCGAATCGGCCGATGGCGATCTCGAGGCGGTCGAGATAGGCCCCGGCCGTATGTTCGAGGAGTGAGACCCGTGCCTGGGCTTCGGCGTCGACGGCGAGGACCCGCCACCCACGGGCGAGAAGGTTCCTGGTGTCGGCACCACCACCACACCCGAGGTCGATCGCCTGGCGCCCGGCACCCCGGTTACCGTCGACGAACTCCATCGCTGAGTGGAAGAACTCGTAAGGTCCGCGGGTAGCCGTCGCCTCGATGAAGGCCACCCACGAGTGATCCTCGAACTCGTGCTTCATGCCACACAGCCTAGCGACTCCCTCCCCCCGGACTCTGGCGCTGAATCAGCTCGGATACGGGCTGATTCAGCGCCAGACGCCTGGAAAGCGGTGGGAGGTAGACTTGTCGCTGCGCGGGTGTAGTTCAATGGCAGAACATCAGCTTCCCAAGCTGAATACGGGGGTTCGATTCCCCTCACCCGCTCCACTTCCCAATCGCGCCAGCGACGCTGCCGAGCGCCGCTATCGTCGCGCAAGGTGCGGGTTCACCGATACCGCCGAAGGAGGACCCGATGGGGGCACAACCAGCGATCATCGCCGAGTCCGTCGTGCGCTGCTTCGGGGATGTGAGGGCTCTCGACGGTGTCAGCCTCAGCGTTGAGCGCGGGACGATCTACGGGCTCCTCGGTCCGAACGGTGCGGGAAAGACCACACTGATTCGAGTGCTGACGACGCTCCTCAAGCCCGACTCGGGCACCGGATTCGTGGCCGGAGTCGATGTCGTTGCCCACCCCAACCATGCACGCCGATCGCTCGGCCTTGCAGGCCAGAGCGCTGCGGTCGATGAGTTTCTCACGGGACGAGAGAACCTCGAGATGGTCGGCCATCTCTACCACCTGCCGTCGAAGGACGTAAAGCAACGTGCCCAGGAAGTCCTTGAGCGGATCAACCTCATCGAGGCGGGCGACCGCCCTGTGAGCACGTACTCGGGAGGCATGCGCCGGCGCCTCGACCTCGCAGCGAGCCTCGTCGGACAGCCCGAGGTGCTGTTCCTCGACGAACCGACAACGGGTCTCGACCCGCGGAATCGCCTCGAGATGTGGGGGCTGATCAATGAACTCGTAGACGACGGTGCCACGGTCATGCTCACCACGCAGTATCTCGAGGAGGCGGACCGGCTCGCCGATCTCATCGGTGTGATCGACCAAGGCAAGCTGATCACCGAAGGGACCGCTTCGGAGCTCAAGGCGCAGCTCGGTGGCGACGTCATCGATGTCGCTATCGCCGCCGATGACCGGGACCGCGCGGCAGCGGTGCTTGCCGACGTTGCGGGATCTGGTGCCAAGTGGGACGACACGTCGTTCACCTTCACCATTCCGGCACGCAACGGTGCCGTGACACTGACCGAGGTCGTTCGCGGTCTCGACCGTGCAGGTATCGTGCCCAACGACCTCGCCCTCCACCGGCCGAGCCTCGACGACGTGTTCCTCTCTCTCACCGGTCGGCCAATCGAGGATGAAACCGTCGGGGCGAGCGATGAACCTCCGCGGAAGCAGCGCATGAGGGGGCGACGGTGACCTCCTCAGCCAGGACGATCTCACAGGGCGCAGCCCTGCAAATCCGCGACTCGCTCGTGATGGTGAAGCGAAATCTGCTGCGGATCGTACGTCTGCCCCAGTTGCTGTTCTTCTCGTCGGTGCAGCCGATCATCTTCCTGCTGCTCTTCACCTATGTCTTCGGGGGAGCGATCACCCGTGGAACCGATGTCTCGTATATCAACTTCCTTCTTCCAGGGATCCTCGTCCAGACATCTGTGTTTGGCGCAACCCAGACCGCCATCGGCCTCACGGAGGATCTGGCGGCAGGCGTCATCGACAGGTTCCGGTCGCTTCCAATGGCGCGCTCGGCTGTACTCACCGGCCGTACGACTGCCGACCTGCTCCGAAATGCGGCGGTGACGGTGATCATGATCATCGTAGGGACGCTCATCGGTTTCCGTATCGGTGGCACCGTGCTCGAAGCACTGCTCGGCATCCTGATCGCACTGCTTCTCGGGTTCGCGATCTCGTGGTCCATGGCGGCGCTGGGTCTATGGGTGAGGAACGCTGAGACTGCACAGACAGCCTCGTTCATCCTCATGTTCCCGCTCGTGTTTGCAAGCTCTATCTTCGTCCCGACCCAGTCGATGCCGTCATGGCTCCAGGGGTTCGCAGCGAACCAACCTGTGTCGGTGATAGCAAGCACGGTCCGGGCGTTGATGGGTGGCCTCCCTGTCGGGTCGCTGATCCTCCAGTCGTTCTTATGGATCGCGGCAATCCTCGCCGTGTTCTTCCCTCTCGGCGTGTGGCTGTACCGCAGAGCCGTCAGCACCTGATCCTCGCCGGATCTTCCGAAGATGCAGGCTTCCATGTGTACCGGTCGACGAGGATCACGTTGCCATCTGGCTCCGTGACCATGAAAGGCGTAGGCCCCGTCACAGACTCACCGGTGACGTGCTCGACGGTCTCGATTCATGCGCCGGTGAGTTGCCTGGTGCCTCGCGTACGACGTCACAGCGCAGCACCGATCCGCAGCGTATGCTCATCCGGGTGATCGACCTGACCGACCGCGATGCCGCCTTCCTCGCAGGTGAGTTCGGTCCCGGGGCACAGTTCGCAATGCAGATCGTCGTACATGCTGCACGCACGCTTGGAGCAGTCAAGCTGCTCGACATCGTTGGCGCACACATCGACTCCTGCATCTTCAACGGCGTTGCAGGCCTCGACTTCGCCGAACGGCTCCGAGACGGCGGGGCGAAGGTCTGTGTCCCGACAACCCTCAACGTCGCGTCCCTCGATCTTCTGCACCCCGAACTCAACCTCGGTGACGACGAGTCGCTCGTGCTCGGGCGCCGTCTCGTCCAGACATACATCGACATGGGCGGGAGCCCGACGTTCACCTGTGCCCCGTACCAGCTCACACAGCGACCGAGGCTCGGCGACCAGATCGCCTGGGCAGAGTCCAACGCCATCGTCTTCGCCAACTCCGTGCTCGGTGCCCGGACGAACAGATACGGGGACTTCATCGATATCTCGTGCGCCATCACAGGTCGGGCACCTGCTGCAGGGCTCCACCTCGACGACGGTCGCAAAGGCACCATGGTGTTCCGCCTCGTCGACCTTCCCACCTCGCTCATGACCCAGGATGTGTTCTACGCCGTACTCGGCCATCTCATCGGACTTCGCTGTGGGAACGCTGTGCCCATCGTCGAGGGGCTCCATGGCGATACGACGGAGGATCAGCTCAAAGCGTTGGGCGCTGCAGCCGCCTCATCGGGATCCGTTGCTCTCTTCCATGCTCTCGGCGTGACACCCGAGGCTGCCACCCTCGAAGCCGCCACGGGAGGGGGAGACGTCGAGTTCATCGACGTCACGTCACGCGATCTCACCACGGCCAGGGATCAGCTCACGACCCGCACCGACCTGCCGCTACGAGCCGTCGCTCTCGGAACCCCGCATCTCTCCATCGACGGCTTCGAACACCTGGTTCGGCTTCTCGATGGAATCCGCATCCATAGTGACGTCGAGTTCTACGTCAGTACAGGACGCGACACGCTCACAGAGGTCGAACGCCGGGGATGGATCGACACACTCGAGAGAGCCGGTGTCACCATCGTTACCGACACCTGCACCTACGTCACACCGATCATCAAGCGTATCGACGGTGTCGTGATGACGGACTCGGCGAAGTGGGCCTGGTACGCACCTGGCAACATCGGTGTCGACGTCGCCTTCGGCTCGATGGAGGAGTGCGTGCGCTCGGCAGATGCCGGACGCATCGTGCGTGACCCTGAGCTCTGGCGCGATGTCTGACGCCGTGGCTCTCGTCTCGGGGGAGGCGTGCGGATCCTTGTTCGTCCTCGACGAGCCGTTGAGCTTCTGGGGAGGCCTCGACCCGACAACCGGCACCATCATCGATGAACGCCACCCACAGCTCGGAGAGAACATCTCGGGAACGGTCCTTGCGATGGCGTACGGTAGGGGCTCATCGTCTTCGACGGGTGTCCTTGCAGAGGCCATCCGCCTCGGCACGGCTCCCGTTGGGATCGTGATGGCCGAGCCGGATTTGATCGTTGCGCTCGGTGCCATGGTCGCCAACGAAATGTACGGCACGTCCTGTCCGGTGATCGTCGTGGGCACCTCCGTCTTCGAGATCCTCACAACGGGGACGCGCATCGAGATCACCGATGGAGGTACCCGCGTCGGAACCATCAGCGATGACATGCCTTCGAGTCTCTGACTCCCATCAGGAAGCTTCGAGCATCCCCCTCAGGTGAGCGAGGAACTCGGCAGCCGGTGCCCCATCGACGAACGCATGGTCGAAGGTGAGGCTCAGAGTCATCTCGCGACGTGCCACGACGGCGCCGGACGCATCGAACCCGGGAACGGTTCGGATAGCTCCAACACCCAGAATCGCGATCTGCGGGAGATTGATGATCGGCGTGAAGGCCTCGATGCCGAACGATCCGAGGTTCGTGACCGTAAACGTGGCCCCCCGATAGTCCTCCATCGAAAGTGTTCTCGACCTTGCCCGCTCCGCAAGCGACTCGACGTCCACAGCGATCTCGTCCAGCGACCGGTCGGCAGGGGCACGCACGACCGGTGCAACCAGGCCTTCATCCGTCTGGATCGCCAGAGCAATATCGGGTGATCCTCCGGGAACGAAGCGGTCCCCGTCACGCACCCCGTTGATCCGGGGATGATCGATCAGCGCTAGGGCAACAGCCTTGAGGATCCTCGGTGTGACCCTATCGGGGAGAGACCCGGTGACGTCGACGGTCGTCGTCAGCGTCACCGGCGCCGTGGAACGTGCACTCTCGAGCATGTTGCGAGCGATCACCCCGCGCAGACCCTCCAACTCATCGCCGCTAGACACCGATCCGACAGCTTCCGCGACGTCGGCTTCCGTGATCCTGCCGTCGGGGCCCGACCCGTGCACCGTCGTGAGGTCGACACCGAGCTCCCGCGCGACACGCTTGGCAGCGGGGGACGCGACGACCCGCACCGGCTCGTCGCGTCGCTGTTCGGATGACCCGGCATCCGACGTATCCGTCGGAGCGGAGACGCCGTCGCTCACCTCGTGTACCTCGCAGATCGGAGCACCCTGCGGGACGGGTTCGTTGAGCTCTACGAGACCGCGCACAACTCCAGCCACCGGTGCCTCGACGTCGGCCGCCACCTTCTCGACCTGGATGGTGGCGATCAGTTGATCTGCGTCGACATGATCACCGTCGTCCACCAGCCAGGCAGTCACGATTCCCTCTTCGTCCTCGTCCTCTCCGATCGGAGGCATCAGCACGCTGGTTGGCATCATCTGCTCAGTTCGCCACGAGCGCCTTCGCCCCGGCCACGATGTCATCGACTCCCGGGAGCACGAACTGCTCGAGGACCCTCGAGTACGGGATGGGGACGTCCGGAAGGGCGATCCGGGCGGGCGGTGCATCGAGGTAGTCGAACGCTCCCTCGATCGCCGTCGTGATGACCTCACCCGTCATGCCATAACTCTGATAGTCCTCGTCGACGACCAAGAGACGCTTGGTCTTGCGAACCGACTCGATGATCGCCTCACGGTCGAGCGGAACGAGGCTCCTCAGATCGAGGATCTCGGCGGAGACGCCGTCCTCCGCGAGTATCTCGGCAGCATCGAGGGCACGATGCACCGACAGGCCGACCGTCACGATCGTGACGTCGCTTCCCTCGCGGGTAACCGACGCCTTCCCGATCGGGACCGTGTAGGCCTCCTCGGGTACCGGGCCCGTCGCTCTCGGGTTGGGTGTCATCCACCCGAGTCCGAGCACTCCTTTGTGGAAGATGTACAGGACGGGGCTGTCATCGCGGATCGCTGAGATCATCAGGCCCTTTGCGTCGTATGGGTTCGACGGGACTACGACCTTCATCCCCGGAAGGTGGGCGAACGTCCCCCAGAGGGTCTGGGAGTGCTGGCCGGCATCGGAGTACCCGCCACCCGCTGCCGTCATCAGCACCATCGGTACCTTGACGTTGCCGCCGGAGAAGTAGTGGACCTTCGCCATGTTGTTGTAGATCTGGTCCATGCAGACCCCGAAGAAGTCCACGAACATGAGCTCGGTGACGGGCCGCATCCCGGCGATCGCGGCGCCGACGGATGCTCCGATGAACCCGGTCTCGGAGATCGGTGTGTCCATGATCCGATCCGAGCCGAACCTGTCGAGGAGACCCTCGGTGGCTCCGAAGATTCCGCCGTACACACCGACGTCCTCTCCCATGACGAAGACGGAGTCATCGCGCTCCATCTCCTGGCCGATGGCTTCAGCGATGGCCTTCTGCGTCGTGAGCTTGCGGTCTGTTGCGATAGTTGTCATCGGCGCCTCCTATGCGAAGACATGGAGGAGTGCGTCCTCCGGGTTGGGCTCGGGACTCGTTCGGGCGAAGTCGATCGCTTCGTCGACCAGTTGCTGCATCTCGACCCGGACCGCCTCCTGCTCCTCGGTGGTCATGACACCTTCGTCGATGAGGCGAGCGCCGTACACAGCGAGAGCATCCCTTTCAGCCATGGCCTCCTTGTACTCGTCCGAGCGATAGGCATCGGCATCACCTTCGAAGTGACCCCAGAGCCTGTCGGTCCTGATCTCGACGAGACTCGGACCCTCCCCGGCCCGTGCGCGACGCATGGCCTCACCGACGACTTCATAGACGGCCACCGGATCGTTCTCGGGTACGAGGACGCCCGGCATCCCGTAGGCGCTCGCCCGGTCGCTGTTGTCGGCGATCGCCGTTGCAGTCGACTTGGGCACGGAGATGGCGTAGCCGTTGTCCTCACAGATGAACACGACGGGGAGATGCCACAACGAGGCGAGGTTCAGTGACTCGTGGAACGCGCCCTGGTTGGCTGCACCCTCGCCGAAGAAGGAGAGAGCGACGTTCGCCTTGCCCTGCTTCTTGAAGGCGAGCGCGGCACCTACCGCTACAGGCATTCCCTCACCGATGATTCCGGAACATCCGAAGTTTGGTTCGGATGAGAAGAGGTGCATGTGGCCACCCTTGCCGTGTCCGAGACCGGTGTCCTTGCCGAATATCTCGGCAGCCATCGCTTTCAGATCCACGCCCTGAGCGATCGCAACGTGGTGCGGGCGGTGAGTGGCCGTGATCGCATCTCCCGGTTCGAGATGCGGCATCATCCCGACCGCGACCGGCTCCTGGCCGGCAGCGAGGTGCATCTCCCCCGGGACGGGCCCGGCAGCGATGTCGAAGGCCGGCAACTTGTCTTCGTAGTAGGCAGCGCGTATCTGCTCCTCGAAGTAGCGAATCTTGACCATGGCCCCGTACATATCGATCAGAGCTCGGTTCGGAATCTCCATGCCTGTCCTCCTTGATTCGGGACGCACCGAACATGGAAGAGCTGGAACTCTCCCAGAGATCCTGGCGTCAGCCTCGATCCATCCTACCCACGCGACATCGAGGTGTTCCGGGTGGGATCGTTCACGTTAGAGAGACTTTTGGCAACCTTCGATGTGGTGGCTTCGATACTCCATCGTCCGGCGTACGGAGAGGAGTTTCGGGCCGGGTACGACCTCCACCGTGCACCTCCCTGCACTGACGAGCCGCCGTTCACCATCGAGAGCAACGACACGCGAGGCTGGATCCAGATCGACCGTTTCACCCGGTTCGATGATCTCGTGGTGGACCACACCGACGTCGGCAACCAGGCCGGGGCCGAGCAACGCCCGCACCGTCGGTCCATCTCCAAAGCGGATGTAGCGTGCCGATCCCGCCGACAGATCTCCCAGTGCCGCGGCAACCGCCGCTATGCCCACCGCTGTCGGGCGGACGTTCGTGACGATCGCCTCGACCAGATCGCTGCCATCCCAGAGTGCGCCCGAACCTACCCACCGTGTCCGTACCCCGACGACGTCGACGACCGCGATACTCGAACGATCATGACCCGTGTCGACCGAGAGTGCCGAACATTGGTCGAGAACCCTCTCCGCCATGTCATCGACGGTGGCGAGAGCTGTGGCGAACCCGATGACCGTGGGCTCATCAACGATGGAGATCGCGTTGTTGGTACCCGCAGCCACGGGCACGAGGACCGACTCCGGCCATCCCTCGACCACCGAACGGATCGTGCCATCGCCACCAACCACGACGATGAGCGCGGCGCCGAGATCTCTCAACTGTTCGGCGGCGCGACGTGAGTCGGCTTCGGTCGATGCTGCCTTCATCGGGAGGAACTCGACTTCGGGCATCCTGCCACGAGTGAGCCGTACAGCTCGCTCGACCAACCCACCAGAGTCCGGCAGTGCCACGACTCGCACCATCGGACCCGCCGTCATCCCAACGAGAAGCCGTGCGATGAGGTTCGCCTTCTCCTCGACATCGACGACTCTCGCAAGGCCGACGAGTCGACGCACGTCCTTGGACGCCAGCGGGTTGGCGATCAGTCCGATCACGGGAATGTTCGAGGCACTCACCAAAGGGAATCTAGAGGAGCATCGCGCAAGGTGCGGGAGTATGGCCTCACGGAAGGGCAACTCCACCGGACCGGAAACGACCGGGTCGATACGATGTGCTCCAGAGAAACTTCCCGAACGCGTGCAACAGAAGCGGGGTTTGAACCGTGTCTAGGGGTGGGATGGATGAAACGATCTACAGGGAGCTCAAAGGTGACCTGATTCGTTACGCAACCGTCCTGGTTGGACCGTCGGATGCGGAGGATGTCTTGTCAACGGTGATCGCACGGGTGTACAAGTCCCGACGGGTGCTCTCGGATCTCGAGTCGCCCCGCCCGTACCTGATGAAATCGGTGTTCAACGAGGCGATGGACCGCAGGCGGCACAAGCGGATGTTGCCGCTCATCGATCAGGCCATCGAACCCGCCGATGCCCGACCGGACGTCTTCGATGCGGTTCTCGGACTCCCGATCCAGCAACGGGCCGCGATCTACCTGTCCTACTGGGTGGGGATGACGAGCGGCGAGGCTGCACGGCACATGGGGTGCAGGCCCGCCACGGTTCGCCGGTACCTCCACCTCGCCAAGAGGAAACTCGAGGGGACCCTCGATGCATGAGCGCGACCTGATCCGGGAAGTCCGGACGGCACTCGATGATCTCGTCGGCAACGCCCCGACAGCCCCGAGCCTCACCTCGATCACCGCCGGGTACGCACCGCTACGCCACGTCGACGCACCGGCTGGACGGTGGCGTCCGGTAGCGATCCTCCTGGCTGCTGCAGCCGTCACGCTCTTCGTGGTCGGCATCGCTTCGTGGATCGGATCGAACGTCGGCGACTCAGATGGGGTGGCAGGCCCGGGTATCACGACCTCAACGAGCGAAGCGCCGATCGAGGGGATCTGGGTACTGACCTCCTACACCTTCGAGAGTCCGACGCAGACCGTTGATGTGGTCACCCTCGCTGCACAGGGCCAGGTTCCTGCCTGGATCGAGATCACCGGTGACGGCGTGCTGGGCTACACAGGCTGCAACAGGATCGAACGAACGCCCCGTCCCGTGCTTGAAGGTAACCGTCTTATCTTCGGGGAGATCATCGTGCAAGCCGGTGGGTGTATGGGTGAGACATCCGAACCTGCTCTTCTCGATGCCCTCTGGTCGGGGTCCGACGGTGTCGAACTGACACTCGCCGGCACCACCATGACATGGTCGACGGACACGGTCGTGCTCACTTTCACGCGACGCGAGCAGCGGCCGACAGCTGTTCCCGGCACCTGGGACTCGAGTATCGGACGTCTCGACTGCTCCCCCGGCGTCTATCTCACGCGCATGATCCCGGTCACCGGGCAACCTCCCGATGACCTTCTCAACGCTTTGATGGCGGTCCCCGGTGTCACCACCGTCTGGGAAGGCGATCCGTTCTGGTGGGGCCTCGATGGCGGGATCATCGCTGGCGGCACCTACGTTGACACGGATCCACGGGTGATCCAACTCGTCGTGTGCGCCGAGTCCTTCGATGTGCGTCCTGATGCGGACCTCGCAGGACAGACGCTCACCTGGGTGAACCAACTCGGACTCGTACAGACCTCCCCGCTCGTGTGGAGCGAGCGTTTCATCGAACTGTGCTCTGTCGACGACGCCGACCTCGCCACCCTCGCCAAGCGGTATGTCGCCGAGGACGCAGCCACATCGGTACGCGACGATGGGAGCCTGCCGACGGTCGGGCAGACTGCACAAACGCTCGAGATGATCCAGCGAGGTACGTGTGCCACCGACAGGTCTCCAACAACAACAACCACGGTCATCACATCGACGGACTCGTCTGGCATCGGTGATCAGCCCGAGATCACCGACGACATGGTCAGTCCGTCATGGGTGACCGTCGACGACGAGGATTCGGGTGCCATCATCCAGTCGGTTCTCGACGGCGAAGAGCGGCCGACGCTCTCCGACACCATCGTGCAGACGGTGATCGAGAACCTGCCGTCCAATGGCTGGGTTCCCTACCTGTATCGAGCGTCGATAGCCGGCGACACTCCGATCAGCGAAACCGTCGATGTGTACCTGGGCAACACCGATGCCCTCTCCGTAACGTGGTACTACCGCTGGGACGACACACCCGGGTGTGACATCTGCGAGGCCAACTCTGTCCCGTGGGACAACGGTTGGATGGTCTGGACCGACGCGGACCCGGCACGGGGGATCATCCGGTACCACGCCTTCCACCCCGATTTCCCGATGAACGCGACGATCGTGTTCTTCCCGGATCCCATCGAGTGGCCCGAAGCGACCGCCGAGGACAAGCCCGTGTTGCGGACACAGCCCGGCGAAGCCGCGGCCGTTGCCACCTCGATCCTGGACTCGCTCGCCAACACGATCCCGATGCCAGACCGAGCGGCACCGTAGAGACTCGACGCGCCCTCACCCCCCCCCTCTCAGGTGTCTGGCGCTGATACAGCTCGTATACGAGCTGTATCAGCGCTAGACGCCTATCGCGGCATCGAAGTCGAACCACACGGAGGTCTCGCTCACCGATACATCCCAGAGGGTCTTGATCTGCCTGTCGAGTCCGGGTCGCCTCACGAGGGGACGTCGTACCGGTGCGCCTCTACCGATGAAGCGCGGGCCGAACAGCTCTCCGCCGAGCACCTCAGGATCGGTCGCCGCCCTCAGCTGTGGCAGCGCACCTTCGGTAGCCTCAGATCCGGTCTTGCTCACAAACCATTCAGAGATCGCCCCGGACCTACCCGCTCCCCCCTCCTCTGCGGTGTGTGCCTGAAGGTTCGTGCGCGACACCCCGGGGTGGGCTGCGTTGCTCTTCGCCCCGACACCGTGTTTCTCGAACTCTCGCTGCAGGCCGAGTGCGAAGTGGTAGTTCGCGAGCTTGGACTGGCCGTACGCCCGCCACGGATCGTACCTACCGTCGAGGTGCGGGTTGTCTGGATCGACGGGCTTCCCGATCAGCCGAGCAATGCTCGTCACCGAGACGACGCGGCCATCGTCGGCGGCAAGGATTCCGGGAAGGAGCTTGGCGGTGAGCACCCAGTGCCCGAGATGGTTGACACCGAACTGCATCTCGAACCCGTCCTGGGTCCGCTGCTCGGGGAGTGCCATCAGCCCGGCGTTGTTGATCAAGATGTCGATCGTGGGATGCGTCGCGAGGATCGAAGCTGCAGCCGACTTGACCGAGGCGATCGACGCGAGATCGAGTTGAGCCACCTCGAGTGACGCCGCCGGGTCATCTGCCTGTATCGCATCCCGAGCGGCCGTCCCCCGCTCCACATTGCGCGTGGCCATGACCACATGGGCACCGGCACGGGCAAGCGCCCTCGTACTTGCGAACCCGAGACCGCTGTTCGCTCCGGTGATCACGGCGACCCTTCCCGTCAGGTCGGGTATCTGGGATGTGGACCAGGCCATTGTGTGCCACCTATCTGTCGACGTATGAGCGCTCACTCACTATGAGCAGCCCCTCGTTGATAGTCAACGGCGTCTCGCACACAGACGCCACCGCACATCGGTCACCGGATGTCCGGCAACTCAGCGCTTGCCTTTGTGGGTGAGGATGTCGATGGCGATGATGAGGCCGAAGAGGATCCTCGGCGCCTTGCCTTCAGCGATCAGGACGTCGTAGGTGTCTGCCTTCACGAGGCCGGGTTCCATCGTGACCTGTGCGGCCGGATCGCCGTTGATCGTGATCGTGTACCGGGTGCTCCAGACGTTGCCGACGACTTCGAACTTCGCAGGCAACGGTGTGTCGATGACGAACCGGTCCTTGAGGCCGACCCTGCGCTCGCCGATGCCGAGCAGCGTCTTTCCGTTGCTCTCGACATCGACGTGGGGACGGACGCCGGGCCGCTGGCGGATCTGGAGCACCGGTGTCCCCTGCTCGTCGCACAGATCGATCTTGTCCATGACTCGCAGACCGTTGCCGTGCGCCGACATGATCTTGGCTCCGGTGGCGTCGAACACCTCGAAGTTCTGGTGAATCGTAAAGAGCTGCTGACGGACCGTGAACCGTGTCCCTTGGGGCTCTGTTCCCATCTTGTGCTCCTCCGAACCGCGATTCAGCGGACACGGCGATGTTCGATCGTCCGAAACGACGAGGGTCGCCGACCGTCCATCCCCTCAATGCCGCGCATGGTATCAACGTCGGCGCTCATCCTGAGCGCTACCAGGATCCCCCGTCGCGGCTGCGGCGAATCCGCCCCGCC
>VAPL010042737.1_pt1 | contig 25080 bp, 23 predicted proteins | sample 3395061 | NCBI WGS metagenome assembly VAPL01 (sample SAMN08290444, study PRJNA428436) | hydrothermal vent metagenome | isolation source: Deep-sea hydrothermal vent chimney 2 | place: Pacific Ocean: Juan De Fuca Ridge | depth 2182 m m | reverse complement strand
GGCGGCTGGTTTGGCCGGGGCGCTTTTTACTTCACTGGTAAGATTGCTGGCCTGTGATGCAGATGTGGATGCCGGCGTGGATGCTGAACCAGAGGAGAGGCCAAGGCCCATGTCTCCGTCATCAGCGTCGCGGTAAAAGCCGATCCACAGCAGGATGGCCACCAGAATGCCGATGAGAATGGCCAGTAAGAGGGCTGGCCAGAAGGTATAGGCGGCCAGAAATTTCAGGATCAGGAACGCCAGTACACCGGCGGCAATTGCCCAGCCCCAAAGTTTACCGGTATTTTCACTTCTATGAGAACTCATAACATATCTCCCCGTTTTTCATTTTTTGTTCTTCCCGTTCAGTATTTGGCACGTTTAGAGAATTCCGTCGCGCCACCTTTGGCCAGAATTTTGGACTGTGGCACCCATTTATCACGGCTGGCGCGGCCTTTGAAACCTTCCAGATTATCGTCAACCCAGGACAGGTCATCCTTGCCCCAGTCCGCGATCTGGTCAAAGTGGTAAAACCCCAGCGAATTCAACAGCTTTTCAAGCTTTGGCCCGACGCCTTTGATCATTTTCAGATCATCGGCCCCTGATTTACGCGGCCCCTTGAGGGCGCGGGGCTTTTTCGGTTTGCCAGTGGTGGATTTCGCACGGCTTTTGGGTTTGGCGGGTTTGGTCGCTGGTTTGGCTGGCTTTTTCGCAGCTTTTAAACCCAGCCAGGGGGTGGTTGTTGCCACCTCTGTGCCATCAATCCGCTTGATCGTATCGCCCAGGTCACTGGCCAGTTGCACACTGGCATTATACTGGGTGCGTCCGCTTTCATGGTCGGTCAGACTGGTCAGACCGGCCAGAGGTTCGGCGGCGTAACGGCCATTTTGCGGACCCGGCAGCGGTACTTTTCCGGCGGCCATTTCATCAATGATCTCACCCATGCGTTCGGTGGTCAGATCTTCATAATAGTCTTTGCCAATCTGGGCCATGGGCGCGTTGGAACAGGACCCCAGACATTCGACCTCTTCCCAGCTGAATTTACCATCGGCGGAAATTTCATGGGGGGTTGCAGCGATTTTATCTTTGCAAACACTGATCAGGTCTTCGGCACCACAGATCATGCAGGACGTTGTGCCGCAAACCTGAATATGAGCAACAGAACCAACAGGTTGCAGCTGAAACATAAAGTAAAATGTCGCCACTTCAAGAACCCGGATATGGGCCATACCAAGCCGGTCTGCGATATGTTCAATGGCCGGTCGCGATAGCCAGCCTTCCTGTTCCTGGGCGCGCCACAGCAATGGGATGACAGCCGAGGCCTGTCGCCCTTCGGGGAATTTGGTGATCTGGGCGTCGGCCCAGATCTGGTTTGCCTTGGTGAAGGCAAAGTTATCGGGCTGGTTGGGATGTAGGCGGCGCAGCATTGGTCAGTTGCCCTTTAAGGTGCAGTCGGGATTGATTTTTCTGCGAAAAATCATGCCTCCGGCGGGGGTGTTTATGAAAAAAAGAAGGGGTGGAATGGTGTTTGGCATCAGCGGTCCACCTCACCGAAAACGATGTCCATGGTGCCGATGATGGCGGCAACATCGGCCAACTGGTGGCCGGTTGCGACATAGTCCATGGCCTGCAAGTGCAGAAAACCGGGGGCGCGTAGCTTGGCGCGGTAGGGTTTGTTGGAGCCGTCGGACACCATGTAGACGCCAAATTCGCCCTTGGGGGCCTCAACCGCGGCATAGATTTCACCGGCGGGGACATGGAAGCCTTCGGTATACAATTTGAAGTGATGGATCAGGCTTTCCATGTCGGTTTTCATGTCGGCGCGTTTGGGGGGGGTCAGTTTGCCCCGCGCCAGCACGTCGCCCTGCCCGTCCGGAGCGTTCAGTTTTTCCACACATTGGTGGATGATTTTGACGCTTTCGCGAATTTCCGCCATCCGGCACAGGTAGCGGTCATAACAATCACCGTTCTTGCCAACCGGTATCTGGAAATCAAATTCGTCGTAACATTCATAGGGCTGGGCCCGGCGCAGATCCCAGGCCAGACCGGAGCCCCGCGCCATGACGCCGGAAAAGCCCCAGTCAAGGATGTCCTGTTCAGTGATGATGCCGATATCGGCATTGCGCTGTTTGAAGATGCGGTTCTCAGTCAGCAGATCGTCGATATCATTCAGGCGTGCCGGAAATTGCAGCGCCCAGGCTTGGATGTCTTCCAGCATGCCCGCAGGCAGGTCCTGATGCACACCACCGGGGCGGAAATAGGCGGAATGGAAGCGGGCACCGCTGGCGCGCTCATAAAATTCCATCAGTTTTTCGCGTTCTTCAAAGCCCCAGAGTGGCGGTGTCAGCGCGCCCACATCCATGGCCTGTGTGGTGACGTTCAGAATGTGGTTCAGCACCCGGCCAATTTCGCAAAACAGCACCCGGATCAGGGAAGCGCGGCGCGGGATGACGGTGCCGGTCAGACGCTCAATCGCCAGGCACCAGGCGTGTTCCTGGTTCATCGGCGCCACGTAATCCAGACGGTCCAGATAGGGCAGGTTTTGCAGGTAGGTGCGGCTTTCCATCAGCTTTTCGGTGCCACGGTGCAACAGGCCGATATGGGGGTCAGCCCGTTCAACTATTTCGCCGTCCAGTTCCAGCACCATGCGCAAAACGCCGTGGGCAGCCGGGTGCTGGGGGCCAAAGTTGATATTGAAATTACGGATTTTCTGCTCGCCTGTCTGGGCGTCGCGTGGGGGGGCGCCGTCCATCATCGCATCATCCTTAGAAAGTGTTCGATCATATCCCGCATCATCGCCCTGTTAACTGTCATCCGAAGATAGTGACAATCTATCCTTAAACGCCACCACCCACAAAAGGATCAGCCCGATCAATGGAATGACCGCCGCCAGTGCAACCCAGGCCGGAATGCCATGCCTTGGCAGTATGCGCCAGAAAGGAATGACCAGAACGGCGCCGAAAATCAGCATCCACAGCAGACCGCCGCCGCCCATAAATCCATATCCATCACTGTAACCCATTATTCTGGTGCTCCTTTTTTTTCGTCACCGGCTTTTTCGTCACCGGGCAGGATGTATTTCGCACCTTCCCATGGCGACATGAAATCAAATTGTCGATATTCCTGAACCAGTGAAACCGGTTCGTAGACGACGCGTTTCTGCACTTCGTCATAGCGCACCTCGGTGTAGCCGGTAGTTGGGAAATCCTTGCGCAGCGGATAGCCGCGAAAGCCGTAATCAGTCAGAATACGGCGCAGGTCGGGGTGGCCGGAAAACAGGATGCCGAACATGTCAAAGACTTCCCGCTCAAACCAATTGGCAGAGGGGTGAATATCAGTGATCGAGGGGACGATATCATCTTCGCGCACCGCTACGTGCAGCCGGATACGGTGGTTTTGATACATGGACAGGAAATGAAATACGAGGTCAAAGCGGGCGTCGCGGCCCGGGTGATCAACGGCCGTGATATCCACCAATGTCGAAAACCGGCAGCTGCTGTCGGTTTTGAGGAAGTCGACAAAGCCAACAAGGCCAGCCAGTGGAACATTGAGTGACAGCTCACCCAAAGTGACCTGCCAGCTTTGCACACAATCGGGGCGCTTCAATTCCAGATGGGTGCCCAGTTGGTTTAGTTCATCGCTCATCTGCTTTACCTTACAATCGTGCCGGTGCGGCGGATTTTGCGTTGCAGTTGCAGCGTGCCGTAAAGCAATGCCTCCGCCGTGGGCGGGCAGCCGGGCACGTAGACATCAACCGGAACAATGCGGTCACAGCCCCGCACCACAGAGTAGGAATAGTGGTAATAGCCACCGCCATTGGCACAGGAGCCCATGGAAATCACATAGCGTGGTTCCGGCATCTGATCATAGACCTTGCGCAGGGCCGGTGCCATTTTATTGGTCAGGGTGCCGGCGATGATCATCAGGTCGGATTGGCGCGGTGAGGCGCGGGGCGCGGTGCCAAAGCGTTCCAGATCATAGCGTGGCATGGCGGCGTGCATCATTTCAACGGCGCAACACGCCAGCCCGAATGTCATCCAGTGCAGGGAACCAGTGCGGGCCCAGTTGATGATATCTTCGGTCGAGGTCAGCAAAAAGCCCTTGTCCTGCAGGTCACGGGACATGGCCCGCGTGGTGACTTCTTTATCTGCCCCTGCGGTGTTCAGGCCTGTACTTAATCCCATTCCAGCGCACCTTTTTTCCACTCATAGGCAAAGCCGATGGTCAGTACCCCAAGGAAGACCATCATTGACCAGAAGCCGACAAGCCCGACATCCTTAAAGGCAACAGCCCAGGGGAACAGAAATGCGATTTCAAGGTCAAAAATGATGAACAGGATGGCCACCAGATAGAACCGCGCGTCAAATTTCATGCGCGCATCATCAAAGGCATTAAATCCACATTCATAGGCGCTGACTTTTTCCGGGTCAGGATTGGACACAGCGATGATGACTGCGGCCAAAATCAGCACGATGCCCAGCCCGATGGCAATGGCCAGAAAAATAACGATCGGAAGGTAGTTTGTGAGCAGCTCTGACACCGATGGCTCCTTTATGGGTAAGACCCCATATAATTGGCTTGCTTGGGTGTAGCGCTGCGTTTCGGGGGGGTCAACCGATGGCGGGGGGGAATCCACATAGAAATCGTATCAGAATGGGTGATAATTGCGGTGTTAATGCCATGCCCGAATGCAGCTGCTGACCGACAAAGCGGGTATCGCGCCAAAAATTTCCGACTAAACCACCCAATCCGGGGATTTCTTTTCAAAGAATGCAGCGATGCCCTGTTGCGCTTCTGCTGATTGCCAGCGTGTTACCAACGCATTGACTGACGCATCAATCACGCCCTGGTCAATTTTTGCCCCATACTGTCGCGTCAGGGCCTTGGCTGCGGCAACGGCACCCGGGGCGCAGGACAGATAGGGTTCAACCTGTTGCTCGATGGCGTCATCCAGTTCCGCCCCTGGAACCGCGTTGGCGATGATGCCCAGTTCTTTTGCGTATTGCGCCCCAAAAACCTTTGACGACATGAATACACGGCGGGCATTGGCTTCGCCCATCCGGGCGATCACGTAGGGGCCAATGGTGGCCGGGATCAGGCCAAGGCGGGTTTCGGTCAGCCCGAAACGCGCGCCCTGATCAGCGATGGCAATATCACACACGCAGGCCAGCCCGACGCCGCCACCAAAGGCGTTGCCCTGCAGGCGGCCAATCAGGGGTTTTGGCATGGTATTTAGGGCAAATAACATCATGGCGATTGAACGGGCCGCCCCTGCCCGGGTGGCGTCATCTGCTGCCATTTGTTCCTGCATCCAGTTCAGATCGCCCCCGGCACAAAAGCTTTTGCCAGCCCCGGTCAGGATGACCACGCGGGTGTTTTGATCCTGCCCCAGAGCCCTGGCGGTGCTGGTCAGTTCTGCGATCAGTTTTGCCGACAGGGCGTTGTGCTTTTGTGGGATGTTCAGCGTCAGGGTTGTGACACCGCGCCCGTCGGTTTCAAGTTTCAGCGTCTGCATTGTGGTCTGCCTTTGGCTAGGATTTTTTTACAAGATTATGGGCAAATTCTGTGGCGGTTTTCAGGGCATCTGCCTTTAAGCCGGTTGAATACCCGAGGTCGGTCAGGCGCTGATGCAGGGCCTGGGTGGCGACATTACCCGGGGCGCCCGGGGCGTAGGGGCAGCCACCCAACCCGGCGATGGCGCTGTCAAAAACCCGAAGATCCAGGTCAAGGGACGCTGCGATATTATCCAGCGCCATGCCTGCGGTATCATGGAAATGCCCGGCAAGATTTTGCGGTGGCACATGGTGCTGAACGGCCCCCAACATGGTGCGGATACGATCCGGCGTTGCCCGCCCGATGGTATCCCCCAGCGACACCTCGTAACAGCCCATGTCAAACAGCGCGCGCGCCACGCTGGCCACTTGTTTTGGCTTAATCTGACCGTCAAACGGGCAGTCATTGACGCAGGATACGTAGCCGCGAACTGGGATTTTTGCGTCTTTCGCGGCCTCTATGACGGGTTTATAACGGATAAGGCTTTCACTAATCGAACAATTGATGTTTGCCTGACTGAAGCCTTCCGAGGCTGAGGCAAACACCGCGATTTCATCGGCTTTTGCGGCAATGGCGCGTTCAAATCCGCGCATATTAGGTGAAAGAGCTGCATAGGATATTTCTGGTTCGCGGGTGATTTTTGCCAGAACCTGATCGCCATCGGCCATTTGTGGCACCCATTTCGGGCTGACGAAACTGGCGACTTCTATGCGGGTGAATCCGACGGCTGACAGCAGGTTGACCAGTGCGACCTTGTCACCGGTGGAAATGATGCCGGGTTCGTTCTGCAGGCCATCACGGGGGCCGACTTCGAATATGTCGACGTGAACGCTCATGCGTCGTTTTCCACAAGTAAAATGAGCGCGGCACCGGCATCGACCTGTTGGTTTTCCTGCACCAGAACCTTGGCAATTGTACCGGCGCGCGGGGCTGTCAGCGAATGTTCCATTTTCATCGCCTCAAGCACGATCAGGGGATCACCGGCGCTGACGGTTTGCCCGGCGCTTGCACTGAGTGCTTTGATCAACCCCGGCATCGGCGCAAGTATGACGTCGCCGCCAATTGTTGCGCCGGTGTCAACGGCCAGAGGGTCGATTATGTTAAAATGCCAGCTCTGGGGGCCGAAAATGCTGATGGTGTCTGGGAATAGTTGGGCTGGGATTGCTGTTTGGTTTTCGGCGTCAATCCATTGGCCGTTGCGGCGTATCATCGGTGTGGAACCGCCGTCAGTTTCCACCAGAACCGTATCAGGGCTTTGCATCTGCAATATCGCGTCAAACGGGCCATCGGCATCAGCCAACCAGACGGTTTGTTTTAGCGGCGACCAGAGCGTAATACCCTGTTGCCAGTTTCCGACTGGCCCCAGCCCGCCGGCATGTATCGCCGCCAAAGCGCGCGCGGATTGGGGGGCCGGTTGTTCCCGGGTCAGGTTGTTTAGATCACGGGCGATCAGGCCAGTATCAACGTTACCGGCGACAAAATCGGGGTGCCGAGCGAGCCTGTCGAGAAATGTCAGATTAGTGACAGTTCCGGCAAGCTGCGTGGCCTGAAGCGCCTTGGAAAGTCGCAAAAGTGCTATTTCGCGGGTCGGACCATGGGTGATGATCTTGGCAATCATCGGGTCATAATAAGGTGAAATCACATCGCCGCTGCGCATCCCGGTATCGGCGCGGGCCTGTTCAGGAAATTGCAAATGACGTAATGTTCCGGTGGCCGGCAGGAAGCCCTTGGGCACGTCTTCGGCGTAGAGGCGGGCTTCAAACGCATGGCCGTTCAGGGTGAGTTCATGTTGTTGTTTTGGCAGGGCTTCACCGGCGGCGATACGCAACTGCCATGCCACCAGATCAACGCCTGTGACGGCCTCTGTTACCGGGTGTTCGACCTGTAGGCGGGTGTTCATTTCCATGAACCAGAACCTGTCAGGGTGCAGGCCATTGCTGGCGTCAACAATGAATTCCACCGTCCCTGCCCCGGAATAATTGATGGCTTTGGCGGCCTGAACCGCGGCATTGCCCATGGCGGTGCGCATGGCGTCGGTCATGCCCGGTGCCGGGGCTTCTTCGATCACCTTTTGATGGCGGCGTTGCAGGGAGCAATCCCGCTCATACAGGTGCACGACGTCTTTGCCGTCACCAAATATCTGAACCTCAATGTGGCGCGGGGTGGTGATGTATTTTTCGATCAGGACGGCGTCGTTGCCAAAGGCTGATCTGGCCTCTGACCTTGCGGAAATTAGTGCGGCATCAAACCCTTGGGCATTTTCAACCAGCCGCATGCCCTTGCCGCCGCCCCCGGCCACTGCCTTGATCAGCACCGGATAGCCAATGTCAGCGGCCTGTTTTAGCAGATGCCCGGGGTCTTGATTTTCGCCGTGATAGCCCGGCACCACCGGAACACGCGCCGTTTCCATCAGTTTTTTGGCGGCATCTTTCAACCCCATGGCACGGATTGCCGCGGCGGTTGGCCCGATAAAAACCAGACCCGCCGCCACCACAGCATCAACAAAATCAGGGTTTTCCGACAGAAAACCATAGCCCGGATGGATCGCCTGTGCACCGGTATCAAGGGCTGCCTGAATGATAACAACACCGCGCAGGTAGCTATCTGCCGGGGCGGAACCACCGATATGCACCGCCTGATCTGCCATTTCCACATGGCGCGCGTGCCGGTCTGCGTCGGAATAAACCGCCACGGTGGCGACCCCCATTGAGCGCGCGGTTTTGATGACACGGCAGGCTATTTCACCCCGGTTGGCGATCAAGATTTTAGTGAACATGGCACATTCGCCCATTTCTTCTTTTTCCAAATATCCTTGCCGAAGGCATCGCTACATCCTGAACACGCCGAAACGTGTTTCTTGTATCGGAGCGTTCAAGGCGATTCTTAAGCTCAGGCCCAGGACTTCGCGGGATTTGCGCGGATCAATGATGCCGTCATCCCAAAGCCGTGCCGAGGCGTATAACGGGTGGGATTGCTGTTCAAACATGTCAATTGTCGGCTGTTTGAAGTCGGCTTCTTCCTGTTCCGTCCATTCACCACCACCCCGTTCTATTGCGTCACGTTTTACCGAGGCCAGTACCCCGGCGGCTTGTGGTCCGCCCATGACCGATATCCGCGAATTGGGCCAGCTGAACAGGAAATTTGGCTGATAGGCGCGCCCGGCCATGCCGTAGTTTCCGGCACCAAATGAGCCGCCGATGATCAGGGTGATTTTAGGCACCGATGTGGTGGCAACTGCGGTGACCAATTTGGCGCCGTGGCGGGCAATGCCCTGGTTTTCGTATTTCTGACCCACCATGAAACCGGTTATATTTTGCAGGAATACCAAGGGGATACGGCGCTGGCTGCAGAGTTCCACGAAATGCGCGCCCTTTTGCGCGGCTTCTGAAAACAGCACGCCATTATTGGCGATGATGCCGCAGGGGCTGCCCAGAATATGGGCGAACCCGGTGACCAGTGTTTCCCCGAAACGCGGCTTGAATTCATCAAAATCTGAGCCATCAACGATGCGCGCGATAACCTCGCGACAATCATAGGGCGTGCGCAGGTCGCCGGGGACCACAGACAGCAGGTCTTCGCTGGCAAATGCCGGGTCCCGGGGTGGTTTGAAATTCACGTTTTCGGGCTTTGACAGGTTTAGTGAACCAACGGCCTGACGCGCCAGTGCCAGCGCGTGGGTGTCATCCTCGGCCAGGTAATCAGCAACACCGGACAGTCGGGTGTGGACATCGCCGCCCCCCAGATCTTCGGCCGTTACGACCTCTCCGGTGGCGGCCTTGACCAAAGGCGGGCCGGCTAGAAAGATAGTACCTTGATTTTTAACGATAATTGATACATCGGACATGGCCGGGACATAGGCCCCGCCAGCAGTACAGGAGCCCATGACAACCGCGATCTGGGCAATGCCGCGGGCTGACATCTGCGCCTGATTGTAGAAAATCCGGCCAAAATGGTCACGATCGGGGAATACTTCGTCCTGATTGGGCAGGTTGGCGCCGCCAGAATCCACCAGATAGATACAGGGCAAGCGGCATTCGGCAGCAATTTCCTGGGCGCGGAGATGTTTTTTGACGGTCATCGGAAAATAGGTGCCGCCCTTAACCGTGGCATCATTGCAGACCACCATGACGTAGTGGCCGTGGATCTGCCCGACCCCGGCAATAACACCGGCCCCCGGCGCGGCACCGTCATACATATCATGTGCCGCTGTGGCGCCAATTTCCAGAAACGGACTGCCCGTGTCCAGCAGGTTGGCGACGCGGTCCCGGGGCAGCATTTTGCCACGGCTCAGGTGGCGGGCGCGGGATTTTTCGCTGCCACCACGGGCGGCAAGTGCTGCGGCATCGGCCACGACCGCCAACATTTCAGCGTGGGTCGCCTGATTTTTGTTGGCGGCATCGCTATTGGCAACCAGCCCTGTGGACAGGCGTGTCATTTCAGAAATTCCGTTTTTCAAGCAGCTCTATCGTGCGTTCTGCCGTTTGTTGCATAATGCAGCCCGCCCCGACGATGCTGCGCATGGTACCGCTGCCGAAAATGGCGTATTCAAAGGCGCATTCGGCATCACGAAAGGTGATCCAGGCCCGTTGTGCTGCCAGTAACGTCTTGGCGCGGTTGGCAAATTCCGGAAAATATTCAGCGTCATCGGCGTCCATCTGTTTGGCCCAAGCCATGGTTTTGCGATATTCCTGATTTAGAAAAACATCCCAGAGTTCGTATTCGGAATATAAGCATTCGCTCATGCCAATGGTCGTTTCGCCACCGTTTTCGGTTGCCATGCAGGGCGAGGAAAGCTCACCGATGCACTGGCTGCGCTGGTCCTGATTTTCGGCCGTTGCGTAGCATTGCCGCAGATTGTCGCCGTAGCGCGCCACCAGTTCTTCGGCCCCCCGAACCGTGGTTGGCAGCAGCATTACGAGGATCATCAAATATTTCATTGCATGGCCTTCATCATTTCACGCCCGATTAGCATACGGCGAATTTCACTGGTCCCGGCGCCGATTTCCATCAGTTTGGCGTCGCGAAACATGCGGCTTACCGGGCTGTCGGACATAAAACCGGCCCCACCCATGGCCTGCACCGCCTGATGGGCGACCTTCATGGCTTCTTCAGAGGCATAGAGCACGCAGGCGGCGGCGTCCTGACGGGTGACGGTGCCACGATCACAGGTCTTGGCGACCTCATAGACATAGGCGCGCGCGGTGTTCATTGAGGTGTACATATCGGCGATTTTGCCTTGCATTAGCTGAAAACTGCCAATGGGTTGGCCGAATTGTTTGCGCTCAGCTATGTAGGGCATGATCTCATCCAGACAGGCGGCCATGATGCCGACACCGATACCGGCCAGCACCACGCGTTCATAATCAAGGCCCGACATCAGCACGGCGACGCCGCGCCCTTCTTCGCCCAGCAGGTTTTCAAACGGCACCTCGACATCGTCAAAGATCAGCTCGGCGGTGTCAGAGCCGCGCATGCCCAGCTTGTCAAAATGCGCACCGGTGCTAAAGCCCTTCATGGATTTTTCGACGATAAAGGCGGTGATGCCGCGGCTGCCCGCGTCGGCGTCGGTTTTGGCGTAAACCACAAGGGTATCGGCGTCGGGGCCGTTGGTGATCCAGTATTTGGTGCCGTTCAAAACGTAACGATCGTTGCGTTTTTCGGCACTTAGTTTCATTGACACCACATCAGAGCCTGCGCCTGCCTCTGACATGGCCAGGGCACCGACATGTTCACCGGACACTAATCCCGGCAGGTATTTTTGTTTTTGTTCGGGGGAGCCGTTCAGGGCGATCTGATTGACACAAAGGTTTGAGTGGGCGCCGTAGGACAGGGAAACCGAGGCTGAGGCGCGGGCGATTTCTTCCACTGCGATGACGTGGGCGAGATAGCCCATATCGGCACCGCCAAATTCTTCCGGTACGGTGATGCCCAGCAGGCCAAGCCCGCCCATTTCGCGCCAGAGTTCCGGTGGGAAGGTGTTTGAGGCGTCGATTTCAATCGCCATCGGTTTTACGCGGTCCTGTGCCCAGCGGTGCACCATATCGCGCAAAGCGTTAATATCGTCGCCAAGGTCAAACTGCATGGTGGCATTAAACATGGGGCTTCCTGTGGTTTATTGAACGCTTGTTCATTTAATAGCAGAGGCAGTGGGTTCGGGTCAACATCTGTGGTTTCAAGCGCTGCGGTTTTGATAAGCTGCGGAGACAACAGACCGGATGATCCCGGCAATCTGTTCACAATCAGCGATGGAAAATGTCAGCGGCAGGCGCATATCAAGCAGCCCGGCCAGCACCGCGTTGGTTTGCGGTAAATTGGATGGATTGATGTAGTGCCAGTTGCTGTATTTTGACGTGAAACCAACGGGTTGGTCGGCCCCGAACCATTTCAGTTCGACGCCGCGATCAGCGCATTGCTGCGTAACCTTTCTAACGTCTGTATCAGACCAATTCTTTAGCAGGAACTGGATTGACGAGCCCACGTAGGCCTCAGATTCTGGGCGCTCAATGATCTGTAACCCCGGTGTGTTGCACAGGCCGCTTTCAACGGCGCTGTAGCGTTCATTCCAGTTTTCGCACTGCTTTGGCAGGGATTTTAGCTGTGGGCGCAAGATGGCTGCGCGCAGGTTGTCCATGCGTCCGGATATGTTGGGCATGTCATATTTGACGGCTTCAAATGCTGCTGGGGGGGGGGAAGCCAGGTGGCGTTCATAGAGCATGTAGGAACCTGACAGCAGGATTGAACGGGCCATGATGTCGGCGTCATCACTGATCAGCAGCCCGCCTTCGCCTGAATTCAGGTGCTTATAGGTCTGGGTTGAGTAACAGGCGACCACCCCGTGCCGACCCGAGGCGGTTCCGGCCCAGTGTGCACCCATGGTGTGGGCGCAATCTTCAACCAGTTTGACACCGGCCCGGGTGCAGACAGCCATCAGTTTTTCCATGTCACAGATATGGCCGCGCATGTGGGACAGCAGCAGGATGGTGGCGCCGGAGGTGGATATTTTTTCTTTCAGGTTATTGATATCTATTGTTAAAGCGTCGGTCACCTCAACCAATACCGGTACCGCGCCAAGGCTGGCGATGGCACCCGGGACCGGGGCCAGGGTGAAGGCATTGGTCAGGACTTTGTCACCGGGGCGAACGCCAATGGCGCGCATTGCGGTTGATATGGCATAGCCACCAGAGGCCACAGCCAGACAGTATTTCGCCCCGGTAAATGCCGCAAATTCCTGTTCCAGCAGCGCGGTTTCGCCGGCTTCGCCCGGTTCAAGATTGTAGCGATGCAACCGGCCATGGCCCAATACCCCAAGGGCTGCGTCAATTGCCGCCTTTGGAATGGGTTCCTGTTGGGTGAAACTGCCTTTGAAAACGTCCGCCATGTGCGCCCTTTGGTTTTTGACGATTTGACGGGCTGGCGCGGCAAAGGTCAATGTCAGGATTTATGCCGTTTTGCAGCCCTATTGATGTCTGGTTTCGCAAATAACCGCTTATGACTGAAACACCCTGTAAGGAGTTTTGATCACCTGCCCCCTTGTGGGATGCGGATTGGTCGCTAAAACAGCGTTGAATAACAATAAAATGAGTAGCAAATGCCCACTGCGTTAATCGTTCTGGCCGCAGGTCAGGGAAGCCGGATGAATTCGGACCTGCCAAAGGTGTTACACCAGCTGGGCGGGGTTCCTTTGTTTGCCCACGCGTTGGGGGCGGCAAGTGCGCTGGAGGCGGAAAGAACGGTACTGGTGGTGGGCCATTGCGGGGATGCGGTGCAGGAAGCTGCGCTGAATGTCGATCCAGACATCATTATTGTTGAGCAAAAAGAACAGCTTGGCACCGGTCATGCTGTTGCACAGGCTCGCGATGCCCTGGCGGGTTTTACCGGGGACGTTGTTGTTTTATATGGCGATACGCCCTTTATCCGGCCCGAAACCTTGCAGGAAATGGTGCGCGCAAGGCAGAAATTTGATGTGGTCGCACTGGGGTTTGAAGCAGCCAATCCGGAGCGTTATGGCCGCATGGTCATGCAGGGCAATAATCTGGAACGGATTGTCGAATTTAAGGATGCGACAGAGACCGAGAAAAAGATCACCCTGTGCAACAGCGGCATCCAGATGGCGGCGGCCAGTGTGATGTTTGCGCTGATTGATGGCGTCAAAAACGAAAATGCCAGTGGGGAATATTATCTGACGGATATTGTGGAAGTTGCCCGGCAGCGTGGGATGAGCGCCACAGCGGTATCATGTGATGAGGCCGAAACCCTTGGCATTGACAGCAAACCGCAACTGGCCCGCGCCGAAGCCGCGTTTCAGGTGCGGTGTCGTCAGGAGGCGTTGGAAAACGGCGTGACACTGGTGGCGCCTGCGACGGTTTTCTTTGCGCTGGATACCCATCTGGGGCGCGACGTAACGGTGGAACCAAACGTGGTTTTCGGGCCCGGTGTAACCGTGGAAACCGGCGCTACGATCCGCGCATTCAGCCATCTGGAGGGTTGCCATGTCAGCAAAGGTGCCGCTGTGGGGCCCTATGCGCGGCTGCGTCCGGGGGCGGAAATTGCCAATGACGCGCGGGTGGGCAATTTTGTTGAGATCAAAAATTCTGAAATCGGTGAAGGCGCGAAAATCGGCCATCTTTCCTATATTGGTGACGCCCTGATTGGCGCGGGTAGCAATATCGGGGCCGGTACAGTGACCTGCAATTATGACGGCGTCATGAAACATCAAACGGTGATCGGGCGGAACGCGTTTATCGGCTCTGACACCATGCTGGTGGCGCCGGTGAAAATTGGTGACGGCGCCTTTACAGCGACCGGTTCTGTCATCACCCGGGACGTTGGTGACGGGGATCTGGCCATCGGGCGGGCAAGACAGGTGACCAAACCCGGGTTGGGACGCAAATTGTTCGAAAAGTTAAAGGCTGCCAGCATAAAACAGCGGAGTGACACCTGAAATGTGCGGTATTGTAGGTATCTTGTCGGACCATGAGGCGGCACCGATCATTGTGGAGGCGCTGAAACGGCTGGAATACCGGGGCTATGACAGCGCCGGGATCGCCACGGTTAATGCCAGCTCAGATTTGCACCGCCGCCGCGCCATTGGCAAGCTGGTGAACCTGTCGGATCTGCTGGTGCATGACCCGTTGCCGGGCAAAGCCGGCATCGGGCACACGCGCTGGGCCACCCATGGTGCGCCAACAAAAGCCAATGCCCACCCGCACCGGGCCGGGCCGGTAGCGGTTGTGCACAATGGCATCATTGAAAATTTCCGCGAGCTGCGCCAGGAACTGGCGGCTAACGGCTACAGTTTCACCACTGAAACCGACACCGAGACCATCGCATTGCTGGCGCAGTATTATCTGGAACAGGGCCTGTCGCCGCGCGACGCTGCCGAGCAGACCATTGCCCGCCTTGAGGGGGCCTATGCCTTGTGTTTCCTGTTTCAGGGGCAGGATGATCTGCTGATTGCGGCGCGCAAAGGATCACCCCTGGCAATTGGCCATGGCGAGGGTGAGGTTTTTGTAGGTTCGGACGCCATTGCCCTGGCACCGATGACCGATCAGATCACCTATCTTGAGGAAGGTGACTGGGCGGTTCTGAGCCGTGACAGTATTGAGATTATTGACGCCAATGGCCAGCGCGCCAACCGGCCGGTCAGGGCCATCCATATTGATGCCAGCCAGATTGACAAGGGCGGGCATAAACATTTCATGGCCAAGGAAATTGCCGAACAACCAACTGTTCTGGGCGAGGCGATTGATCACTATATGGCGGCGGACGGGTTGTCGGTGAACCTGCCCGGTGAAGGTCTGGATTTCAGTCAGTATGACCGGGTCACGATGGTGGCCTGTGGTACGGCGTATTATGCCTGTCTGACGGCGAAATACTGGTTTGAAAACGTCGCGCGGCTGCCGGTTGAGGTGGATGTTGCGTCTGAATTTCGCTATCGCGAACCGCCGGTGCCGGCGCGCACATTGGCGATATTTGTCAGCCAGTCCGGGGAAACCGCCGATACATTGGCGGCCCTGCGATATATGACCGGCAAAGCGGCAACGGTGGCGGCCATTGTCAATGTGCCCGAAAGTTCAATCGCGCGGGAAAGCGATATTGCGTTTCCGATATTGGCGGGAACCGAGATTGGCGTAGCCTCAACCAAAGCGTTCAGTTGTCAGCTGGTTGTGCTGGCAATTATGGCCCTGAAAGCCGCCCGCGATCGCGGTGAATTAAGCGCTGGCGCGCTGGGTAAACATCTGGCCGATCTGCGCAATCTGCCGGGGCTGTTCAACCAGGCGTTGGGGCAATCTGCGAAGATTGATCAGGTAGCACGGCTGGTGGCGCAGGCGCGGGATGTGCTGTTTCTGGGGCGGGGTCAAATGTACCCTCTGGCGTTGGAAGGCGCGTTAAAACTGAAAGAAATCAGCTATATACATGCCGAGGGTTATGCCTCTGGTGAGTTGAAGCACGGGCCCATTGCGCTGGTGGATGAGGAGGTGCCGGTGATTGTTATGGCGCCAAGGGACGGATTGTTTGAGAAAACCATATCCAATATGCAGGAAGTTATGGCGCGCGATGGCAAGGTTTTGTTGATCACGGATGCACAGGGCGCAAAAGAAGCATCCGACGGTGTTTGGCAGGTGTTGAAAATGCCGGAAGTACCGGATCTGTTTGCGCCGATTCTGTATGCGGTTCCGGCGCAGTTATTGGCCTATTACGCCGCCGTTGCCAAAGGGACGGATGTGGATCAGCCACGCAATCTAGCGAAATCCGTGACCGTGGAATGACGTTGGATGACGCCCTGAGTGCGCTGAAATCCCGCGCACAACCGGGGCGTGGCTTGCAAATGGCGGCCTACCATAAGGTTGAGCGCCCCTATCTGGGCGTGGCCAATCCGGATACAAATGAGCTGGTGAAATCCTGGCGCAAAGTGCTGGATGTTGCACAGCGGGTGGCGCTGGCAGATGCGCTTTGGCAAACCAACATATATGAAGCGCGGCTGGCGGCGGCCAAGTTGCTGACGCAGGCCCGTATCCGACCCGATGATGCTGCCTGGGAATTGATCCGGTCATGGGTTGCGGATTTTGACAGCTGGGCAATTGCGGATCATGCGGCAACGGCTGGGCAGAAACGGCTGGTGGCGGAACCTGCGCGACTGGATATTGTGCAGGGCTGGACCACGTCAAATTCCATGTGGACACGCCGGGCGGCATTGGTGTTCACCCTGCCCTGGACCAAGCAAAACAATCCCAAACCCGATGAATTGGCGGTGCGGGATCGGGTGTTGGGATGGGCCGCGGGGTATGTGGATGACCCGGATTGGTTCATTCAAAAATCCGTATCCTGGTGGCTGCGTGAATTGTCAAAACACGATGCGCCACGGGTGCAGGCATTTCTGGATGAGTTTGGCAGCCGGATGAAACCGTTTGCCAGAAAAGACGCCGGGCGCAAACTGGCGCAACCCTAATTTTCTGCGAAAATTAGCCGTCGCGCTGGCGCAAATCGCGGCGCATGATTTTACCGGTGGCTGTTACCGGCATCTCTGGCAGTTGGGTGATCGATTTTGGCGCCATATGGGGGGACAGCCTGTGGCGCACCAGATTGATCAGTGTTTTTTCCAGCCCCGCCCAGTCTGCCCCGTCCCGCAATACAACATAGGCCTTAACCACCTCGGTTCGTATAGGATCAGGCACACCGATGGCGGCGGCCATCACCACATCCGGGTGAGTTTTCAGGCAGTTTTCAATTTCGGTGGGCCCAATCCGGTATCCGGCAGAGTTGATCACATCATCATCGCGGCCCTGAAAGGTGAAGTATCCGTCTTCATCCATGACCCCCAGATCACCGGTACACAGCCAATTGCCGCGAAACTTGGCTTTGGTCGCCTGTGGATTGTTCCAATAGCCCAGAAACATCACCGGATCGGGTGAGCGAACCGCGATTTCGCCAGGCGTGCCGGGTTTGGCGCGTTGGCCAGCCTGATCCAGAATGGCGACGTAATGCCCCGGCACCGCCTGCCCCATTGAGCCAATTCGCCTGATACCAGCGCTGGCCGCGCCAGATATCACCAGATTACATTCTGTCTGGCCATAGATTTCATTGATTTCTGCCCCCAGAACGGTTTGGCCCCAATCCAACAAATCTGCCCCAAGGCTTTCACCGCCCGAAGAAATCGACCGGATATTGACGATTTTGGGGACCGGAGTGTTCTGCATGAGCTTTAGGGCTGTTGGCGGCAAGAATAGGTTTCTAATACCGTGCTGGGCGATCAGATTATAGGCGCTTTCCGGGTCAAACTTGCGCAAGCGCTGGCTGACCAGGGGCACACCGTAATAAAGGCATGGCATGGCCAGATCCATCAGCCCGCCGATCCAGGCCCAGTCGGCCGGTGTCCAGCCGCAATCACCGGGTTTTGGGAAAAACCCGTGGTGCATTTCAACCGATGGTAGATGGCCCAGCAGGAACCGGTGTGCGTGCAATGCGCCTTTGGGTGGGCCGGTTGTGCCTGAGGTGTAAATGATCATCGCCGGATCGTCGGTGCGGGTTGTGTAAGGTGGGGGTTTTTCGGAGGCCATGCAAAGTTCTTCTTGCATATATCGCACGGGCAGTGGCGCTGGCGTGGTTGAATAAACTTCAATTAGTTCAGGTAGTTCCGACATGATCGCCTGTATTTTTTCCAGATGTTCGCCGTTGGTAAGGACCAGTTTCGCACCGCTGTCGGACAGGCGGAATGCCAGTGCATCTTTACCAAACAGTGTGAATAGCGGCAGTGAAACAGCGCCCAGTTTGAAGCAGGCGAAATGGGCGATCATGACCTCGGGGCATTGTGGTAGCAGGATCGCCACCCGGTCACCGCGCGTGATACCACGGGCCGCAAAGGCATTGGCCAGCCGGTTTGACGCGGTTTCCAGATCAAGATAGGACCAGCGCTGCACCTCACCCGATGGGGGAACATGGATTATTGCTGTTTTGTCGGGGTGGGTTTGCGCCCAACTGCTGCAACAGGCCCGGGCAATGTTAAATTGGGTCGGGATACGCCAGGCAAAGCAAGCGCGGGTTTCGGTGAAATCCCTGCTTTCAATCAACATTTTTTGCATTGGAGTTTCCGGTGAAAAGGCAGCTGCGGCAATGTTGCGCGATTAACGGGAAAAAACAATCAACTCTGGCAGCCCCGTCAGCGGGATGCCAAGCAGTCGCAGTGCGGCAAGTGATATCCGGCTGCCCGCAGTTTTTGGCCCCGGGATTGCGATTAGTTCAACTGAAACGCTGGCACCGGTGGCGGGATCAACCACACGCCCGGGTGTGTCGATGCTTACAAGCGGTGTTTGCAACCAGAACCCCGGATCGGCCGGGTTTCCAAGTGAGGCAACCGTGCGACCGATTTCGGTTTCGCCTGAGCTGGGTGGCTGTGCCGTCGCGGCCAGCCGTTCGTTTGCAGATGTTGTGTCAAAATCTTCCGGGGTGGTGGCATTTGCCGGTGGCAGCTCACCAATTGTGCCGGGGCGCGCGACGGGGCGCGGATTGTCCAGACCGGGGGATTGAGCGGTTGGGTCAGGAATTTCGGTGCATCCTGAAAATAACAAAAGCAAGAGCATCGACGATGTTTGTTTCAATGTATCTTTCATACTGATACCCTAAATAATGAACATCCACGCGGCAAGAGCATTGCCCGCGTGGCCATCGCCAACCGACAGAAGAAGAACGTAATGTCCACACCCCTGATCGACCCTTTCCAGCGAACCATAGATTATTTGCGGGTATCGGTGACTGACCGCTGCGATTTTCGCTGTGTTTATTGCATGACGGAAAATATGACGTTTTTGCCAAAGAAAGAATTGCTGACGCTGGAAGAGCTGGATCGGATGTGTTCAGCGTTTATCAATCTAGGGGTCAAAAAACTGCGTATTACCGGGGGCGAACCTTTGGTGCGCAAGGGGATCATGACATTTTTTGCGGCCATGGGACGGCATCTGGAAAGTGGCGCGCTGCACGAGCTGACCCTGACCACAAATGGATCGCAACTGGGGCGGTTTGCCGGTGATCTGGCCAGTGCCGGGGTGCGCCGGGTGAACGTGTCACTGGATACGCTGGACGAGGAAAAATTTGCCCGTGTGACCCGGTGGGGGCGATTGTCACAGGTGCTAAAGGGCATTGATGCCGCGCAAGCCGCCGGGCTGCGGGTCAAGATCAATGCGGTGGCTTTGAAAGGGTTTAACGAGGAAGAACTGGTCGCCATGACACAGTGGTGCGCCAGCCGGGACATGGATATGACCTGGATTGAGGTCATGCCCATGGGGGACATGGAAGGCATTGAAAGAATTGGACAATACTGGCCGCTAACGGATGTTCGGGCGCAGTTGTCAGAGCATTATACGTTAAAGGATATCCCGGAACGCACCGGCGGGCCGGCGCGTTATGTTGAGTTGGTGGAAACCGGCCAGAAGGTGGGTTTTATCACGCCGCTGAGCCATAATTTTTGTGAAAGCTGCAACCGGGTTCGGCTGACCTGCACCGGGGAATTGTTCATGTGTCTGGGGCAGGAAGATCAGGCAAGTCTGCGGGATGCCCTGCGGGATAATCCTGAGGAAGATACGCCTTTGGCGGCAGCAATACGGGCGGCTATTGCCCGTAAGCCAAAGGGCCATGATTTTGACTATACCCGCAAAAAAGACGGCCAGATGTCGCGCCATATGAGCCATACGGGCGGCTGACAACAGCGCGTGATTTTTCTGCGAAAAATCAGTCAGGCGGGTTTGCGGGCGATCAGGTCAATCAGCGCTGATTTACCGGAATGACCGCGGCCTTCCTGGACGTCCCGATCATAGCTTGCAAGCCGTTCAATTTTCCAGTCGCCAAAATGGTCGCGCAGAATTTCATCTGTGTACATATTTTCAGCAAAGGGCGGGCCACCGGTGCCCAGTTCCAGTTGCTCGGGCCGGTAACCATGCAACATCAATACGCCGCCGGGCTTGATTGTCTGCGCGATATCGGCAAATTGTTTTTCCCGTTCAGAAGCGCCCGTAAACTGAATAAAAATGGCCGCGACCAGATCATATGCGGGTGCCTGCCAATCCCAGTTGGCCCAATCCGACAGGTTAAATTCGACTGTTACTTTACGGTCCCCGGCCAATTTCAGGGCCCGCGCCAGGGCGGTTTCTGACATGTCAAAAGCGGTCATCTGCAGGCCTTGCTCTGCCATAAAGACTGAGTTTCGCCCTTCCCCGTCGGCCACGCACAACCCGCGCTGACCCGGGCGCAGCCAGCCGGGGTTTTCGCGCAGGAAAACCGCCGGTTCGGTGCCAAACAGGTAGTCATCTGAGCTGCTGTATCGTTCTTCCCACATTTGAAACGCCTTTTCGGTTTTAAGGCCGACGGTATCTGTCGACGAAGTTTTTCAGGATTTGTTCCGGCACCTGAACGTTAGCGGCGCGGCACATTGCGACCAGATTATCGGCATCATCGGGGGCAAAATAGCCCCGGTGCCGATAAATGCCAATGCGGGTTTCAAAACCGGCGGCGTCTGCTTCCGGGTGAAACTGCGTGGCGTAGACGTTTTGACCATACCGGATCATCTGGTAGGGGCAGGATTGTGAGGCCAGCAGGTGGGCGCAGTTTTCGGGTAAGTTCTGCAGGGCTTCTTTATGGCCGACGAAGGCGTCAAAGGGCCCGGTTAACCCGGCAAGGATCGGGTCGATTTCGCCGTCTGGTGTCAGTGTGCAGGTGGTGGTGCCGACCGGTTCTGAATATTGTTGCTTGCTGACATCCGCCCCCAGGTGATGCCCGAGCACGCCAATGCCATAACAGCAACCCATGAAGGGAAAATCCTGTTCGGTAATGTCTGGCATCAGGCCCAGAACCGCTGCCTCAATTCTGGCTTCAACCGGGGATTTTTCGGCTGGATCGTCAGAAACGCAACCCGGACCACCGCCGACAATCACCCCGGAATAATCGTCAAAGTTGAGGGCGGGCGGGATGTCAGCCTGATCCAGCCGAATGCGCTGCACCTGGCTTTGATCCAACCCGCCTTTGCTAAGGATGGCGGCAAATTCGTCATCGGCGGCGGCGTCTTCGGGCCGGAGTTGCAGGATCAGAAATGGCTTCATCGATCAGGCCGCTGGCATGCCGGTTTCGATGATTTCAGCCCAGTAGGAACAGCCCGTGGGGATCGCATCATCGTCAAAATTGTATTCCGGGTGGTGGACCCCGGCAGTGTCGCCATTGCCGATGAAAATGAACGCGCCCGGACGCGCGTTCAGCATATAGGAAAAATCCTCTCCGCCCATGATCAGCGGGGCAACATCACAACCGCCTGAGACTTTGCTGGCAACTTCAGCGGCAAATTCTGCCTGATCCGGTGCGTTCACCACAATCGGATAGCCCGGTTCATAGGTCACACGCGCCACAGCGCCCATGGATTGCGCGGTTAGTTCTGCGATCTCGGTCAGGCGTTTTTCGGCCATGTTCTGAACTTCGCAGTCCAGGGTGCGAACGGTGCCACCGATGCGGGCCTTTTGCGGGATCACGTTATGGGCGTTGCTGTCGGTGGAAATGGTACAGACCGATACCACCAGTTGTTTCACCGGGTCGACATTGCGGCTGGTTATGGTTTGCAGGGCGAGAATAATCTGGCTGGCGACAACGGTGGTATCAACGCATTCATGGGGTTTTGCCGCGTGCCCGCCCTTGCCTTCCACGTCGATGAAAAATTCATCCGCCGCGGCCATGATCGGCCCCGGACGGGTCATGAATGTACCAAGGGGAATACCGGGGGCGGTGTGCATGCCGTAGATTTCCTGAATGTTGAAGCGTTCCATCATACCGTCTTCGACCATTTCGCGCCCGCCGCCGCCGCCCTCTTCTGCGGGTTGGAAAATGATCACGGCGGTGCCGTCAAAATTGCGGGTTTCGGCCAGGTATTTGGCGGCGCCCAGCAACATGGCAGTGTGGCCGTCATGGCCACAGGCGTGCATTTTGCCGGGGGATTTTGAGGCGTAATCGACACCAGTTGCTTCTAAAATTGGCAGCGCGTCCATATCGGCGCGCAGGCCGATGACCTTGCCGGAGCGGTTGGTTTTGCCGTTGATAACCCCGACCACGCCGGTGCGGCCAATGCCTGTTGCCACCTCATCGCAGCCAAATTCCGTTAGCTTATCGGCGACCAGTGCCGAAGTTCGGTGGGTGTCAAATTGCAGTTCCGGGTGGGCGTGGATGTCATGCCGCCAAGCCGTAATTTCGGGCAGAAGTTCGGCAAATCGGTTTTTTACGGGCATCGGGTGCTTCTTTTTGAGGATTGGCAAAGATTGTCGCATTAAAGATGGCTTAACAAGCCCGGTTATACCGCCGGGCGTAGATCAATGGCTGATCCGTCGGTGAAACGTGATAGTCGGAAGGGGGATATATCATGGCCAATGGCGCGGTTGTTCACCAGATCAGAAACGATGCGGCCAATGGCGGGGCCGATGCCAAATCCGTGGCCGCACATGCCGGTGGCGATGGTCAGGCCCGGCAGATCGGCCGCTTGGTCTATAATGGGAAGCAAGTCGGGCGTTGTGTCGATCATCCCGGCCCATGTTTTGTTTAGTTTGACCGGGCCAAGGCCGGGAAACATATGTTGAAAATCGCGGGCCAGTTGTTTCAGGCGGCGGTGGCTTGGCTTGGGGTTGAGCACGCGCATTTTTTCAAAGGGTGACACCTGATCCGCGGACCATTTGCGCGGGGTGCCCCAGCCATCGGGGTAGTGTTTTGGGGCCGCCGGGTAGAGCCGGGTGCCAAACGGGTCTTGTTTCAGTTGTGGCAGGTACGAAAAGATGTTTCTGAAAGCGTCGGGGCCGATGAACAGTTCATGAAATTCACCGGGGGCCAGTGTGTAGCCGCCATCAACACGGCGCCGGAAGGCCAACCGGCTGTCAGCGGCGGCGCCCTTTGTGACTTCGGCCAAGGGTATTGTGGCGGCAACAGATGCACGCACCGACAATTGTGGAAAGCTGATGCCATGGGCACGGGCCAGAAGCAGTGACCATGCCCCGCCGGCCAAAACCACATGGGGGGCGGCAATAGGGCCATTTTCGGTGATCACGCCACTGATTTTTCCGGCAGAAATGTCGAGGCTGCGCACAGCGCAATTTTCCAAGATGCTTAGGTTTTTGCCCGCGATTGCCTGTGCAATGCGCGGCACGGCAAGCGCTGGTTCTGCGCGGCAATCTGATGGGGTAAGCAGCGCGCCCTGCCAGCGAGTGGCCGCATCGGGCAGCAGTTTTGTGACCTGTTTGCATGTCAATAGTTTGCTATCCAGCCCATGATGCCCTGCCGCCGCCCGCCAGTTTTCGTAGCGCCCCAGATCTTTGGCGCTATTGGCCAGATAGGTGACACCGGTTTGCCGGAAGCCCAGATCAGTACCTGTTTTTGCTTCAAGGGTTTTCCAGATGCTCAGGGCTTCGATCATGATCGGTAATTCACGCAGATCACGCCCCTGCTGGCGTATCCAGCCCCAGTTGCGCGACGATTGTTCCCCGGCGATGCGGCCCTTTTCCAGCAGCGCCACCGACAGGCCGGAGCGGATCAGGTACCAGGCGCTCATTACCCCGATGATACCACCGCCGACCACCACCACATCGACACGGGGTGGCAGGGGATCGTTGTGGAAAACCGATGCCGGTTGCTTGGTTGGGAAAGCCATTAGTCGGCCAGAGATTGCACGAGTTTATCCACAAACTTTTGCCCGGCTTCAAACTGTTCAATTGAAATGAATTCGTTTGGCTGGTGGGCCTGTTCAATATTGCCGGGGCCACAGACCACGGCTGAATAGCCGCGTTCCTGAAATTGCCCGGCTTCGGTGCCGTAGCTGACAGTGTGCTGGCCATTATCGCCGGTGATGGCGCGGGTGATGGCTTCGGCGCGACCTTCGGTTTCCGGGGCAAGGGCGGGGATATGGAAATATTGGTGCAGATCGATGCTGGTTTCGGGGATGACGGCCTGCATTTCAGCCTGAATTTCGGCGGCTTTTTCGATGTAGGCGGTGCACCAGTCCTGCAGGCTTTCATCGGGGACCGCGCGGAAATCCAGATCAAAATGGCAATCTTTGGCGGTGATGTTATGGGCGGTGCCGCCCCTGATCATGCCGACATGGACGGTGGTGAAGGGTGGCTCAAACTGTTGGGCGATTGGGCTGGGGTCGCGGTCCATGTTGGCGCGGTTCATGTCATTGGCCCACTGGATCAGTTTGGCGCCGTACATGATGGCGCTGACGCCGGTGTGCAGGATTGAGGAATGCACCTCAAAGCCTTTGATATGGGTTTCAAATCCGGTGCTGCCCTTGTGGGCAGTGACGGCCCGCATCATCGAGGGTTCACCGATGATTGCAGCCGCGGCCCTTGGCAGTTTATCGGCCATGGCGTCGATCATGTCGGGTGCGCCCAGGCATCCCACCTCTTCATCATAGCTGAGGGCGATCTGAAGCGGTCGCTTTATTCCGGCTTCCAACGCCAAGGGAACGGCCGCCAATGCGATGGCGTCAAAGCCTTTCATGTCACAGGTGCCCCGTCCATAAAGCCGCCCGTCTTTTTCGGT
>VAPL010341851.1_pt1 | contig 25115 bp, 24 predicted proteins | sample 3395061 | NCBI WGS metagenome assembly VAPL01 (sample SAMN08290444, study PRJNA428436) | hydrothermal vent metagenome | isolation source: Deep-sea hydrothermal vent chimney 2 | place: Pacific Ocean: Juan De Fuca Ridge | depth 2182 m m | reverse complement strand
CTGGTGCTGGTGCTGGTGCTGGTGCTGGTGATTTTTCTTTGTTTTTAGGCTGTATGATAGCCCTAACACGTCCACTAGATGGACCGCCACTTTCGGACTTCTTCCCGCCAATCACTTCAGCGTATTCCGCGTTTGCATCGTAGCTAATATAATCGCCGTAAACAATATCTTCACCACGTTTTACCCATGCTTTTTTATATAATTGTACTTTGTCCATGCGGCCATCGTACTCAATACGCTTTGCACTGCCTTCCATATATTCATTCTTACCCTCGCGTTTTTGTTTAAATGTTGTAGGGTTTCCCGTAGAAGTACTGTGCTGAAAGCCATTTTTATCTTCTCTCACCACTAATTTATCGGCACGGATAATTAAAGTTCCTTGCGTTAAGATGACTGTACCCGTGTAAGTACTTGTTTGTTTTGCATCGTTGATGATAACGCTGTCAGCTTCTAGCTCAATAGGCTTGTTACGATCAGCTGATTCTGCAAAAGCATATGAGCTATTGAAAATGCTGATGATGGCTAAGCTTGTGCGAATAAATTGATTCATTTTTTTACCAAAGTTTTATTTTGAGAGTTTCATTTTAGTTAATGATGATTTTTCGTTTCTTGTTTGAAGCTGTTTTGATTTTAGGTTTTTCATAATGCGCTTTGACTCTTTTAAACAATTGTACAGTTTGTTTTTTCTTGTCATATATCATACCAGTGGCATGTATAACAGTTTTTGGCGCTTGTGTAATGACAACAGGCGCATCTGTTTTTGCTAAATCTTTATTGGGGTATATGATTAATTTGTCTGTTAGCATTTGCATTTCCCCCTTTTCTTTAAAGGCTTGTCTAATCACGACTACATTATCTAGCACTTCTATTTCTTCACCATCGCTAGAAACATTGGCACGTAATCCTTCAATTTTTGTATAAGGTTTACCCGTTGTGAACTGTGTAAATCGAGGACGTTGTAGTACGGTACTATCGTCATCTGGATAATGTATCATTTCATTTGCCGCTAATATGTAGCGCAATTTTCCTGATTCATCCATTTGTGTTGTTACAAAGTTATTCATCATATAGTCAGGGTCATGGCGGTTACTACCATCAATTTTTTGACTGTCTTCATCAACTGTTTGGTAGATCCAAAAAGTGATGAACGCCATAGCGGCGGTTAGTACTAGCGGGAAAAATATGGCGGTTCGTGTAATCATGGCTTACTTAAAAAATGGTTCCATTTGTGCATCAAAGGTCCCTTGTGCTTGCATAATGAGCTCACATACCTCACGTACCGCACCACTGCCACCGTGTCTAGTTGTTACATAATGTGCGCGTTCTTTAACAGCATCTGGGGCGGCGGGTACACTTATACTTAATCCGCAACGCAACATAGGTGGCATATCGACCACATCATCACCCATAAAAGCAGTTTCTTCTGGTGTCACATTAAGCTGTTTAATTAAGTCATTAAAAGCAACTAACTTATCTTCCACGCCTTGATAAAAATGAGCTACGCCAGTGGTCTCTGCACGCTTTGTGACAACTTTAGATGTGCGTCCCGTAATAATAGCCATTTGAACACCACTTTTTTTAAGTAGTTTCATACCTAAGCCATCTTGTGTATTAAATGTTTTATATTCTTGACCGTCATCACCAATAGTGAGTTCGCCATTTGTCATCACGCCATCCACATCAAAAATAACGACTTTAATCTTTTTTGCGCGTGCTTTTACTTCATCTGAAACGGCTACATTACTCAATTTCTTCTTCTTTCTAATTTAAACAATTTTTGCCATTAATAAATCGTGCATATTAAATGCACCAACTAATTTCCCAGTGTCGTCGGTGACTAATAGACCGCTAATTTTCTTTTGCTCCATCAGTTCTACCGCTTCTACTGCCATTTGATGGTCTTTTATTGTGCTTGGGTTTGTATGCATCACATCGGATATTTTGGCTGTGTTGGCATTGATGCCCGATGAAAATATGCGTCGCAAATCACCATCAGTAAAAATGCCGACTAACTGTTTTTTTTCATCGATGACAGCGGTGAGACCTAAGCCTTTTTTCGTCATTTCGTTTAAGGCTATATTGAGTGGTGCGTTACTCAAAACACAAGGTAACGCCTCGCCAGTACGCATAATGTCCTTAACGCGGATTAATAAGCCTCTACCAATGCGGCCACCTGGATGTGAACGTGCAAAATCTTCTGCGGAGAAATCACGGCAATCTAGCACACAAACAGCTAATGCATCGCCTAACGCTAATGTAGCTGTGGTGCTTGCTGTGGGTGACAACCCTAAAGGGCAGGCCTCTTGCGAAACCTCTGCGCTCAAATGTACGTGTGATTCTTTGGCAAGCGTTGATGTGGCCTTACCTGTAATACCAATAATCTTAGCGCCTAAGCGTTTAATCGTAGGCAAAATGTCGAGTATTTCATCGCTTTCACCAGAGTTGGAAAGTGCTATCACTACATCACCATCCGTAATCATGCCAAGATCGCCATGGCTAGCCTCAGCTGGATGCATAAAGAAAGCAGGTGTACCAGTGCTTGCAAAGGTAGCAGCAATTTTACCGCCAATATGACCAGATTTCCCCATGCCACTCACGACAACACGGCCTTTGCAATGTAGAATAAGTTGGACAGCCTCTTCAAAACTACCATCAAGTCGTTTTGCGAGTGCTTGAATCTCATGCGCCTCTATATTTAAAACTTTGCGTGCAAGATCCAAGGGCTTTAGCTTAGCCGCATGTAATTGTCCCGTTTGTAGTAAGGTCGGTGTCATAGGCAATTAGTATAAAAGGGAAGTTGGCTTGAATAAAGCAAAAAACATAGTTTTTAAGTAAAATAGCAAAAGTAGGCACAATTTTTGCATAAAGCGTCAAATTTTGTGCCCAGAATTCATTTTAAAATAATATTTTTATAGAAAATATAGCCATTGTTTAATTCATTGACAGGAATTTTGTTACTACTAACCAGTTCGGTGTTTGCTATCGCGTTATTTCGTATACTGCGCTTGCCACCAATGTTGGCTTACTTTGCTGTCGGCATTTTATTTGGGCCACATGCATTTCAGCTGTTACCTGATACTGAGTCTGGTCGGCACCTGGCCGAGTTTGGCATTGTATTTTTGATGTTTAGTATTGGCTTAGAGTTTAGTTTGCCAAAACTTTACGCGATGCGTAAAACATTGTTTGGGCTAGGTGGCGCACAAGTTAGCATTACTTTAGGTGCCTCAATATTAGTAGGCTGGCTAGCAGGCTTAAGCTTAACAACTGCTTTTGTGATAGCGGGCGCCCTCACGATGTCTTCTACAGCAATCGTTTCTAAATTGTTAATGGAGCGTGTTGATTTAAATTCTCGCCACGGTCGTTTAAGTATTGGCATTTTGTTATTTCAAGATCTAGCAGTCATACCGATTTTGGTGCTAATCCCTGCACTTGGTTCACAGTCTCCCGATATAACGACAATATTAGGTTTGTCTTTAATTAAAACGGTTGTGCTGTTGTTTATATTATTTAGGTTTGGTAGAGCAGTGTTTAACTTTTGGTTTGGTTTAGTAGCACGTCAGCGGTCACGTGAGCTGTTTGTGATGAATGTGCTTATGGTTACCCTGTTGTTAGCATATGCAACACACTTGGCGGGCCTATCTTATGCGCTAGGTGCATTTGTAGCGGGCATGTTAATTTCTGAAACACGCTATCGCTATCAAGTGGAATCCGATATTGCATCTTTCCGCGATATATTAATGGGTTTATTTTTTATTAGTGTGGGTATGTTGCTTGATTTTAATTATCTTATCCATAACGTCGGCTTGGTGCTTATGTTGTTATTTTCATTTGTTCTATTTAAAGCATTTGTTGTGGCTGTATTGGTACGTGCTTTTGGTTACGAGTGGGGCGTCGGTATTCGTACGGGTATGATTTTGGCACAAGCTGGCGAGTTCGGTTTTGTGATTTTAACGTTAGGGTTGGGTCAAGGCTTGATTGGTGGCGATGTGCTGCAACTATTACTTTCAGCTTCCTTATTATCCATGCTGATAGCGCCATTTATCATCCAAAATAATGGCAATATTGCACGCCGGTTTGTTAAAGGTTATATGCTTAATTCAAGCCAAAAAGTAGAAGCCATTGAATTGGCGGGTAAAAATCTAGTCAATCATGTAATTGTTTGTGGTTATGGTCGCAGCGGACAATATCTAGGCCGTTTTCTTAAAGAAGAAAGTATTCCATTTATTGCGTTAGATATTGACCCAACACGTGTACATGAAGCAGGTGCTGCAGGCGAGCATGTTGTTTATGGTGATGCTGGTCGTCGGGCTGTGTTGTTAGCGGCAGGGGCGCAACGGGCAAAAGCGCTTGTGGTTAGTTATTCAGATTTACGTGCTTCGATGAAGGTTTTGCATGTGGCGAAGGAAAATTATCCAGACTTGCCAGTGATTGTGCGTACGTATGATGAAACGCATATGCAAGAATTTAGAGACGCTGGCGCAAAAGAGGTTGTGCCAGAAGTGCTTGAGGGCAGTCTTATGCTAGCTTCGCATGCCTTAGTGTTGTTAGGTGTGCCACTCAACCGTGTCGTTAGGCGTATCCGTATGTTTCGTGAAGAGCGTTATCAGATGTTTAAAGGTTTTTACCATGGCGTATCGGATGCAGAAGGTGATATTGACAGCATAGAACAAGTGAGGCTGCATCCAGTTGAAATTTTAGAAAATTCCTTTGCAAGTAATATGCATTTAGATGAGATTGATCTTGCTCGATACAAAGTAGAGGTGCAAGCATTACGTCGTCCTAATATGCTTGAGGATATTGAGCCACGGCCAGATATTATTTTATTAGATGGTGATGTTTTAGTGCTGTTGGGCCCGCAAGAAGGCTTGATTGCTGCTGAAAGTTATATCGTCTCAGGTAAGTAGACAGAAAAAGTATGGGCGAAAAAATAGTCGTTATTGGCGGTGGCATCATGGGGTGTATGACGGCCTTGTTACTTAGACAGCAAGGTCACCAAGTGACAGTGGTGGAGCGCAATATCATTGCTCGTCAAGCTTCAGGAGAGTCCTCTTGGGCTGGCGCTGGGATTATATTTCCGCTATTGCCTTGGATGTATGGTGATGAGGTTAATCAACTCGCATTTGCAGGTGTCAGTTTGTACCCAGCACTATGTCAGCAGTTGTTACTTGAAACAGGTATAGACCCGGAATGCATTAATAGTGGTATGTTGATTAAGCCGCCTTTTGATCAAGATGTTGCTTTAACTTGGTGTAAAAATAATGATGTTTCCGTAGAACAAAAAGGCGATGATTTATTATTAACGGGTGTTTCACAAGTGAAGCCACCAAAATTATTACAGGCACTTAAGCAGAGCTTGATTCAAAATGACGTGACGTTGGCTGAAGAAACACAGCTGCAACCCATCAAAGAAAGTGAACAAATCAATGCTTGGCAAAGCGTAACAGGTGAGGTGTTTGAGGCAGATAAGTTTGTTGTTACTTCTGGCGCTTGGAGTTTTGATCTGCTGAAAGAAACAGCGCTAAAACTTAATATTAAACCGATGCGTGGACAGATTTTACTTTACCAATTGCCGTCTAATACATTGTCACATATTATTTACCAAGATGGTTTTTATCTGTTACAACGTCGTGATGGTTATTTGCTCGCTGGCAGCACTTTAGAAGATGTGGGTTTTGATGCGGGTATAAGTGAAGCAGTGAAACAGCAGATGCAAACCAAAGCTGAAACCATCATGCCAGCTTTAAAAAATGCACCTATCATTAAACATTGGAGCGGTTTGCGACCTAGCACGCCAGATAACATACCAACCATAGCCGCCCATCCTACGATTAAAAACCTTTATCTGAATACTGGGCATTTTAGATATGGCTTAACCATGGCGCCAGCAAGCGCAAGCAGGTTGGTAGATTTACTGTGATGCAAAAAATCTGAAAAAGATACTATGTTTTATTCTGCTTGGGAAGGTTCAATTTCACTTTTAATTTTTTGCGCCTTGTCAGTAGCTAGCGCTTGGGCCTTATTGAGATCGTTAGTAACCTTGTCAATGATTTGTTTGGGTTTGGCACCTATTTCTGCCGACGCTTGTTTTTGTTGTTCGCAAGCAGTTAAGTGAAGCGAAAATAGTGCGCAAAGTAGTAATAATCTAAACATTTTGTTCTCCTGTAAATTGTTAACTTGCAGTCCAACTCCCCGATTTTCCACCTTGTTTTTCAAGTAACTTAATATCGTTAATCGTCATGCCTCTATCGACGGCTTTGCACATATCATAAATAGTGAGCAAGCCGACACTGACCGCGGTTAGGGCTTCCATTTCAACCCCTGTTTGGCCTGTTGTCTCTGCCGTCGCTGTGCAAATAATACTTGTATTTTCTTCGGCTATATCAAAGGTAACAGCGACTTTGCTAAGGCTAATAGGGTGACATAATGGGATTAAATCAGCCGTTTTTTTACTGGCTTGAATCGCCGCAATACGAGAGACCGCTAAGACATCACCTTTTTTTACAGTATCGGATTGAATAAGCGCTAGTGTAGTTGTTAACATATTAATGTTGCCGCTGGCTATGGCAATACGTCGGGTGCTGGCTTTGTCACCAACATCGACCATATGGGCTTGACCTTGTTCGTTGATATGCGTGAGTTTGCTCATCTGTAACTTTCTATTAACAATTTTTTGTGAACTTGTACAGTAAAGACATTATCATAACAATAATGAATAAACAGTTATTAAATATCAGCGCGAAGAAATACCTAAAAATAAGTGTATTTTTGATATGCAGCATATTGATGGTAGGGGTGACAAATGCAGAAACAACATCAAATGCAACGCTATCGGGTAAGCCTTATAAAGAACAGATTGATTTAAATATTAGCCCACCTAGTAATTTACCTGAGTTGGGCGATGTTTCACAAACTGTACTTTCAGCGCAAGATGAACAACGCATTGCAGAACAGATTCTAGCTGGAGTAGCTGTTAGTAATGAGGTGTTACAAGATATAGAAGTTGTTGATTATCTGCAAAAGTTAGGCGATAGGCTGGCTAGTGTTAGTGATGATAGGCGCCAAGTTTTTAATTTTTTTGTGGTGCGGGATGAGTCGATTAATGCATTTGCAATGCCAGGCGGCGTCATTGGGGTGCATACAGGCTTGTTTCTTGCCTCGAATTCAGAATCTGAGTTGGCTAGCGTCTTAGGCCATGAGATAGGGCATGTAACACAACGTCACTTAGCACGGATGCTGGCGCAGCAAAAAACGGATACGTTTAAAAATATTGCGGGCATTGTTTTCGCACTGTTGCTTTCACGAGCTAATCCTGAATTAGCAAACGGAGCATTAACGGCCTCATCTGCTGCCACCATACAAAGGCAATTAGATTACTCTCGAGAGTACGAACGCGAGGCAGATAGGGTTGGTTTAAATGTATTATCTAATGCGGGGTTTGACCCGCGTGGTATGCCAGCATTTTTTACAACCTTACAGCGTGGCTCTCGGTTTATAGAGGGTAGCGCACCAAGCTTCTTACGCACGCATCCATTGACAACTGAGCGTATTTCGGATGTGGCAAATCGTGTCGCAACCATGCCTTATAAGCAGGTGAATTCCAGCTTAAATTATCATCTTGTACGCGCCAAGTTGCGCGCTAATAGTGGTTTGGCACAAGTAGCGATTAATCAGTTTCAACGTAGTATTAAACAAGGGCGCTACGCCAATGAAGTGGCTGTGCATTATGGTTTAGCAGTTGCGATGCTGCGTAAAAATGATGCTGCTGGCGCAAGCAATCAAATGCAGTGGCTAAAAGAAAATGCACCTAAAAATACATTTATTGAAAATTTAAGTGCACGGATAGAAGTCGTGCGTAATAACCCACAAGCTGCAGCTAAAAAATATATTGCAGGGTTAAAATCTTTTCCAAGTAACCGTGCGCTTATTTATGGTTATGCTGAACACTTTTTAGCGATTAAGCAAACAGATAAAATGATTAAGTTTGTACAAAACAAAATGCGAGCATATCCTAATGATGCTTACTTTTACCAATTGCTTGCTAAAGCTTATACGGTTAAAGGTAAGGCTTTATTAAGGCATCAAGCGCAAGCTGAGGCCTATTATCGTCAATATAATTATCAAAAAGCGGTAGAGCAAATGTCATTTGCAACGCGGGCAAAAGATGGTGGCTTTTATGAAAAATCGATTGTAGAAGCACGTTTAAAAGACCTTCAGCGTCAATTAGAGAATAGAGAGCCGAGTTAACTAATGAAAAGAAGAGATTTTTTAGGACTGACCATTATGACAGCGTTAATGCTGCCATTTAGGGCAATAGCCGCTCTATGGAACCAAGCGGCTTTTAACGCGGTAAACACCAGCGGTGCATTGAGTGGACTTGCTATTAGTGATGAAATTTTAAGTAATGATATAGACATTGTAGCGCCAAAACGTGCCGAAAATGGTGCAATAGTACAGTTAGAAATTACTAGTTACATTGCAAACACTGAGGCAATCGCCGTGTTTGTAGATAATAACCCGACGGCATTGATTGGGAATTACATGTTTAGTCATGGTGCCCAACCATATTTGGTTACACGTATTAAAATGGCGGAGACTTCAGACGTTAAAGTGGTTGTAAAGTCTGGTAATCAGTATTTTACGGCTTCTAAAAAGGTAGTGGTGCTGGAGAATGGTTGTGGGGGCAGTGGTAGTGCAAACGAAAGGTTTGAATCCACTATGAAAATGCGCGCTAAATTAGAGCCTACCTCTAATAAAGATGGCATTGCTAAAATTAAAGCCATTATTACTCACCCGATGCATACGGGGGCAGGTAAAGATGGTTCCGACCAATTGATCCCAGCACATTTTATTCAACTTATCACCATCGTCCATAATGGTAAGCCAGTGGTTGAGATGCAATTAGGTACTGGTATTTCAAAGAATCCTTACCTAACTTTTAAAATTAAAGGTGCAAAATTGGGCGATAAGGTGGCAATCACTTGGCATGATAATTTAGGTAATACTGATTCTGGAGAGGTTGCTGTTATTCAGAGCTAACTATTTTAACTATACTGAGATATTGATAGGATACATTTTGATGTGCGCTTAGCTTATTGAAGTAGATGAAGGGAATACATACCATTATGTTTAATCAGGCTATAAATAGGTAGCTGGCAAATAGGTGGTTTTAGTCACAGCAAGGGTTTGATAGGCATTAGCTGATATTTAATTACCTTTAGACGCTTCTTAACAGATGCAAATCCATCCGTGTTTCCAGTTGCAGCATTCCAGCTATTTCCCGGTTGCATGTCAGTTAATATCGTTTTTTCTACTGCTTTACCTAAACCTGCATGTTGGACAATGACGCCAACTTCAGTGTTGAGATTTTCTGAGCGTGGGTCAAAATTAAATGTGCCTATGTAAACCGTGTGTTTGTCGACTACCATGGTTTTGGCATGAATGGCAAAAATAGGGGGTGTTTTTTGGTTTGCAGTTTCACTACGCATGAGCTGTTTTGTAATATCGGGGTTGGGCTTAAATTCATAAATTTCAATACCCATTTGAATCAACTTATCACGCTGGTTTCTATAACCACCGAACGCAGCCAAATTATCGGTAGAAGCAAGAGAATTGGTATTAATTTTTACTTGCACACCACGTTTTAGCGCACGCTTAAATAATTTGATCGCTTCGCTAGACATGACTAAGTAAGGTGATTGTATTACCACGCTATGTTGTGCATTTTCTACTAAGCTGGCCAGTTTTTTAGTTGTTTTTCCGCCACCGCCAAGTAGTAATCGATTGTTATTTTTCCCTGGCGTGTCGCTAATAAATTCAACATTTGTCCAAGTGAGGTTTTTAATGATGTCATTAAAAGCCTGGGGCGTATTTTTGATCGATTTACGTACTGCCATGCTGAAATTTTCAGAATCTTTAGCATAAGTATGTAGATCTGTATAAATTTGACGTATCTCGGTGTCATTGACGGTGACATTTTTTTGAATAATGCCCAACCCATCATATAGTTCTTCAACAGGCGCGCTTAGTGGACTTGCCCAAAATTGATTAAAACTAACTTGCATAGGAGTAACTACATTGCCAATGAGCAAGGCATCACGATCACGAAAATTATAAGTTTGATTAAAATCAAAATATTCATCTGCCATATTACGACCGCCAGTGATACCGAGCTTACCATCTACAATAAAAGTTTTGTCGTGCATGCGCTGATTCACCCCGCGAAAGTTAACCGCGATATTCAGTAAGCGCTTATGAAAAGGTGTGCCTACTTTATGCTGTGGGTTATAAATACGAATATCAATATTTGGGTGTTTTGCGAGGGCCAGTAACGATTTGTCTGGGGCATCCACCAGTAGATCATCTACGATAACACGAACTTTCACACCTCTTTCTGCCGCACGTAATAAAGCCTCAGAAGCTAAAATACCAATATTATCTGTACTCCAAATAAAATACTGTACCTCTATGCTTTTTTCGGCATGGTCAGCTAACCAAGCTCTTGCCAGTAAAGCGGCTTCACCTTTATCTAAAACATAAATACCGCTTTGGTTGGGATGTAATGCAATTTGTGAATCGATTAAAGATAAATCTTCAGAAGCCCATGAGGAAAAAGCCCAAAAGCAAGCAATAAAAAAGTGTAAAGATAGTACGTATTTGATTTTCATTATTTTATATTTAATGTGTCGTTATTTCGTTAAGCTTAATGCTACCGCTTCCGCGACTTTAACGCCATCAACGCCCGCAGATAAAATGCCACCGGCATAGCCAGCACCCTCACCACAAGGAAATAGCCCTTTGGTATTGATGCTTTCTAAGGTTTTGTCATCACGCTTAATTCTAATCGGGCTAGATGTACGTGTTTCTACCCCCGTTAAAATGCCATCTGCTAAATCAAAACCATTTATTTTTTTTGCAAATTCAGGAATCGCTTCTTGAATCGCTTCAATGGCAAAATCAGGTAATGCCGTATTTAAATTAGTCAGGTTTGTCGCTGGTGTGTAAGAAGGTTTTACACTGCCAAATTTGGTAGAAGACGTGTTTGTTAGAAAATCACCGATTAACTGCACTGGCGCACTGTAATTACTACCGCCCAATACATAGGCGTGGCTTTCTAATTGTCGTTGTAACGCCATACCAGCCAATGGTCCATAAGGGCTAGATTGCGCTGGATAATCGACTTCTGGGGTAATGCCGACCACAATGCCCGCATTAGCATTGCGCTCATTACGGCCGTATTGGCTCATGCCATTGGTGACTACATGTTTAGGCTCAGATGCGGCTGCGACGACTGTGCCGCCTGGACACATACAAAAGCTATAGACACTACGGCCATTTTTAGCATGATGTACCAGCTTGTAATCCGCCGCACCTAATTTGTCCAAAATATCTTCACCATAACTCTTACCGTATCGCGCTTTATCGATTAAAGATTGTGGATGTTCAATACGGAAGCCTATCGAAAATGGTTTGGCTTCTATATAGATACTACATTGATGGATCATTTCAAACGTATCACGCGCGCTATGTCCAATAGCAAGTACTAGGTGATTGGTTTCAATCACTTCACCAGTTTGCAGGGTAACACCTTGCACTTGCTTGTTATCAATATGTATATCATCTACGCGGCTTTCAAAGCGTATTTCACCGCCAAGCGCAATAATCGTCTTGCGCATTTCTTCTACCATACCCACTAGTCTAAATGTACCAATGTGCGGGTGGCTTACATATTGAATTTCTTCTGGCGCTCCGGCTTTAATAAATTCTTTAATGACTTTTCGACCATAATGTTTAGGGTCTTTAATTTGGCTATAAAGTTTTCCGTCAGAAAATGTACCCGCACCACCTTCTCCAAATTGCACATTGGATTCGGGGTTTAGCTTGTTGTTGCGCCACAATGCCCAAGTATCTTTTGTCCGTTGGCGTACTTCTTTACCGCGCTCTAATACGATAGGCTTAAAGCCGGATTGGGCTAAAATTAAGGCGGCGAAGATGCCTGCGGGGCCGAACCCTACCACTACAGGCCTCTGAGAACGCAATTTTTTTGGCAACTCTGCGTTGGTATCGTTGCTCGTGCCTAGTTGTGCTGCATGCACTACCTTCGTTGCTCGCACCTCACCGCCTTGATTTGCCTGCAAACTAGCATTCTCAGTGTGATTTTTAGCGTTTTTGTTAGAGCTTGTTTCAGATGTCGCCATTGCAACAAAGTGATAACTCGTATCAGGTGCAGGTTTAATGTGTTTATCTTTTTTAAACTTAGCGAGTACCTTTGCTTCATTTTTTACTTCCACATCCAGGCTGTAGACATACAAAATAGCATGTGACTTGCGGGCATCTACACCGCGTTTAAAAATAGAAAAACTAATTAAATCACTTTCATCTATTGTTAAGCGTTTAAGCAGGGCAACTTTAATTTGATCGTCTTGATGTTTGAGCGTGTCTCCTTGCTCAATAGGAAGTTTGATTTCGGTAATGCGTAACATGATTTACCTAAGGTCTTTCACATAAAAGGATAGTAGTTATCTATCAATGATGTCATTTTACAGGATGTTAATATTTAGCTAAATCTCTAAATTTAATTGCAATAATTTTTTCAGCATGGGCACGGTGACGGGTTTTTTCTCAGTTAAGGACCATTCATCTAATGCATTTAACACCGCCATTAAAGTGGGCAAATCTCGGCGTAAATAACGCAGGCAGTAATCGACGACCTCATTGGGTAGCTTCATGCCACGCTCTTTGGCATGGGTTTTAAGTGCTTGGGCTTTTTCTTCATCTGTGAGTGGGTGTAATTGGTAGACTAAGCCCCAGGCTAAGCGCGTAGCTAAATCATCTCGCAAATCCATTTGTGTGGGGGCATGTAGGCCAGAAGTGATGAGTCTACCACCTGATTCTTTTAGTTGGTTATAGGTGTTAAATAGTTTAATTTGCGCATCGTTATTGAGTAAATGTACATCATCCGCGACATGTGCACCTTGCGCTTTGGCGGCATTGAGTAGGTGTGTTTTACCGCTACCAATAGTGCCCCATATATAGATAAATGATACTGATGCAGTGTTATTCAGTAAGCTTTTTATGCTGGTAATGGCTTCCGCATTACGACCTGCAATGATGTTTGTTAGTGTTTGTGGAGCACTAGGCTGTATGTCGAGTAAAAGCTGTTTCATTATTGTTTCAAGTTATGCGTTGCTGCGCTATTCTAGATAAGAATCGCTGCTTAAGTAACTTTGTTTTGAGTGGCGTAAGCCGACGGCGATAGCTGCAGAAACGGGTAGTGCCAGTAGCACACCTGTAAAGCCAAATAATTGACCGGCAGCCAGCAGCGCAAGAATAACAACGACAGGGTGTAGGCCGATGCGCTCACCAACCAACCACGGCGTTAGAAACATGCTTTCTACAAATTGTCCGACACCAAATACTATCAGCACTGGGATGATTTGTGAGAAGGAGGGGAATTGAAGTGCTGCCAATAACAACGCTAGGATAAAGGCTAGTGCAAAACCTAAATAGGGAATGAAGCTGAGTAGCCCCGCAATTAACCCTATTGAAAGTGCCGTTTCTAAACCAACGAGCCATAAACCAATGCTATAAAACACACACAATGCCGCCATGACGGATAATTGCCCACGTAGGAACTCTGCAACAACCTGGTCAATTTCTTTGGCAATGGTGGTTGTTTTTTTAATCCATGTTCTAGGGATGAGCTCACTAATTTTTGCAATAAAATCGTCCCAGTCACGCAGTAGATAAAACAATACAACAGGCAGTAAAAGCAAGTTTGCGATGAGCCCAATGAGTGCTAAACCGCGGCTGCCGGCGCTCTTTAGTATTCCACCTAAAAAGCCACCAGTGGCTTTCCAGTTTTGTACGATAACATCCTGAATATGGGCGATATCAATGGCTAGGGTAATGCCTAGATTTTCTTTTAGCCAAGGCTCTACATTGAGACGAATATACTCAATTAAGGTGGGTAGCCGTTCAGCAATCAATACAGATTGCTTTTGTAGCAATGGCACTAATATTAAAAACATTAATACGATGCCGGCCAATAAGCCAAATAGAACAATAAGTGTAGCTGGCGATCTGCCTAGTTTGAATTTCCCAAAGCCTGAAATGCTGAGTTTATCGACAAGAGGGTCGCAAATATAAGCCAATATGGCTGCAAGTAAAAATGGAGCGAGAATCGGGCTAAGTGAGTAAATAATGAGTACGATGAATACTGAAAATATAAGCCACCGGTTGTCGCCGATAAAGCTTGAAATTTGCGCTTTGTTTTTTGGTTGATTAGCCATAGTGAGTTAAAATTATACTTAAATTAAGCATACTCCATGCAATAAATTCAATTGGGACGCATTTTGAGCAAAAATACAGAAAATACATCACTTTCTTACCGCGATGCGGGTGTTGATATCGAGGCGGGTGATGCACTGGTAGAAAAAATAAAACCTTTTGCTAAACGTACCATGCGCCCAGAGGTGATGAGTAGCATTGGTGGTTTTGGCTCATTGTTTGCCATGCCTAAGAAGTTTAAAGAGCCTGTTTTGGTGTCGGGTACTGATGGCGTCGGTACTAAGCTTAAACTCGCTTTTGAGCTTAATAAACATGACACAGTAGGCATCGATTTAGTGGCCATGAGCGTCAATGATATATTGGTGCAGGGCGCAGAGCCTTTATTCTTTTTAGATTACTTTGCATGCGGCAAATTAGATGTGAACACGGCTGCTGATGTGGTTAAAGGGATTGCACAGGGTTGTGAATTATCGGGTTGTGCTTTAGTCGGTGGTGAAACAGCAGAAATGCCTGGCATGTATCCCGCTGGTGAATATGATTTGGCAGGTTTTGCAGTCGGCTGTGTTGATAAGGCTAATATTATTGATGGCACAACGATAGCCACAGGTGATGTTGTGTTGGGCTTAGCTTCTAGCGGTGCACATTCTAATGGTTATTCACTCATCCGTAAGCTTATTGAAAAATCAGGCATTGATTTCGAATCAGACTTTCATGGCCGAAAATTTAAAGATGTGGTGATGGCGCCTACTAAATTATATGTGAAGTCCATTCTTAAATTGATTGATACGCTACCAGTAAAAGGCATGGCACATATTACTGGGGGCGGTATTACTGAAAATGTGCCACGTATTTTACCGACAGGTTTAACGGCAGAAATAAACGTTAAAAGTTGGGACTTACCGTCATTATTTAAATGGCTACAAGCGGAAGGTAATATTGCAGATTCAGAAATGTACAAAACCTTTAACTGCGGTATTGGTATGGCTATTATCGTTGCGAAAGAAAATGCCGAGCAAGCGAAGAAGCTGCTAGCAGCATCCGGTGAAACTGTATTCGAAATTGGCCATATTCGCACACAAAATGCGAACGAAGCACCGACTGTATTAGCTTGATTTTAAATATATTGACAACGTGTTTAGTGCCTCATACGTTAATAGCATAAGTCCATGATGAAAGGAATGCATGCTTAAGTTTACAAAAATGATTGTTGCGTTATTGCTGTTCGTAGTCAATATTGCTTATGCACAACCTAAAAGTATATCGTTAGAGTACGACATTACACGTAACGGTAAACACTTTGCTACTGTGAAAGAGGTGTTTACACAAGATGGCAAACAATATTATGTGAAATCAGTGACGAAGGGTACTGGTATTTATGCCTTGTTAGGTGAGCGTGTGTTGACGAGTAAAGGCGAAGTGACAGCCAGTGGGTTAAAGCCTATACAGTTTGAATTGTTACGAGGCGATAGCGCAAGAAAATCGTTACGGGCTGATTTTGATTGGGCGAAAAACACGCTCAACATGCTGGTTAAAGGTAAAACAAGAACAGCAACATTAGTGCCTGGTACGCAGGACTTAGCCAGTTACGTATATCAATTTATGTATACCCCACCAACGGGTGAAATGGTAAAGTTGTCATTAACAACAGGTAAGAAATTAAAGCAATATAATTATAAAGTCGCAGCTGATAATGTTGTCGTAAATGCAGGCGGTGTGCAATATAAAACAATACATTTAGTAAACGCTAGCGCGGATAGTAAAAAGAAAAAGGAGCTATGGTTAGCCAAAACTAAATATTGTATTCCCGTACGTTATTTAGTGATTGATAAACATGGGGATAAGTTAGAACAAACCCTTACAAAGATAAATGTAGAGTAAACTCTAGCTAATTAGGTATTAATGCCGCAGGGTTAGGCTGAGATTGCCTAACCCTGTTGCGTTCTTAACGCGTAAAAATACGTACAATAATTTAATGAAGTCAGTAAAAAAATGAATGCAAATCTAATCCGTCAAGCAGCAATGTTGCTTAATAACCTACTTGAATTTAATAGTCCTGCAGATGCAAAATTAAGCGAATTCTTTCGTAACAATCGTGATCTTGGTAACAAAGAACGTGCATTTGTAGCTGAAAGTGTTTATGGCGTTTTACGTCGCTTACGTTTTCTTACTATGGTAACTTCGACGGAAGAAGAGGGTGTAGAAGATGCGCGCAAACTGATACTCGCTTGGTTAATTCGTTTGCAAGGTATAAGTTTGCGTGAGCTAGGCGATGTATTAACTGAGCAACAGCAAGAATGGGCGATTGCGATAAAATCAAAATCTACCGAAGATTTTCCGATAGAAGTGCGGGCCGATGTGCGTGATTGGTTATGGGTTAAGTTGGTGGCAGAATATGGCGAGAAAGATGCACTGGCGATTTGTCGAAGTATGTTTGAGCAAGCCAGCTTGGATTTACGTGTCAATACGGTTAAAGCTAATCGGGATGAAGTTTTGGAAAAGTTGCAAGCGGAGAATTCAGTACGGGATAATGTCATTACAACGACACCATACTCACCGATAGGCATTCGTATGGGTGCTAGGCTTAATATCAGCCGCAACCCGTTGTTTGAAACAGGCCAGATAGAAATACAAGATGAGGGCAGCCAATTGTTGAGCTATCTTGTGGCACCAAAACGCGGCCAAATGGTGGCAGACCTTTGCGCAGGGGCAGGCGGAAAAACATTAGCCTTAGGCGCAATCATGAGAAATACTGGTAGGCTTTACGCTTATGACATTTCAGAAAAGCGTTTATTTAATTTGAGTAAACGTTTAAAACGTTCTGGATTATCTAACTTGCATGCGCAAGTGATAAGTGGTGAGAGTGATCAAAAGCTAAAGCGTTTGAATGGTAAATTTGACCGAGTGTTAGTGGATGCACCTTGTAGCGGCTTGGGTACATTACGCCGCAACCCAGATTTAAAATGGCGCCAAACCGAGCAAGATATTATTGCGTTTAATAGTAAGCAAACCAGCCTATTGGCACGGGCAGCAAAGCTTACCATAGCAGGGGGGCGTTTAATTTATGCGACTTGTAGTTTGTTGCGTGATGAGAATGAGGCGATTGCAGAAGCGTTTTTAAGTGCGCATGCTGACTTTAAATTATTGCCTGCCAATGAGATACTAGAGCAACAGAATATTGCGTTAGATACGGGGAAATATTTGAAATTATTGCCGCATTTACATCAAACAGATGGATTTTTTGCCGCTGTATTTGAAAAAGCGTCGCTTTGATTAATTTGTATACTTCACTAATTTTGTTAAAGACTCACACTTTATGGCATTAGACCTTTCAGAAACCTTGGTTATTGGGATATCGGCAACAGCTTTATTTGATCTTGGAGCGTCAGATAAATTGTTCCGTTCAAGCTTTGCAGACAATCCCGAGGCAGCCGTTATTGAGCATAGGCGATATATGCTTGAGACAGAAAATGAAGTATTGGCTGAGGGCACAGCAATGCCACTGGTGAAGGCATTGCTGGAGCTTAATAAATACCAAAATAACGATCATTTAAAAAATGAGGCTAAAGAAGATTCACCATTAGTTGAAGTGGTAGTAATGTCGCGTAATAGCCCAGAGACAGGCATGCGCGTTTTTAACAGTATTCGCAATTTGGGATTAAAGATTAGTCGGCATGTCTTTACAGGTGGGGAATCTGTTGTTGACTATATTGAGGCCTTCGATGTTGATTTGTTTTTAACAACCAATGTAAGTGATGCGCAAAAAGTTATAGATTCTGGTAAGTGCGCTGTTGCCGTGTTGAAAGAACCGCCAAAAGAACCTACTAACCTGCCATCTGACCAAGTGAGAATTGCTTTTGATGGCGATGCAGTGCTTTTTGATGAAAGTAGCGAATTAATCTTTAAATCAAAGGGGCTAGATGAGTTTCAACAAAATGAGGATGCGCGTCAGCATATCCCGATGGTAGAAGGGCCGTATGCATCTTTCTTACAAAAACTAGCAAAATTACAAAGTCGGTTGCCATTTGGTGTAGAAATGTCACCTGTTAGGCTCGCTATTGTCACGGCTAGAAATGCACCAGCAGAGATGCGGGTCATTAATACATTGCGGGATTGGGGCGTATATGTGAATGAAATATTTTTTTTAGGCGGGTTAGATAAAGCTAAAATACTCAAAGCCTTTAGACCGCATATCTTTTTTGATGATCAAGATTTACATATAGAAACAGCATCAAAGATGGTGCCTTCGGGTAAGGTGCCGTATAAAACAGATTCGTTACTGAATAAAGCACAAAAAAACAAACCTAAAAATTAGAACTTTATTAAAAAAGGATAAAGTTTTTTAAATGAGCATAAAGGGAACGACATCAAATGAAATTTCCATCACTTAATAATCAGATACTGATAGGTGCAATTTTTGGTCTAGTTATGGGCTGGCTAACAGGTCAAGTACCAGAACCAAGCGTAATGAAAGCCAATAGCCTGTATACAGCCAACATTATTGGTACCTTGTTTATTGATTTGCTCAAAATGATTTTAATTCCGCTGGTGTTTTGTTCGATAGCTGTTGGTATTGCCAACTTGCGTCAACACAGTCAAATGCAGCGTGTATGGGTCAGCACATTAATATTTTTTGCTAGCACCATGGCCATAGCAATGGTAATGGCATTGATTGCAGGTAACTACTTTAAGCCTGGTACTGGCTTAAGCTTAGCAATGTTTGAAAATGCGACACAGAACTTTCAAGCACAGCAAATGCCGATGGGTGAATTTTTTGCTCACTTTTTACATGGTCTATTTGTTAATCCATTTTCTGCGTTAGCCGGTGGCAATGTGTTGGCTGTTGTGATATTTGCGCTATTTTTAGGTATTGCTTTAGTCATGGGAGGAGAGCGTTACAAAAACATATTGGTTTTATTGCAAGAGTTCTTTGAAATTGTAATGCGTATTGTTGGTTGGGTGATGCGTTTAGCACCCTATGGTATTGCGGCACTATTATTTAAATTAGCCGCCACACAAGATATGGCAATGCTGCAAAGTATGGTGAAATTTGTATCAGTCGTCTCTGGGACAATCCTTGTGCATGGTTTAGTGGTGTTGCCACTCATCTTGTACCTATCTACAGGTAAAACACCATTATGGTTTTTCCGTGGCGCACGTGAGGCATTGGTGACTGCATTTGCTACTAGTTCTAGTGCGGCAACATTGCCCATTACATTAAGATGCGTTACACAGAACTTAAAAGTCAAACCTGAAGTTGGTGGTTTTGTGACTCCATTAGGTGCGACCATTAATATGGATGGAACGGCGCTATATGAGGCAGCAGCAGCATTATTTATTGCCAATTTAATTGGCGTTGACTTGAGTTTAACGCAACAGCTGATTGTTTTCTTTACCTCTATGTTTGCTTCGATTGGTGCACCTGGTATTCCTAGTGCGGGGATGGTGACGATGGTACTTGTGTTAGAAAGTGTTGGTTTGCCCGCAGAGGCTATCGCCATCTTATTGCCAATTGACCGATTGTTAGACACCTTACGCACCACTGTGAATGTGGAAGGGGATATGGTGGGTAGTTTGGTCGTGAATAAGTTAACAGAGACCTCAGCATAACGGCTGCGCTCACCAATGCTTTGTTAAAAACAGACTTAAAAATGCTCATTTACACCAGTAAACTCCGCTTTTGCGCCTGTTTTGCCTCGTCTTAGCTTCGCTCGCTACGTTATGCTGAGGTCTCTAACGAACTAAAATAGTTGTCGATGTTTCTTATTCGTTAATTTTCTGCCAATTAAAATAAGGGCCAGGATCCGTTTTTCTACCCGGGGCAATATCAGAGTGGCCGACAATATGTTGAATTGGATAAATCTTTTTTAATGCAACTAACAGTGTGTTGAGTGTTTGATATTGCGCTTCTTCAAAAGCTTCAAAGTCAGAGCCTTCTAGTTCTACCCCAATAGAAAAATCATTGCAGCAGGCACGTTCTTTCCAATTAGATGTGCCCGCATGCCAAGCGCGCTGCGAGCACGCAACAAATTGGATAAGGTCACCATCACGTCTAATTAAAAAATGTGAGGATACTTTGGCATTATAAATTTCAGCGTAATAGGGATGTTCATCGGGGTTAAGCTTGTTGGTAAATAATTCAATAATGCCATCACCGTCATACACACTAGGTGGCAAGCTAATATTGTGAATGACAATCATGTCAATTTCACACTTCTCGGGACGCTCATCGAAATTAGGCGAAGCAATTTGTTTGGCCGCAATGGCGAATCCATTTGCATCAATGCTTAGTTGATTGTTAGTATTTTTTTTCATGATGCATATTTCATGCGATTTTTAATTGCTAAAAGTGGTATACGTGTTTGGCATTTATTTGTTAATGGCGCGATGTATGTAATCTATTTAATCATTGTGCTGGCTTAACCTTGTTAATTTTTTTCATCTAACGAGTCATTGTCAGCTATATTTGCGTCATCTTCTTTTGCAAGGCCTAGCTTAGATAATCGATATCGTAATGTTCTAAAGCTAACGCCCAATAGTTTGGCAGCTGCCGTTTTGTTATTGTTCGTTTTGTCTAAGGCTTTAAGTATGGCGCGCTTTTCAATGTCCTCTAAATGGTCAGATAAGCTAACGTCGAGCTCTTTGCTAGGTTCAAAATCTGCAAGTTCAGTTTCAGCTGATTGAGACTCATCATCCATCAATAAGTCATCTGCATAAATTGTCTCGCTGTCACATAAAGCTAATGCACGTTCCAACATGTTTTCTAGCTCTCGTACGTTGCCAGATAAAGGTAGTTTTGTAATAAGCTTTCTAGCGCTATCATCTATCACAGGCACACTAATGGATAGTGTATTACATAACTTTTCGAGTAACTTATCAGTGAGTTCAGGAATATCTTCACGATGTTCCCGTAAAGCGGGCATTTTTAATTGAATGACATTTAAGCGGTAGTATAAATCTTGCCTAAATAAGCCTTCAGCCATCATATCGGTAAGGTTTTTATGCGTGGCACTGATAATGCGCACATCGACGGGTTCTTCTACTGTTCCGCCAACAGATCGTATCTTTTTTTCTTGAATGGCGCGTAGTAATTTCACTTGCATGGCGAGCGGCAAATCTGCGATTTCATCTAAAAATAACGTGCCACCGCTGGCTGATTGGAAAAGACCTAATGTATCTTGCGCGGCACCCGTAAAGGCACCTTTTTTGTAGCCAAAGAATTCACTTTCCATCAATGCTTCAGGAATTGCACCGCAGTTTACTGCAACAAATGTCTTGTCGCGGCGAGAACTATTCGAATGAATTAATCTAGCGGCAAGTTCTTTACCGCTACCTGACTCACCGCTGATATAAACTGGCGCTTGGCTACGGGCAAGCTTATTAATCATTATTCTCACTTGTTCGATGGAAGGAGATTGACCAATAAGGTCTGCTGTGTTTTGTGCGTTTGTCGTATCTGAAGAAGAAAGCTTTAATGCGCCTTCTACCAATGGGCGTAACTGCTTGAGTGATATTGGTTTGGTTAAGTAATCAAAAGCACCCGCTTTCAGTGCTGAAACTGCATTCTCTGCACTGCCGTATGCAGTAATGACGGCAACAGGTAAGCCATTGTAATTTTCTGTAATATGTTTAACTAAATCCAGACCTAACCCATCAGGCAGGCGCATATCAGTCAAACAAAAGTCGTACTCTCTATTCGCTAATAAGTTTTTGGCTTCTTCAAGATTAGCAGCACTATCGGCATCAATATCCATACGATCTAGTGTCAGGACTACTAGCTCACGAATGTCAGTTTCATCATCTACTACTAAACAGCTGTGTTGCTGGGTCATAAGTTAAATACCAAGTCTGAAGTTAAATTTTGGAGTTAACTTCTTAAGTTAAGTTTTTTAATTAGTAAAAAAAATCTAGTACCTGAATTAGAGGTTTTAAAATGTAATTTAGCACCATTTGCATCTGCTAGCTCTCGACCAATATATAGGCCTAAACCTGTGCCAGTTTTTTCTGTCGTAAAAAAAGGTTCAAATAAACGACTACTAACTTCGTCAGGAATGCCATCACCATCATCTGTGACTTCAATCGTAATCGTACGCGCTTTGTCTGTTACTGATACTGTTAATTTTAGGCTATTTTCTAATTGTTTGCAGTGACGCCAACCATTTTTACATAGGTTCCATAAAATTTGATTAATATGTCTTCGGTCAAATGATATGTTATTTTCAGTATTTGCTAGTGATAGCGTAAATTTGCTTTGTGGGATTTTTTCGACCGAGCAGAATTGATTATAAAAATCGGTCACAAAACTTTCTAATTGGATTGTTTCTTGATTGGTGCGGTCTCTGCGATTGAGTTCAAGTACATCTTTAATAATTTGATCGACACGTTGTACATTGTCGCTAATAATTTGCAACATTCGACTATTCGTTGTCGAGATATCTTCATCTTCTTGAAGAAGCTGGTTAGCATGACTAATTGCGCTTAGTGGGTTGCGAATTTCATGGGCAATATTAGCCGTTAGGCGACCTAATGCTGCAAGCTTTACTTGGTGAGATTGCGTTTGAATTTGCGACCAATCCTCAATAAAAATAACCATACCATCATTTATATTATCGGAAATAGGCAAGAAATTAATGCCTAAGTCACGCGATGAAATAGTTATTTTTGAAAAATTAGATATCGTATTTTCTTTTGATTGTTCTATTTGTTTAATCCATTGTTGCATGAGCATGGCAAGTTGAGGTGAAAGACCATTTAAGGATTGATTCTCCCAATTATCACTTTCAACATTTAATAATGCTTCTGCCTGTAAATTGTGATGTTTTACTATTTGGTTGCTATCGATTACGAGCACACCATCCTTCATCTTATGGGTAATAAGTGCATTGACTTGAGCAAGGTTTAGCAAATCTAAGCCACGCTGTGATGCCAGCATTTCACTTTGTTCGGTACGTTGTGCGAGAGAATGTGCAAGCCAAGCAATGACAAAACAGGCAAGGCTGAGTATGGCGGCTGCAGTATAGCTTCCTGTGCTAATTCCAGTCAGTATGTTATATGATTGTTCTAATAGGATGCCAATCGTAGCGATAGCAGCATAAAATAAGGCTAGGCGCCCACCGCTTATTAAGCTGGCACCAGCAATTGTGATGACCAGTAATAAGCCAATGCCGTTTTGACTAGAACTTTCAGCATGCATTAATAGTATAATGAAAAAGACATCAAAAATAACTTGGATTGGTAGTGTTGTTTCAAAGCTTGGTTTTTCAAGCCAGGTAAAAAAAGCAGAAAACAGACTAAATGCCAAGTAGCTAATAGCAATAGTTGTAAAAAAATCATTATTAAAAATTTGTATGCCATGGTTATTTTTAATAATGCCGTGGCTGATTAATAGTAGTAGCGCAATTAAAACCCTATATACGTTATAAAGTTTGAGGCTATGCCAGCGCGTTTGGGTGAGCTTGAATTTTTTAGAAGTTGATTCAGCTGTCATGTGTGTTTTCAGAGGGCTGGCATTTTGGATTTTTACAGTAGATTAAACCATCAATAGTGAGGCTTTCACTTTCCGGTATATGCAGTCCGCATTGATTGCAAGGCACTATTTTTTTAGCATCTGCTTTGTTTTCTTTTTGTTGGGTTTGAGACGTAAACTGAGACCAGAAACGCTTCAATACAAGAAAAAGTATCCAAAATAAAATAATTAGTAATAAAATGCGCGTCATCGTTGTTCATTTTAAGTTAAATCTAGAAAAGATTGTAACTAAAAGCTTTACCAAAGTGCAAAGTATACCGCTAGGTGCAAGAAAAATAAGCGGGTGTACTTTTAATATCGGCGATATATAATAATCTTCATGGCAAGTTCTCAAGAGTTATCAGACTTTCTCTGCAGTGTGGAGCGGCGCGCTTTCAAGCAAACAGTGTATGCTGTACGTGATGAGCATGCCTCGCTTGATATTGTGCAAGATTCTATGCTTAAGCTAGCAGAAAAATACGCGGAAAAACCGGCAAATGAGTATCCAATGTTATTTCAACGTATCTTACAGAATACGATGCGTGATTTTTGGCGCAGGCAGAAGGTGCGTAATATATGGACCTCTTTACTTTCATCATTTGGGGCTGGTAGAGATGGCGAAGAGGATCGGGATCCACTAGATACTATTGATGTAGAAGATGGGTCTGAGAACCCGATGGAGCAGTTAGAGCGAAGCCAAACGATGGGGCTCATTGAAGAAGCATTAGAAAGACTGCCAACACGTCAACGAGAAGCCTTTATCTTGCGTTATTGGGAGGGTATGAATGTTGCAGAAACAGCTGAGGCGATGGGTTGTTCGCAAGGTAGTGTCAAAACACATTGTTCACGTGGTTTGCGATCAATGGCGGGACATCTAGAAAAACAAGGCCTTGGCAGTAGAGCAGTTGTAAATTTAGGGATAGAGTCATGAGTATAGATAATTTAGATCAACAAGAGATGGCTTCATTAGAAGCGCAAGCTAAAGAGATGGCGAGCTTATTGGATGCGCATGCAGAGCGTTTGAGCATGCGTACATTAAAGCAGCTGGAAAACGGCAGAATGCGCGCAGTCAAAGCACACACACAATATTCTGGTGCTAGTGTGAATACGGATGGGACAATAAGCCATTTAAGCGCTTGGGTAGATCATCATCGTTTGGCATTTATAGGCTTGGTTGCGTTGACTGTTGTGTTGAGTTATCTTGCAACACAGACATTTAGTAGTAATGAAACAAGTGATGCTTTTCTATTGAGCGCGGACTTGCCGCCAGAGGCTTTTGTTGATAGAGGTTTTGAGCCCTCACTTAACAGGCGAGAAAATATATAAT
>VAPL010665321.1_pt1 | contig 25119 bp, 18 predicted proteins | sample 3395061 | NCBI WGS metagenome assembly VAPL01 (sample SAMN08290444, study PRJNA428436) | hydrothermal vent metagenome | isolation source: Deep-sea hydrothermal vent chimney 2 | place: Pacific Ocean: Juan De Fuca Ridge | depth 2182 m m | reverse complement strand
TCATCGTCAAGCTGTTCGGGCAGGAAGGTCTGGATAATGTCTATTTCCCGGCCTTCTTTCTCGGCCAGTTCCCGCCGCCCGCCTTTTTCGTACATTTCTATGCTTTCACGGCGCTGCTTGATCATCGATTGCAGCATGGAAAGGATTTCATCTTCGCCGACGCCATCCATGTTGCCCTTCGACCTGGCCGCTATATCGCGGTCCTTAAGCGCCGCCATAATTAGTCGGATGGTCGCCACAGTAAGGCTTTCCTTGGCCTTCATGGCTATCTTCAGGGCGTCGTTCAAACGGCTGCGAAGCATTAAATCTCACCGGGTAGTTGCGGAATGAGCGCACGTTATAGAAAAATGCCGAAAAATGCAAATTGTTCAAATAATTTAAACTATTGAAAAACAACAAACTTTTCAGTCACAGGAGTCTTGACGCCGCCGCAGCATTTGCTTAAACAACCCCGACTCCAAAAAACGAAGGACGCAAAGAGCCATGTCCGAGGCCGAGACAGCATCGAGCGCGATCCATGACGCCCGGCCGCCGGGCTGCGACGCCGCCCTGGTGCTGGCCGACGGCCAGGTATTCTGGGGCCGGGGGGCCGGGGTTCGGGGCGTGGCGCTGGGCGAAATTTGCTTCAACACGGCGTTGACCGGCTATCAGGAAATTCTTACCGATCCATCCTACGCCGGGCAAATCATCACCTTCACCTTCCCCCACATCGGCAATGTCGGGACCAACGCCGAAGATGCCGAGACCGCGACGCCGGCGGTGCGCGGCTGCATCCTGCGGGCCGATATCACCAATCCGGCCAGTTGGCGGTCGCGGCAACATCTGAATGACTGGCTGAAAAAACACAATCTGGTGGCGCTCTGCGGCATCGATACACGGGCCCTGACCCGGCGCATCCGCGACGGCGGCGCACCGATCGGCGCGGTTATCAATCTGGGCCGCGCCGACGACCCCATCGACACCGCGGCGCTCCGGGAAATGGCCCGGTCGTGGCCGGGGCTCGAGGGCATGGACCTGGCGAAAGAAGTCTCCTGCACCCAGGCCTACACCTGGGATCAGGCGGCATGGTCGCTTGGCGGCGGCTACGCCACCCAGACCAATCCGAAATACCATGTGGTGGCCGTCGATTTCGGGGCCAAGCATAATATCCTGCGCTGCCTGGCCGCCGCCGGCTGCCGGGTCACCGTGGTTCCCGGCAATACCGCCGCGGAAGACATCATGGCCTATAAGCCCGACGGCGTATTTCTGTCCAACGGGCCCGGCGATCCGGCGGCGACCGGGGTTTATGCCGTGCCGATGATCCGGGCGCTGCTCGACGCCGCCATGCCGACCTTCGGCATATGCCTGGGCCATCAGATGCTGGCGCTGGCCATGGGCGCCAAAACCGTCAAGATGCACATGGGCCACCGGGGCGCCAATCACCCGGTCAGGGACCTGGCCACCGGCAAGGTCGAAATCACCTCGCAAAATCACGGCTTCGTGGTCGATGCCAATTCATTGCCGACCGGTGTCGTCCAGACCCACACGTCGTTATTCGACGGCACCCTGGAAGGCGTCCGCATCGATGGCAAACCGGCCTTCTCGGTCCAGTACCACCCGGAAGCCAGCCCCGGCCCCCAGGACAGTCATTACCTGTTCGAGCGGTTTATCGAAATGATCGCGGAGAACGCCTGAACCATGCCCAAAAGAGACGACATAAAAAGCATCATGATTATCGGCGCCGGGCCGATCGTGATCGGCCAGGCCTGCGAGTTCGATTATTCCGGGGCGCAGGCCTGCAAGGCGCTGCGCGAAGAGGGCTACCGGGTGATCCTGGTCAATTCCAATCCGGCGACAATCATGACCGATCCGTCCATGGCCGACGCCACATACATCGAACCGATCACCACAGCGTTTCTGGAAAAGATCATCGCCAGGGAAAAACCCGACGCCATCCTGCCGACCATGGGCGGCCAGACGGCGCTGAACGCGGCGATGGCGCTGGTGGCGGACGGGGTTCTGGCGAAATATGACGTCGAGCTGATCGGCGCCAAACCGGACGCTATCGCCAAGGCCGAAGACCGTCAGTTATTCCGCGATGCAATGGAAAAGATCGGCCTGGATTGCCCGGTCAGCCAGGTCGTCAAGGATATGGACCAGGCCCGCGCGGCGATGGTGGAAATCGGCCTGCCGCTGATTATCCGGCCATCGTTTACGATGGGCGGCATCGGCGGCGGCATTGCCTATAACACCGCCGAATTCGAAGAAATCGTCTATGGCGGGCTGGCCGCATCGCCGGTCACCGAAGTGCTGGTCGAGGAATCGGTGCTGGGCTGGAAAGAATACGAGATGGAGGTGGTCCGCGACCACGCCGACAACTGTATTATTATCTGTTCAATCGAAAATATCGACCCCATGGGCGTACATACCGGCGATTCCATAACGGTGGCCCCGGCGCTGACCCTGACCGACAAAGAATACCAGATCATGCGCAACGCCTCGATTGCCGTCTTGCGCGAAATCGGCGTCGATACCGGCGGATCGAACGTGCAGTTCGCGGTCAACCCGAAAGACGGGCGGCTGATCGTTATCGAAATGAACCCCAGGGTATCGCGTTCGAGCGCCCTGGCTTCGAAGGCGACCGGGTTTCCAATCGCCAAGATCGCCGCCAAGCTGGCCGTCGGCTATACGCTTGATGAACTGATGAACGACATCACCGGGATAACCCCCGCCAGTTTCGAGCCGACGATTGATTACGTGGTAACCAAAATACCGCGCTTCACCTTCGAGAAATTCCCCGGCACCGATCCGCTGCTAACCACCGCCATGAAGTCGGTCGGCGAGGCCATGTCGATCGGCCGGACATTCGCCGAATCGATCCAGAAGGGCCTGCGGTCCATGGAAACGGACCTGAGCGGTTTCAACGAGGTCGAGATCGAAGGCGGCGGCGACAAGAACGCCGTCAAGGCGGCCCTGGCGGTGCCCAGTCCGGACCGGCTGCTGGTTATCGCCCAGGCCTTCCGCCACGGCCTGAGCGTCGAGGAGGTCCAGGCGGCGTCAAAATACGATCCGTGGTTCCTGGCCCAGATCAAGCAGATCATCGACACCGAGGAACGGGTCCGCGCAGACGGCTTGCCGAACGATGCGCCGGGGCTGCTGGCGTTGAAAAAAATGGGCTTTTCGGACGAACGGCTGGGTCAGTTGACCGGATCCGGGGCATCCGCAGTGGCCGGCCTGCGGCGGACCCTGAACGTCCATCCGGTCTATAAACGGGTCGATACCTGTGCCGCCGAATTTCCAGCCAAGACGCCTTATATGTATTCGACCTATGAAGGCGACGGGGTCAACCCGCCGCAATGCGAGGCCGACCCAAGCGGGCGCAAAAAGGTGGTGATCCTGGGCGGCGGGCCGAACCGTATCGGCCAGGGTATCGAATTCGATTACTGCTGTGTCCACGCCGCCTATTCGGTGCGCGAGGCGGGCTACGAATCGATCATGGTCAACTGCAATCCGGAAACCGTATCGACCGATTACGATACTTCCGACCGTTTGTATTTCGAGCCGCTGACCAATGAAGACGTGATCGAATTAATCCGGGTCGAACAGTCAAGGGGCGAATTGCTGGGCGTCGTCGTGCAGCTTGGCGGTCAGACGCCGTTGAAGCTGGCGCGCGGGCTGGAAGCCGCCGGGATTCCCATTCTGGGCACCGCCCCCGATGCCATCGACCTGGCCGAAGATCGTGAACGGTTCCAGAAATTACTGCACCAACTGGACCTTAAACAGCCGGCCAACGGCATCTCGCGGTCCCTGGAAGAAGCGGTCGCGGTGGCCGATAAAATAGGCTTCCCGCTGGTCGTCCGACCGTCATACGTGCTGGGCGGACGGGCCATGGAAATCGTCCACGACCACGCTTCGCTGACTCGCTATATGACGACGGCGGTGAAGGTTTCGGGCGATAGCCCGGTGCTGCTAGACAGCTATCTGCAAGACGCCATCGAGGTCGATGTCGACGCCCTTTGCGATGGCGATCAGGTTTTCGTCGCCGGCATCATGCAGCACATCGAAGAAGCCGGCATCCATTCCGGCGACAGCGCCTGTTCGCTGCCGCCCTATTCCCTGCCGGCCCCGATCATCGCCGAAATAGAGACCCAGACGGCGGCCCTGGCCAGGGCCTTGCGGGTGGTCGGCCTGATGAATATCCAGTTCGCGGTCAAGGGCGATGACATTTACATCCTGGAAGTCAACCCGCGGGCCAGTCGCACCGTGCCCTTCGTCGCCAAGGCGACCGGCCTGCCGATCGCCAAAATTGCGGCCCGGCTGATGACCGGCGATAAGCTCTGCGACTTCGACACCCGCGAAATCGCCAGGCGGCCCCATGTCGCGGTCAAGGAAGCGGTGTTCCCGTTCCGACGCTTCCCCGGCGTCGATATAATTCTGGGCCCGGAAATGAAATCAACCGGCGAGGTGATGGGGCTGGATATTGATTTCGCCCGCGCCTTCGGCAAGTCACAACTGGCCGCCGGCGTCCGCCTGCCGCTGTCCGGCACCGTGTTCGTATCGGTCAAGGACAAGGACAAGCCGGCGCTGGGTCCACTGGTTCGGCGGCTGACCGATATCGGCTTCACGATCATCGCCACCGGCGGCACGGCGGAATATCTGATTGGCCGGGGGCTATCGGTCGAACGCATCAACAAGGTTCTGGAAGGCCGCCCCCATTGCGTCGACGCGATAATATCGGGTGACGTGCAGCTGGTCATCAACACCTCGCACGGGGCGCAATCCATCGCCGACAGCTATTCGATCCGCCGTTCCGCACTGACCGAAAACATTCCCCATTACACCACCATGATGGGCGCCGACGCCGCCATTGGAGCGATCGAGGCGCTGGCCGCCGGGGCCGAGCACGGCGGGCTTGAAGTCGGGACCTTACAGTCCTACTTTACCCGTTCGTTTTAGATTTTTTTTAGGAACACCGGCTATGGAAAAGCTGCCGATGACGCGAGAGGGCCTGGACCGGCTGGAGGACGAACACCGCCGGTTGAGAGACCAAGAACGCCCGGCCATCACCAAAGCCATCGCAGTCGCCCGCGAACACGGTGATCTCAAGGAAAACGCCGAATACCATGCCGCCCGCGAACGCCAGAGCTTCGTCGAGGGCCGGATCGCCGAACTGGTGTCGATCATCAGCCTGGCCGAGGTCATCGACCCGTCGCAGTTGTCCGGCGACGTGGTTCGCTTCGGGGCCACGGTGTTGCTGGCCGATGAAGAGACCGACGAGGAAGTGACCTATCAGATAGTCGGTCGGCATGAAGCCAACATCGACGAGGGCAGGTTATCGGTGACCTCGCCCATGGCCCGCGCCCTGATCGGCAAATCCCTGGGCGACAGCGCCGAAGTGATCAGCCCCGGCGGCGCGAAATTCTATGAAATCGTCAAGGTCGATTATATCTAGGGCGGATTACTGATTTCACTTAATGGCGTCATACCAAGGAGCACTGATAAAGACCGGCGTATCAGCAATTCGGAAAACGTGTTCAAGTATCGGTATCGAGCAGGCCTTCCTCGACCGGCACTCCGGGCATGTCCCTGGAGGTCCGGATGGTTTCCAGGGTCGTCACCTTTATCACGTCGCCGGTCGAAGTCAGCTTCATGGTCAGTTCATCGCGCTGATCCTTGTCGCGGGCGACGATCTTCAGCAAAAAATCGGCATCGCCCCGGATCATGTGGCATTCCCGCACTTCCGGCCATGCGGAAACCAGGTCTTCAAAATTTTTCAACACCGTCTGCGACTGGCTCGACAGCCCGACCAGGGCGAAAAACATTTCCTTGAAACCCAGTTTCGCGGCGTCCAGGTCGGCATGATAGCCGTGAATGAAGCCGTCTTCTTCCAGGGCGCGGACGCGCCTTAGGCAGGGCGGCGCCGAAATTCCGGCGCGGCGGGCCAATTCCACATTGGTGACTCGCCCCTGAGCCTGCAAATCATGCAGGATGCGATGATCGATTTGGTCCAGTTTTACCTTTTTTATTTCTTTGTGTTCCAGATCGCCCTCCTTTTCGGGTAATAATATTACAAACAACCGGCCTTAATTCAATAGGTTATTATCCGTTTCTGCCGCTTGCGTCGGGGCCGGAGTGTTTCTATTTTAGGGGAGTCCATCCCGCTTAGGAATATCATCAATGCCCGACAACCAGCACAGTAAAGTCTTGATTCTAGGTTCCGGTCCGGCCGGTTATACCGCCGCCATCTACGCCGCCCGCGCCGGCCTGGAACCGTTACTGGTCAAGGGCCTGCAACCGGGCGGCCAGTTGACCATAACGACCGAGGTCGAGAACTACCCCGGATTCGCCGAGCCGGTACAGGGCCCCGACCTGATGGTCGCCATGCAGGGCCAGGCCGAAAACGTCGGCGCCCGGCTGTTCGATGATATCATCGTCGAAGCCGACCTGAGCCGGCGGCCATTCACCCTGACGGGCGACGGCGGGACAATCTACACCGGTGACACCCTGATTATCTGCACCGGGGCCAGCGCCCGCTGGCTGGGCCTGCCCAGCGAGCAAACCTTCATGGGGTTTGGTGTCTCGGCCTGCGCAACCTGCGATGGTTTTTTCTATCGCGGCAAGGACGTGGCGGTTATCGGCGGCGGCAATACCGCCGTCGAAGAAGCGCTGTATCTGACCAATCATGCCGCGAAGGTGACCCTGGTTCATCGCCGCGACGAACTGCGCTCGGAAAAGATTCTCCAGCAGCGGGCGTTCAAAAACCCGAAGATCGAAATTGTCTGGGACAGTGTGCTCGAGGAAATTATGGGCCAGCAGGACCCGCCCGGCGTTACCGGCATCCGGGTCCGCAACGTCAAGACCGGCGAGCTTTCCGAATTGCCGCTGGATGGCGTCTTTATCGCCATCGGCCACCGCCCCAATACCGATTTGTTTACCGGCCAATTGCAGATGGACGGGGATAATTATCTGGCAACCACCCCGGGCGGCACGGCGACCAACATACCGGGCGTGTTTGCCGCCGGCGATGTCCAGGACAAAATTTACCGCCAGGCGGTGACCGCCGCCGGCACCGGCTGCATGGCCGCCCTGGAGACCGAGAAATTCATCGCCGAGAACGACGATGGACTGGGATAAACTGCGGGTTTTTCATGCCGTCGCCGAAGCCGGCAGCCTGACCCGCGCCGGCGCCGCCCTGGGCCTGAGTCAATCGGCAATCAGCCGCCAGGTCAGCTCGCTGGAAGACAGCCTGGCCGTACCGCTGTTTCACCGCCATGCCCGGGGCCTGATCCTGACCGAACAGGGCGACCTGCTGTTTCGCACCGTACAGGAAATGTTCGCCAAGCTTTCGATGACCGAACAACGTATCATCGAAAGCAAACATTCCCCCAAGGGGCCATTGAAAATTACCACCACGGTAGCCTTCGGCTCGATCTGGTTAACCTCAAGGATCAAGGAATTTCTGGAACTTTATCCCGATATCGAGGTTTCCCTGGTGCTCGCCGACAGCGACCTGGACCTGTCCATGCGGGAAGCCGATGTGGCCATCCGGATGATGGCCCCGACCCAGCCCGATCTGGTCCAGCGCCGCCTGATGACCATGCGCTATCAGGTTATCGCGGCGCCCGATTATCTGAAACACCATGGCATGCCGCTGAAACCGACCGATCTGGACGACCACCGCCTGATCGTCTACGGCGCCGACGCCAGGCCGCCGGCAGACGGCCTAAACTGGCTGCTTGGCGCGGGCAGGGAAAAGAACCAGCCGCCGCGCAAGCCGGCGCTTAAAGTTAACAGTATCTACGGCATCTTCCGGGCCGTCGAAAGCGGTCTAGGCATCGCCGCCCTGCCCGACTACATCCACCGGGAATCGGAACATCTGGTCGAGGTCCTGCCGGAACTGCGCGGGCCGTCCGTCGATGCCTATTTCGTCTATCCCGAAGAGTTACGCAATTCCAAGCGGATCATCGTGTTCCGCGATTTCCTGATTCGCCGGATCGGTGAAGAAGGCCTGAAATAAGCTATGCGTTTTTTGCATAGCTGAAATGTCAAATTTTTGTTAGCTAAATCGATTCGGGCTTCCTATATTCAGTGGACTTGATGTTGCAGTGCAGCATCGCACCAAGTTTTGGGCGCCATGCCCAAAAAAAGGGACCGCCACATGCGGACCCTTGCGTCTCCCAGACGTGAACCTCCCTGTTAGACTCGCCGGACCCTTCGGGGTCCGGCCTTTTTTTCCGGGGCATGTCGGGAAAAATAAATTTGCCTTTATAAACTTTTTTTGCTGGACATATATTAGAAACTCTTTATATTAGCAATATACAATGTATTGCGGCATCGGTTCCTCCCCTGTTGTCGATGTCGCCGTGGGGCCCCGGTTACCTTCCTCCTCCCCCCCTAGGTAGCGGGTTCCTTCGTCTTCCAAAAGACGTAAAACCTCCCTGTTGAACTTGCCGGATCCTTCGGGATCCGGCATTTTCTTTTTTAATTCAAACTCATACCAAGTTGCAGAAAGAATTACCCGGCCCGTTCGGCAACAACCTTGTCGGCCTCTCGACCGCTGAATTCCTGCAAGTGATCGAAGCGCCAGTTGAAGGTGCCGACGCCCATGGTCATGGAGCGCAATTCGATCACCAGATCGAACATTTCCGATTGCGGCAATTGCACCGTGACCTCGTCCCAGCCTTTCCAGCCCGGCTTGCTGTCAAACCCCAGAATATGGCCGCGACGGCTGGCGACCAGTCGCTGGATGTTCGATGTAAACGCCGACGGTATGGAAATTTCGACCTGGCATATGGGTTCCAGTAAAATCGGGCTGCAATTGGGCATGGCTTCGCGCATACCCAGTTGGGCCGCCGCCCGGAACGCCATGTCGGAACTGTCGACGCCGTGAAACTGGCCATCGGTCAGTGTCACGGCCAAATCGACGACCGGGAATCCCAGCGGGCCGCAACTAAGGTAATCCTTGATGCCGTGTTCGACCGGGGCGATGTATTGCTTGGGCACGGCGCCGCCGGTAATGGTGTCATCGAAGGCGAAGCCGGACCCGCGCGGCAGCGGCCTGATATCCAGGTGGACATCGCCGAACTGGCCGTGGCCGCCGCTTTGCTTCTTGTGCCGGGCGTGCTGGGAAATCGACTTGCGGATGGTTTCCTTGTAGGGAACCCGCGGACGGTCCGATACGACATCCATATTATAGTGGTTCTTCAGGCGGTCGAGCGCTATCAGCAGGTGCATTTCACCCTGACCCCACAGCAGTAATTCGCCGGTATCGCGGTTGTGCTCGACGGACAGTCCGGGATCTTCGCCGATGGCTTTGGCCAGGGTTTCGGTCAGCTTGACCTCGTCGGACCTTTTCGCGGCGTGAATCGCCATGGCGTACAGCGGATGCAGGGTCTCGGGCCATGCGTTCATGGCGCCGCCGCCGTTTTCGTCCAACAAATCGCCGGTATTGACGTCTTCCATCCTGCCCAGGGCCACTATCCGGCCCGGGCCGGCCTCGGGGATTTTGTCATGCTTCTGGCCGAACACGCTGTACAGGCCGCCGATACGTTCGCCTTTCAGGGTTCCGCCATCCTTCAGGCCGGCGCCGAAAAGCCGCACCAGCGAAAGTTTGCCGGCATGCCCGGCGTACAGCGACTTGAATACCAGGGCGCGGACGCCGGCCCCGTCGATACCCAGCCGGGCCGCCGTATGATCCGGTTCCGGGGCTTCGTGGCGCAGCGCCTTAAGCAGCCTTTGCACGCCGTTGCCATGTTCGGCGGAACCGAAAAATACCGGCACGATCCGGTCTTCCTGAAAATCCCGGGTCAGGTTCTGATAAATTTCGTCGGTTGACGGGGTCAGGTCTTCGAGCAGTTCCTCCAGCAGGCCGTCGTCGAAATCGGCCAGGGTTTCCAGCATTTCGGTGCGCGCGTCCCGTTCCCGCGACTGCACCGTTTCGGGCGCCGCGATCAGGCTGGAAGCCTCGCCCTCGTGCCACTCGAAGGCCCGCTCGCTGACCAGGTCGACATGCCCGGTGACGCCGTCGCCATCGCGGATCGGAATTTCCCGCAACAGCAGCGGCCGGGCGGAAACTTCCTGCAAGGCTTCGAAGGTGGCTTTCACGCCGACCGATTCGCCGTCCATTTTGTTGATGAAAATAATGTGCGGAATATGGTGATCGTCCAGGAATTTCATCAGCGGGGCGATGGTCATGGCCTTGTCCTGGCCCGGTTCGCAGACCACCACGGCGGCGTCGGCGACCATCAGGGCGTTGTAGGTTTCCTGAATCAGTTCGACCGAACCCGGACAATCTATGAACGCCCATTTATCGCCCAGATATTCACATTCGGCGATGGTCAGCTCGGTACTCATGGAGCGGGCCCTGGCCTCCGGCGAGCCGTCGCCGACCACGTAACCGTCCTTGGCGTTGCCCTTGCGGGTTAATGCCCCGGCCATAAGCAGGATACTTTCCAGCAACGCCGTCTTGCCGCACAGGTAAGGCCCGACCAGGGCCGCGACGCGTGGTGCCGAAGGTGATTTGGATTTGGGCATCGAAGGGACCTCCCAGGCTCGTTTTATGTCAACGGCTTTGGACGCGGTCCCCTGGGCTGCGCCCAGCGGGGGCGTCAGCCTACAGAGTAAAACCCGGGGCGTGGACTCACAAGAAAAAACTCTTAGATCAAAGAATCGGGCAACTTAGCTGCGTTTAAGCAAACGCAGGTTGCTCTTAGATCAAACTGCCTTGAAGTGGAATCACTTCAAGGCAGGTAATTTGATCGTTATTAAAGAATCGAGCAACTTATCTGCGTTTAAGCAAACGCAGGTTGCTCTAGACGAGGGCGCTACAGGCCCGCTGGATGCGGGTGCAGGCTTCTTTCAGCAGTTCCGTCGAAGTCGCATAGGACACCCGGAAATGCGGTGACAGGCCGAACGCCGCGCCAGGCACCGCCGCCACGCCTTCGGAATCGAGCAGATAGGCGACCACGTCGGCGTCGCTTTCCAGGGTCGCGCCGTCCGGTGTCCGCTTGCCGATCATGCCGGCGCACGACGGGTAGACGTAAAACGCGCCATCCGGCCGGGGGCAATCGATGCCCGTGGCCTGGTTGAGCATGGCGACAACCAGGTCGCGGCGTTCCATAAACACCGCATTGTTGGCGGCAATGAAATCCCTTGGGCCGTTCAGGGCGGCGACGGCGGCGGCCTGACTGATCGACGCCGTGTGGGTGGTCGACTGCGACTGGATCTTGTTCATGGCCTTGATAATCTGATCCGGTCCGGCCGCATAGCCGACCCGCCAGCCGGTCATGCAATAGGCCTTGGAGACGCCGTTCAGGGTCAGGGTGCGGTCGAACAGGGCCGGTTCGACCTGGGCCGGGGTAACGAACTGGAAATCGTCGTAAACCAGATATTCGTACATATCGTCGGTCATCACCCAGACCTGGGGATGGCGCAGCAGAACATCGGTCAGCGCCTTCATGTCGTCCCGTGTATAAGCGGCCCCGGTCGGGTTTGACGGTGAATTCAGGATCAGCCACTTGGTGCGCGGCGTGATCGCCGCTTCCAGGTCTTCCGGGCGCATCTTGAAGCCGGCCCCGGCCGGGCAATCGACAAATACCGGCTTGCCTCCGGCCAGCAGGGTAATATCCGGATAAGACACCCAATAAGGGGCCGGGATAATGACCTCGTCGCCGGGGTTGAGGGTGGCCATCAGGGCGTTGTAAATGTTCTGCTTGCCGCCGCAGCCGACCGAAATTTGCTCCGGCGTATAGGTCAGGCCATTGTCGCGTTTGAATTTATCGACAATCGCCCGACGCAGTTCCGGGGTGCCGGCGACGGCGGTGTACTTGGTTTCGCCCCGGTCCATGGCGGCCTTGGCCGCATCCTTGATATGCTCGGGGGTATCGAAATCGGGCTCGCCGGCGGCCAGGCCGATAACGTCGCGGCCGGCGGCCTTCAACTCGCGGGCCTTGGTCGAAATGGCGATGGTCGGGCTCGGCTTGATAAGCGATAGGCGGTCGGCGATAAACGGCATGATTTTTTCCATCGGCTCAGTGCGGTTGCAACCGGCGGCAATCTAGCCCCACCGCAGGCATATGGCAAGCCATCAGAAGGCTTCAATATGGCCCGCAAAGCGACTATAATTCGGGTCATGAGTATATCGGCGAACCCGCTGCCCCCGGCCCCGCAAAAGCGACCGCCCGTAAAGGGCGGGATACCATTCAGGCTTAAGTCGGATTTTGTCCCCGCCGGCGATCAACCGGCGGCCATCGCCGAACTGACCGAAGGTTTGCGGGCCGGCGAACGGGAACAGGTGCTGCTGGGGGTGACCGGGTCGGGCAAGACCTTCACCGTCGCCCACACCATTCAGCAATTGCAGCGACCGGCCCTGATTATGGCCCACAACAAGACTCTGGCGGCCCAGTTGTATAGCGAGATGAAGGCCTTCTTCCCGGAAAACGCGGTCGAATATTTCGTTTCCTACTACGATTATTACCAGCCCGAGGCCTATGTGGCGCGGACCGACACCTATATCGAAAAAGACGCCTCAATCAATGAACAGATCGACCGCATGCGCCATTCCGCGACGCGGTCCTTGCTGGAACGCGACGACGTTATCGTGGTCTCGTCGGTTTCCTGTATCTACGGCATCGGCGGGGTCGAGACCTACGCCAACATGACAGAGCGGCTGCGGTCCGGCACCATGATCGACCGCAACGCCCTGCTCAAGCGTTTCGTGGAACTGCAATACCGCCGCAACGATGCCGATTTCTCGCGCGGCAGTTTCCGGGTGCGCGGCGACGTGGTCGAGATATTCCCGTCCCACTATGAAGACCGGGCCTGGCGGCTGTCGCTGTTCGGCGACGAGCTGGAGGCGATCTGGGAAATCGATCCGCTGACCGGCGAAAAAATCGCGACGCTGGAAGAAGTCACCGTTTATCCATCCAGCCACCATGTAACGCCGCGCCCGACCCTGCTGCAGGCCATCCCGAAGATAAAGGCGGAACTTAAAACCCGGATCGAGCGGCTAACCGGCGAAGGCAAGCTGATCGAGGCCCAGCGCATTCAGGAACGCACCGTGTTCGATCTGGAAATGATGGAAGCCACCGGTTTTTGCAGCGGCATCGAAAATTATTCCCGCTACCTGACCGGGCGCGATCCGGGTCAGCCGCCGCCGACCCTGTTTGAATACCTGCCCGAAAACGCCCTGCTGTTCGTCGATGAAAGCCATGTCTCGGTGCCCCAGATCGGCGGCATGTACCGGGGCGATTTCGCGCGTAAATCGAACCTTGCCGATTTTGGCTTCCGGCTGCCAAGCTGTGTCGATAACCGGCCCCTGAAGTTCGAAGAATGGGACTTGATGCGACCGCAATCGGTGTTCGTTTCGGCGACGCCGGGGCGCTGGGAACTGGAACGCACCGGCGGCGTCTTCACCGAACAACTGGTGCGCCCGACCGGGCTGATTGATCCCTTGTGCATCGTCCGCCCGGTCGAAAGCCAGGTCGATGACCTGATGCAGGAAGCCCGGGCCTGCGCCGACCGGGGCGAACGGGTGCTGGTGACCACGCTGACCAAGCGCATGGCCGAGGACCTGACCGAATACCTGCACGACCACGGGGTCCGGGTACGGTACATGCATTCCGACATTGAAACCCTGGAACGCATTGAAATTATTCGCGATTTACGATTGGGTGCGTTCGATGTGCTGGTCGGCATCAACCTGTTGCGCGAGGGCCTGGATATTCCGGAATGCTCGCTGGTGGCCATCCTGGACGCCGACAAGGAAGGCTTCCTGCGCTCTAAAACATCGCTGGTCCAAACCATCGGCCGGGCGGCCCGGCATATTGACGGCCGGGTCATCCTGTACGCCGACCGAATGACCGAATCACTGGATTACGCCATCGGCGAAACCAACCGCCGGCGCGAGAAACAACAGGCGTTTAACGCCGCCAACGGCATCACCCCGGAAAGTATCCGTTCAAACATTACCGACGCCCTGGGCAGTGTCTACGAACAGGATTACGTAACCGTCGATACCGGGGTATCGGGCGATGCCCACCTGGTCGGCCATAACCTGAGCCGGCACCTGAAGGAACTGGACAAACGCATGAAGGCCGCCGCCGCCGACCTGGAATTCGAGGAAGCGGCCCGCCTGCGCGACGAAATCCGCCGCCTGGAAGCCCACGAACTGGGCCTGGATAAATCCGGCGTGGCGCCCCGGGCGGCGGACCGGGCCGGGGCGGGTCGTCGCAGGGGCGGGAAAAAGAGACGCCGCATCTGATCCAGCATCGGGAACGATCACGGCGACGGGGTAATACCAACAAGATTCCGGAAACAACCGGGGGCCCGTTCTTTATTCGATGCCTCTGGCCCGCCGGATAATCGTTTCGAAATCGGTGTCTTTGGGCAGCACGCCGAAAGCGCCGGACCAGCGTTCGCCAAGGCGGGACCGGCAGAAGGCATCGGACACCGCGTTCGGGGCGTGCCGGATCAACAACGAGGCTTGCAGCGCCACGGCCATCATCCCGGCCACCCGGCGGGCCCGTAATTCAAGATCGGCGGGGTCTGACAATTCGGCGTTTAATTCGTCCGTCAAACGATCGAACAGGGGATTATCGCCACGGGCCTGTTCGATTTCGGCCATGAAAGCCGGCGCCGCCGCCTCGCTCTTGTACATGGCGCGCAGTACATCCAGACACATTATATTGCCCGAGCCCTCCCATATGCTGTTGACCGGGGCCTCGCGATAAAGCCGTGGCATTATGCTTTCTTCCACGTAACCGGGGCCGCCGTGACATTCCATCGCCTCGTAAACATGGTAGGGGGCGCGCTTGCATATCCAGTATTTACCGATCCCCGTGCCGATCCGCGCCAGGGCGGCTTCGGCCGGGTCGGTATCCGATTGTCCGATCGCCCGGCCCAGCCGCATCCACAACACCGTGGCGGCTTCGGATTCTATGGCCAGGTCGGCCAGCACGTTGCGCATCAACGGCTGCTGCAACAATTTCTTTTGAAAGGCCGAACGGTGGCTGGTGTGGTGCAGCGCCTGAACCAGCCCCTGACGCATAAGCGCCGCCGAACCGAAGGCGCAATAGTAACGGTTGCCGTTAACCATCTCGATAATGGTGCGCACGCCACGGCCTTCTTCACCGACCATGACCGCCCAGGCCGCCACCAGTTCCATCTCGCCCGAAGCGTTGGACCTGTTGCCGAGCTTGTCTTTGAGGCGTTGCAGAAACAGGCCGTTGCGCTCTCCGTCCGGCCGCCATCTGGGGATCAGGAAACAGCTTAGGCCGTTATCCGTATAGGCCAGCGTCAGGAAGGCATCGCACATGGGGGCCGAGCAAAAAAACTTGTGACCGTCCAGAATATAGGGTGCGCCGGGGCCGGTTTCGGGGCCCGCCGCGACCGCCCGCGTGGTGTTGGCGCGAACATCGGAGCCACCCTGTTTCTCGGTCATGAACATGCCCATGGTAATGCCGGTCTTGGCCGGGGCCGGAATGTCCCGCCTGTCGTATTGCCGGGTCAGCAGTTTGGGCAGCCATTGGTCGGCCACTTTCGGGGTCGCGCGCAGGGTGGGGACCACCGAATAGGTCATTGCGGTCGGGCACAGCACCCCGCCCTCGATCTGGTTGAGCAAATAGGACAGCGCCCCGTGCGCCACATGATTGCCCTGGCGCGGGTTGTTCCAGGCAAAGGTCGGCAGATCGTTGACGATGGCCAGATCCATCAGGTCATGATAACCGGGGTGGAAACTGACCTGGTTTATGCGCATTCCGTGACGGTCAAAGGCCTGAATTTCAGGACCGTACCTGTTGGCCTGATTGGCCCAATCCAGGGTCTGTTCCCGGCCCGCCAACTTGCCGAATGCCGCGACATGGTCTTTCGCCCAGCCGGCGCCCTCCCGGTCGAGGCCTTCCCTGAGGGCGAGGTCGGTGGCGAACAGGTCCTGATCGCCCATATGGGGGGGCATATTGATAACTTCGTGGGTCGGCAGGTCGGCGATCGGTTTCTGTGGACTAAGGGGAGAGTTCATTTGAAAAAATTCCCGTTCCCTGGATGATTAATCACGGCGTCCCGGTCAGCGTCGGCTCTCCACCGCCGCCACCATCGCCTCGGCGATCATGACCTCCCGCGTGTCCATGCCGTCGACATGATCCTTGTCGGCGCCTTGCGCCTCGCGAGCCCGCTGCAGGCGTTGTTCGGCATCGGTGGCGATTAAATCGGCGACGTTGACGGCCTGTTCGGCGAGTATCGTGCAGCGGCTGCCGGTAACCTCGGCGATGCCGCCTTCGACGAAAACCCTGTCGACCACCTTGTCGCCTTCGAAGATGTCGATGGTTCCCGGCCGGAGCCCGGAAAGCATGGGCGCGTGCCCCGGCAGCACGCCAAAATTACCCTCGCCGCCCGGCGCCACCACCATATCGGCGCTGGCGCTAAGCAACAACCTGTCCGGCGTCACTACTTCGAGCTCAATTTTGTCTTCCGCCATTTGGCTAACCTTTATGCTCAGGCCGCTTCTTCGGCCATTTTCTGGGCTTTTTCGATCACCGATTCAATGGTCGAAACCATATAGAAGGCGGCTTCGGGCAAATGGTCGTATTCACCCCCGATGATGCCCTTGAAACCCTTGATGGTATCTTCCAACGAGACGAAAACGCCCGGCGAACCGGTAAACACTTCGGCCACATGGAACGGTTGGCTCAGGAAACGCTGGATCTTGCGGGCCCGGGCCACGGTCAGCTTGTCTTCTTCGGATAGCTCGTCCATGCCCAGAATGGCGATGATGTCCTGTAATGACTTGTAGGTCTGCAACACCCGCTGGACTTCCCGCGCGGTGGTATAGTGTTCGTCGCCGACTACTCGCGGGTCGAGTACGCGCGAAGTCGAATCGAGCGGATCGACCGCCGGATAGATGCCAAGCTCGGCAATCTGGCGGCTCAGGACCGTGGTCGCATCCAGATGGGCGAACGAGGTCGCCGGGGCCGGGTCGGTCAGGTCATCGGCGGGCACGTAAATGGCCTGCACGGAAGTCACCGAGCCCTTGTTGGTCGAGGTGATCCGTTCCTGCAAGGTGCCCATTTCGGTGGCCAGGGTCGGCTGATAGCCGACGGCCGATGGAATCCGCCCAAGCAAGGCCGAAACTTCCGAACCGGCCTGGGTGAAGCGGAAAATATTATCCATGAAGAACAACACGTCCTGGCCTTCCTCGTCACGGAAATATTCGGCCATGGAAAGGCCCGACAGGGCGACCCGGGCGCGGGCCCCGGGCGGTTCGTTCATCTGGCCATAAACCAGGGAAACCTTGGAATTGTCGCCGTCCAGGTCGATCACGCCGGATTCGATCATTTCGTGATACAGGTCGTTGCCTTCGCGGGTCCGTTCGCCGACCCCGGCGAACACCGAACGACCGCCGTGACCTTTGACGATATTATTTATCAGTTCCATGATCAGCACCGTCTTGCCGACCCCGGCGCCGCCGAACAGGCCGATCTTGCCGCCCTTGGCGTACGGCGCCAGCAAATCGACGACCTTGATGCCGGTGGTCAAAATTTCGGTTTCCGTCGATTGATCGACGAATTCCGGGGCCTTGCGATGGATGGGATAGGACATCTTGGCGTTGATCGGGCCGCGTTCATCGACCGGCTGGCCGATCACGTTGAGAATACGGCCCAGCGTTTCCGGGCCGACCGGAACCATGATCGGCTCGCCGGTGTCTTCCACTTCCTGGCCCCGGACCAGGCCGTCGGTGGTGTCCATGGCGATCGTGCGAACCGTACTTTCGCCCAGATGCTGGGCCACTTCCAGGACCAGCAGGCTGCCCTGATGCTGCATATGCAGGGCGTTCATGATCGCCGGCAGGTCGCCATCGAAACGGATATCGACGACGGCGCCCATAACCTGGGTGATTTTGCCTACGTTATTCTTGCTCATGTAACAGGCTCCTTATAGCGCCTCGGCGCCGGAAATAATTTCAATCAATTCGCTGGTAATGGCCGCTTGACGGGTGCGGTTATAGGTCAGCGTCAGGGCGTCCAGCATATCGCCGGCGTTGCGGGTTGCGTTGTCCATGGCGGTCATGCGGGCGCCGTGTTCGGACGCATTGCTTTCCAGCAGGGCGCGGAACAACTGTACCGACAGATTACGCGGCAACAGATCATCGAGTATTTCTTCTTCCGAGGGCTCCATCAGGTAGGCGGCTTTCGGGCCCGCCTGACTGCCGGCATCGTCTTCCGCCTGGCCGGGCACCGGAAACGGGATAATCTGGCTGGCGGTCATTTCCTGGGCCATCGCCGAAATAAAGCTGTTATAGATCATGGTGCAAACATCGAATTCACCCGCCTCGAACCGTTCGATAATTTCCTGCGCGATATCCCGCGCCGTGGAAAATTCGACCCCGATCTTGATCAGGCCTTCCTTGGATTCGATGATATCGTCGGTGAATTCCCGGCTCAGGCCATCGCGGCCCTTGCGCCCCAGAAACATCAGTTTGACCGTCTTGCCCTGGCCCTTCAGCCTGGTCACCCGGCGGCGGGTCTCGCGAATGATCGAGCCGTTGAAACCGCCGCACAGGCCACGGTCGGCGGTGATGGCGACGATCAGATGGGTATTGTCGCCGCCGCTGCCGGCCAGCAGCTTCGGCGCGCCGTCCATGGTCGCCAGGCTCGCCGTCAATTCACCCAGCATCCGTTCCATGCGTTCGGCATAGGGGCGGCCGTCTTCGGCGGCGGCCTGGGCGCGGCGCAATTTGGACGCCGCCACCATCTTCATGGCCGAGGTGATCTTCTGCGTCGATTTGACGCTGGTGATCCGGATACGAAGGTCCTTGAGATTTGCCATTGGCGGTTACCTTAAGCAAAAGCCTTGGTGAAGGTCTCGACAAATGCCTTCAATTTGATTTCGGTATCGGCGGAAATATCCTTGTCGTCGCGGATGGCGTCCAGGATGTCGGTGCCGTTGGCGATAATATCATCCATCAGCGAAGCCTCGTAACGGGTGACGTCGGAAACTTTGACGTTATCCAGATAACCATTGACGCCGGCGAAAATAGCGACCACCTGCTGTTCCACCGGAAGCGGTTTAAACTGGCCCTGCTTGAGGACTTCGGTGAGCCTTGCGCCACGGGCCAGCAGCCGCTGGGTCGAGGCGTCCAGGTCCGAGGCGAACTGGGCGAAGGCGGCCATTTCACGGTACTGGGCGAGTTCCAGCTTGATCGAGCCGGAGACCTTTTTCATGGCTTTGATCTGGGCCGCCGAACCGACGCGGGAGACCGAAATACCAACGTTAACCGCCGGTCGGATGCCCTGATAAAACAGTTCGGTTTCAAGGAATATCTGGCCGTCGGTGATGGAAATCACGTTGGTCGGAATATAGGCCGAAACGTCGGAGGCCTGGGTTTCAATGACCGGCAGGGCGGTCAGAGAGCCGCCGCCGTTGTCATCGTTCATTTTGGCGGCCCGTTCGAGCAGCCGCGAATGCAGGTAGAAAACATCGCCGGGATACGCTTCACGGCCCGGCGGGCGGCGCAGCAACAGCGACATCTGACGATAGGCGACGGCCTGTTTCGACAGGTCGTCGTAGAAAATCACCGCGTGCATTCCGTTGTCGCGGAAATACTCGCCCATGGTGCAACCGGCGTAGGGGGCCAAAAATTGCAGCGGCGCCGGTTCCGAGGCCGTCGAGGCGACGATGATGGAATATTCCAGCGCCCCGTATTCTTCCAGCGTCTTGACGATCTGGGCCACCGTCGAACGCTTTTGGCCAATCGCCACATAGATGCAATAAAGCTTTTCGGATTCGTCCTTGGCGGCTTCGTTGACCGCCTTCTGGTTCAGGATGGTGTCGATGATAATCGCCGTCTTGCCGGTCTGGCGGTCGCCGATGATAAGTTCACGCTGGCCGCGACCGACCGGAATCAGGCTGTCGATGGCCTTCAGGCCGGTCTGCATGGGTTCATGCACCGACTTGCGCGGGATGATCCCCGGCGCCTTGACCTCGACCCGCGAGCGGGTCACGTCTTCGATCGGGCCCTTGCCGTCTATCGCGTTACCCAGGCCGTCAACGACCCGGCCCAACAGGCCCCTGCCGACCGGCACATCGACGATGGCGCCGGTCCGCTTGACGGTGTCGCCTTCCTTGATGGTGCGGTCGTCGCCAAAAATAACGATGCCGACGTTATCGGTTTCCAGGTTCAGCGCCATGCCCTTGATGCCACCCGGAAATTCGACCATTTCGCCGGCCTGAACGTTATCCAGCCCATAGACTCGGGCGATGCCGTCGCCGACGGAAAGCACCTGGCCGACTTCGGCGACTTCCGCCTCGGTTCCGAAGCCGGTGATTTGTTCTTTGAGTATTGCGGTAATTTCCGCGGCCCGGATTTCCATTATCCAATCCCTATCATGGCAAGCCGCAACCGTTGCAGCTTTGTCTTAAGTGAACTATCGACCATCCGCGAACCAACCTTGACGACAAGGCCGCCCAGCAGTTCGGGATCGACGATTGTGGCGAGCGCGACGGTACTGCCGACCGCCTTTTTCAACGACTCTGAAAGAGCCTGTATTTGAGTTTCCGAGAGCGCCGTCGCCGATTCGACCATGGCGCTTACCTCGCCGCGATGCGCGGCCAGCAGTTCCCTGAACGCCGCCATTATATCCGGTAAAACGAACAAACGGCGGTTGCCCGCGACGACGCCGATAAAACGGCTGGTGAGATCATCGAAACCGGCTTTCGCGGACAATGCCGCCATCGCCTTTTGCTGATCGTCGCTTGAAATTACCGGCGAAAGCAACAGGCGTCTCAGGTCCTCGCTGTCGGCGATCATGCCGGCCAGGGCGTCGAGATCATCGACGACGGCCTCGAGCCGTTGTTCGGCTTCGGCCAGATCGTAAAGAGCGGTGGCGTAACGCCCGGCCAGCTCGTGGCTGCCTGAATTACGTGATGACAATCGGGAAGCTCCCAAACCAATAAAAGCAGCCCTTTTTCGCCGATAATGGAAAAACGACCGCCCCCAAAATTCGAGTGATATCTAACACACTCATTCCGGCCTTGCAAGACGCCACATCGCACATGCACAACGGTAAAAAACGGCTGATTTCCGCGCCCTAGAATATATTTTTATATTAGTGATTCATGATGTCTGGATGACTCGCGAGTCACCTACAAAAAACCATAGGGGTCGATATCGGCCCGGACCCGCACCTTGCGGGAAATCACGACCCCGGCGAGCCAATCGGTAATCAGCCGTTGCACGTTGACCGATTTGTCGGCCCGGACCAGAAATCGCCGCCGGTGCTGGCCCCGAACCATGGCCAGCGGGGCCGGGGCCGGACCCAGAATCAGCGCCCCCTTGAAATCGGGCGCCGCCCGGCCCAGGGCGGCGGCGGCGGCATCGACTTCGCGGGCGTCGCGGCCGGACACGATCAGCGCCGCCAGCCGTCCGAACGGTGGCATGCCGGCTTCCTTCCGGGCCTCGCATTCGGCGGCGATGAAGCGGTCCCGCAGGCCCGATTGCAGCGCCTGCATGACCGGGTGATCGGGCATGTAGGTCTGCACCAGGACCCGGCCCGGATGCCGCGCCCGCCCGGCCCGCCCGGCGACCTGATAAAGCAACTGAAAGGTCCTCTCGGCGGCCCTTAGATCGCCACCGGTCAGTCCCAGATCGGCATCGACGACGCCGACCAGGGTCAGCATCGGGAAATGATAGCCCTTGGCGACAATCTGGGTGCCGACAATCAGATCGACCCGATGGGTCTCGATGCGTTCGACCAGGGCCGCCGCCGCCGCCGGCCCGGCGATGGTGTCGCTGGCGGCAATTTCCATGCGGACATCGGGGAAGGCTTCGGCGGCCTCTTCGGCCAGCCGCTCGACGCCGGGGCCGCAGGCCGCGAAATTACCTTCGCCGCCGCACGAAGGGCATTTTTGCGGCGTCGTAGCGCCATAGCCGCAATGATGGCATTGCAAGCGGTTTTTGCCGGCCCGCCGGTGTTCGACCAGCCAGGCGGTGCAATTGGGGCACTGGAAGCGATGGCCGCAGGTCCGGCACAGGGTCAGCGGTGCATAGCCCCGCCGGTTGAGGAACAGCATGGCCTGTTCACCGGCGGCGAAGGTATCGCTTAAAGCCTGCCGCAACTGCGGCGACAGCCAGCGACCGCCGGGCGGCGCATCGCGGCGCATGTCGATCAGCGAGACTTCCGGCAGGTCGGCGCCGCCATGACGATCCGGCAGGCACCAGGACCGATAGCGCCCGGTCCGCACGTTGACCACCGTTTCCAGGGACGGCGTCGCCGATACCAGGACCACCGGTATCCGGCCCAGACTGGCCCTTACCACGGCCATGTCGCGGGCGTTGTAGATAACCCCTTCTTCCTGCTTGAAGGCGCTTTCATGTTCTTCATCGACGACGATCAGGCCCAGGTCCGGATAGGGTAACAACAGGGCCGAGCGGGCGCCGACTATGACCCTGGCCCGACCCAGCGCCACGTCGCGCCAGGTGTCGCGCCTCTGCGCCGGCGACAGTTCGGAATGCCAGACCGCCGGGGCGGCCTCGAAACGGGCCACGAAGCGGGCCATCCATTGCGCGCTCAAGGCGATTTCCGGCAACAGCACCAGGGCCTGACGTCCCTGCTTCAGGGCCTGGGCGACGGCCTGGAAATAGACCTCGGTCTTGCCCGAGCCCGGCACGCCGTCCAGCAGTGTCGCCGCGAATCCGCCGGCCCGGGTTTTCGCCGCCAGATCATCCCCCGCCGCCGTCTGTTGAGCGGACAGCGACGGTCCCCGCGCCGCCCAGTCCGGTTGCCGGCGCGGCGGCGGCAACGACGGCATTTCGAACGTTTGCAGCACGCCCGCTTTTTTCAGGCCGGCAACCACGGAAGGCCGGACCGACGCCTGCCGGGCCAGTTCTGTCAACGGCAAGGGTGGCGCCCCGCCGTTCAGAAATTCGAACACCCGGATGCGTTCCCTGGTCATCCTGATTTCCGGGGCGGCCGGATCAAGGGCATAGGCAAGCACCGGTTTGGGCGGTTCCAGGGCGGCCGGAACGCCGATCACCATTTTCAGCACGGCGCCCCGTTCGGATAGGGTGTAAGCGGCGATCCACTCGACGAACCGCATGGATTCTTCGGGCAGGGGCGGTGTATCCGGTTTTTGCAGGATGGTTTTCAACTTCGAGGTGGCGATCCCCCGATCGTCGCCCGACCCCCAAACGACACCGGCCAGTACCCGTTTACCGAACGGCACCCGGACGATATCGCCTTCGCCCAACGCCATATTATCACCGACCCGATAGTCGTAGGTTCCAGGCAACGGCAGGGGCAGCAGCACGGTGACGCGGCAGCCGGGGCCGTAGCCGCTTGAAGGTTTGGCAGGGGACTCGTCCATGGGGTACACTTTAGCGAATCTGTTGGCTCTGTAATAGGAACTGAAAAAAGATGGGCGGACTCGACGATAGCGCCGGGGCGGGCGGCCTGAGCGAAGAGCAGGTGGGCAGCTTTCTAGCCGAAAATCCGGATTTTTTGGCCCGCAATCCCGATCTTCTCAAGGACATGACCGTTCCGTCGCGCTGGGACGGCAAATCCGGCGGCGGCGGCATCGCCGACATGCAGCAGTTCATGCTGGAACAATTGCGCGGCGAAATCGACAATCTGCGCGATTGCGCGCAGGACGTGATCGAGACCAGCCGCACCAACATGTCGATCCAGATGCGCACCCACACCGCCGTCCTGGCCCTGCTGTCGGCGACCAGTATGACGCATATGCTGCGGGTCATCGACGATGATTTCTCTCTGCTGCTGGATGTCGATGTGGCGGTGATCGGTTTCGAACCGGCTTCGGACCCGGCCGATCCGTTCGCCCCGGAGATGACGATGCCGCCGGTGCGCCGTCTTGACGCCGGCGATACCGACCGTTTTATAGGCCCCGACCAGAACGTCGCGCTGATCCGGGACATGGCTGACGGCGGCGCCATATTCGGCGAAACGGCCGGCCTGGCGCAATCCGCCGCGATTGCCAGAATTCGGCCCGGACGCCATTCGCCGACGGGCCTGTTGGCGCTGGGTTCCAGGGGCAGCGTATTCTATCCCGGACAGGGAACGGAAATGATCGGTTTCCTGGCCCGGGTGCTGGAACGCTGCATAGACAGATGGTATCCGGCGGAAAACTAGAATTTTCAATCGAGGCCGGGGCCGGTTCCGCCCTGGCCGGCTGGCTCGACTGGCTGACCCACGAGAAACGCTGTTCGGCCCACACCATCGACGCCTATCGCCGCGATCTGAGCCGGTTCCTTGATTTTCTGGTCGATTACCTGGGCTACCTGCCGGACCTGAAGGACCTGGCGAATCTGCGGACCGCCGATTTCAGGAGTTACCTGGCCTTCCGCGTCAACCGGGGGCTGTCGCGGTCATCGACGGCGCGCGCCATGTCTTCATTAAGAAACCTGTTTCGCTATCTGGATCGCCGCGGATTAGTTCACAACGGGGCCATCGGCGGCGTCCGGGTCCCGAAAATCCCCCATTCGGTGCCGAAGGCGCTGGTCGAGAAAGACGCCCTGGAAGTGGTTTCAACGGCCGGTGACGGGGCCGCGGAACCGTGGATCGGTCGCCGCGATATCGCCGTCATGGCGTTGCTGTATGGTTGCGGTCTACGGATCGGCGAGGCCCTGGCGCTGAACCGGGACGACGCCGCCGGTTTGCGCGCCAACGATGTGCTGCGGATTGCCGGCAAGGGCGGCAAAGAACGGCTGGCGCCGGTGCTGGCCCCGGTCATTGAGGCTATCGAGGCCTATCTCGCCGCCTGCCCCCATGACCGGGGCGGCGACGGGCCGCTGTTCGTGGGCGTCCGGGGGGGGCGGCTTAACCCCGGCGTGGTGCAAAAACAGATGCGCCGGCTGCGCGACCGTCTGGGCCTGCCCGACACGGCGACCCCGCATGCCCTGCGCCATAGTTTCGCCAGCCATCTGTTAAACGGCGGCGGCGACCTGCGGACCATTCAGGAATTGCTGGGTCACGCTTCGTTATCGACCACCCAGCGCTATACCGAGGTCGATACCGGACACCTGAACGCCGTCTATCGCGACAGCCATCCAAGAGCCCGATTGGCAAAGTAGCCGTATAGTACTACAGGCCCGGCGGTCGCCACGCTATAATGGGTGACAGACAGGGCCAACAG
>VAPL010500101.1_pt1 | contig 25167 bp, 21 predicted proteins | sample 3395061 | NCBI WGS metagenome assembly VAPL01 (sample SAMN08290444, study PRJNA428436) | hydrothermal vent metagenome | isolation source: Deep-sea hydrothermal vent chimney 2 | place: Pacific Ocean: Juan De Fuca Ridge | depth 2182 m m | reverse complement strand
TTTTGATTATTTTGATTATTTTGTCCAAAACCAAAACCAAAAAAATTAGGCAAATTATCAAAATTAATAGTTTGCGGAATATCCTTGCTGATAACAATACTCACAACTGCTGGAGTAGTTTTTTTAACGACATCAATAACAGCCGAGTCTTCTTGAATTATTTTCTGCTTTATAATATCTGGCTGTTTTTTAATTTCTTTTTGTGCTACTAAAAATTTAAACTTTCCATGGTCTAAATTAGCAAGAATTGATGTTCCTGATTTAGATGCCAAAAAACCAAAAACCGCTCCAAAAGTAGCTGAAACAAAAATTATTAAAATAATTAACAAGCCTCCATAAAAAGCAAGTTTATTTTTCCTTTTTGATTGATTGTTTTTTAAAGATTGATTTTCTGATGGTTCAATTTGTTCCATATATTTTATGAGTAGATTAGAGAATAATCAACTTGCTATTCTTAATCCACTATTTTAACTATTAGATTGTTAAAAATTTTAGTTTAGTTTCCAACTTTATAACTTCAAATATAATTATACTCTTTTTTAGTCAAGCGTAAAGATTATCAATAGCCAAATATCAATAGCCACTCAAAAAAACTCCTAATAGTTTTAATGAGGTTTTGAGATTCTCTAATTTTAAAAATAGTCTCAATAAGCCGACTAAAAATTACAGAAGAAATCTATTCTTCCATTGAAATAGCATTTACTGGACAACTACCAATTACCTCTTGGCAATCACAATCACCGCATTCATCGGTTACAACATGAGATTTTCCATCTTCTAGTTTAAATACTTTTGGACAAAGAGATTCGCAGGTTCCACAACCGATACAAATGTCTTCATTAACTTTTGGTTTTGACATATTTTTTTTATTTAAAAATTAATATTTAACTCACTATTTAAAAATTTAAAACATCATTGATGGATCGTTAGTCGGATTCTTGATTATTTTTTGTTCAAAAGCTCGCATCGCTGAACTTCTAAATTCCACTTGAGCATTATCTTTGCTCCATTGAAATTTTCTCATTAAAATAAAAACTGATTTTGTTTGTTCTTTCTTAACTAGCCACTGAGAAAAAGTTTCCGTTTTAACAAAAACCTGCCTTACTTTAACTATTTTTTTTCCATTTTCTATTTTTTGATCCTCCAATTGTACAATATGATAACCAATTGGACTTTGAATTATTTCACTTGTTTGCCCTATCTTAAGATTATACACTACTATAGACACCGCTGGAAGCATTTGATTAGAGGTAAACCAACCCAATTCTCCATTATTTTTAGCACTCTCTCCTTCAGAATACTTAGCCACCACTTCCCTAAAGCTAGTCCCTTGATTTAAATCTTTTTTAGCTTGCTCAATTTTTTCTTTGGCTTTTAAATAACTAGAATTATTTTTTCTAATCTTAGCAAATAATTGGCTTTTATACAAATCAGGAGCCACAATATCTTGCTTAAAATCTTCTATCTTCCAGCCATAAAGTTTTTCTAAATTATGGCGTAAATAATTTTTAGTGCCAAATTCTTTTAATTTTCTATCAACTTCTTCATTGATTATATCTTTAGTTAATTTTATTCCTCTTTGGTTAGCTTCTTCTTTAATAATTGCGTTTTCGATTAGTTTATCTAAAATTTCTTTTTCCTTAATTTGCAGTCTCTTTTTACCATCGGCCGTTGAAAAATCTACTCTCATACCTAATTTAGAAAAATTTTGATTTTCATAAAACTTTTGTACTGCCGATAATTCTTTTTCCAGCTTTCTGAAAGTAATAATATTATCCCCGACTATAGCCACTGGATAAGGAATTACTCTGGCTGTTCTCTGAATAATTCTACTTTGCACTGAAGGAAAAAAATAAATAATAATTCCCACTGAGACCAAATAGATTACAGCCAAAATCAAAACTGACCAAATAATAGTAACTACTTTAACTTTTTTTCCCTTTTTATTCTTAAACATTGCTTATTATTAGTTTTTTTATTTTTTCTGGCTAAAAAAATATCTCCACCACTTTTGAAAATTATTCGTTGTTGAAATTATCCTAGTTGGCTTTGCTTGAATTTTTCTAGTAATAGCTACTTTTTTTGATTTAATTGGACTAGGAATAATAACTACTACTTTTTCTTCTTTGTTTTGAAGATTCAACTTTTCTTTAGCCTCTAATTCTTGATAATCTGAGCTAGAAAAATAAGCAATTCTTTCTTTGATTTGCATATTCTCTTTTTTAATTTTATCAGCTTCTATTTTTAAGGAGTTTATTTCTTGAGTCACTTCTTTCTTTTTTTTAATTTCTTTAGATAAAGCATAACCCAAAAGACCGAAAGCAATAAAAATTAAAAGAACTACTATTTTTGCTAGCCAAGAGCTAGAAGTTTTTTCATTTCCTTCTCGCATTATTTATTCTTTATTTTAATACATTAGCATTGGAGCTATCGTAAAAAGCACCATTCCTAAAACAGCAATAATAGTTATTATTAGCCAAACCACTTTAATTTTTTTATGTGTTTTTTTACTTCTCATAAAATTAATCTTCTTATCTTTTTTATTTTTATTACTTATCTTAAATTTTTCCAATTCATAAAATCAGTTATCTTGGATTTCAGTAAAAATAAATATAATATATTCGAAAATAAAACTAAGCTTTTTAAAGAATTTCAACTACTCTTATACTAACAGCTTTTTAGACTTTATTCAATCTTATTTTTTTAGAACTGATAGAAAAGCTTCGGAAGGAATAGATACTCTACCAACTGTTTTCATTTTTTTCTTCCCTTTTTTCTGTTTAGCTAATAGTTTTTTCTTTCTAGAGATATCTCCTCCATAAAGTTTTTCAATAACATTTTTTCTAAACGCTTTAATAGTCTCTCTGGAAATTATCTTACCCGAAATAGTAGCTTGCAAAGCAATTTGAAAATTTTGTCTTGGAATAACTTCTTTTAATTTTCTGATAACTCTTTTCCCTTCAGTAAAAGCATTTTCCCGTGGGACAATCCGAGAAAAAGCGTCTACTTTTTCTTCAGCTACTAAAATGTCTAGTTTTACTAAATCATACGGACGATAATCCTTAATTTCATAATTCATAGAAGCATATCCCGAAGAAGCACTTTTTAAATCGTCGTGTAAATTGGTAATCACATCTGTTAACGGACAATCAAATTTAATTATCATCCTTTCAGCATCTAAATATTCTGTATCTAAATATTGAGCTCTAGTATTATTCATTACTTCCATAATATTCCCTAGATATTTTTTCAAGGAAACAACTTCTAAATTAACATACGGCTCATAAATTTTCTCTATCAACGATGGATCTGGTAATCCCGAAGGAGAATAAACTTTTTTCTTTTCTTGCTTACCTATTAGTTTTACTTTATAAACTACACTTGGAGTAGTAATAGTTGGACTAATTTGAAATTCTCTTTCTAGTCTTGATTGAACAATTTCTAAATGTAATAACCCTAAAAATCCACAACGAAAACCACGACCTAAGGCTAAATTAGACTCTGGCTCAAAAGTAAACGCCGCATCATTAAGTTTTAGTTTATCTAAAGCATCTCGCATCAAATTATATTCGTCCCCTTCTATTGGATAAAAAGAAGCATAAACCATCGGCTTAGTTTCTTTATAACCTGGCAATTTTTCTATCTTGCTTTGACTACCATTAGCCGTAATTGTATCTCCTACTCGACAAAATTCTACGCTTTTTAAACCAGTAGCAATATAACCAATATCACCAGCTACTAGTTTTTGAGTTTTTTCTAAATTCGGGTTAAAATAGCCCACTTCAATAACATCACTTTTTACTCCATTAGTCATCATTACTATTTCACTATCAGCTTCAATTTCTCCATCAACTATTCTAACATGAGCTAAAACTCCTTTGTAGATATCGTACTTAGAGTCAAAAATTAAAGCCCGTAAAGGTTTTTGAATATCTCCTTGAGGGGCAGGAATAGAAGTAAGTACTCGGTCTAAAAGATTCTCTACTCCTTGTCCAGTTTTTCCTGACACTTCTAAAACATCCTCCATTTTTCCTCCCAATAAATGGACAATTTCTCGTTTAGTTTTCTCCACATCAGCATTTGGCAAATCTATTTTATTAACTGCTGGAATAATCTCTAAATTATGTTCTAGCGCTTGATAAAGATTAGCTAGCGTCTGAGCTTGTACTCCCTTAGTAGCATCTACTAAAAGAATAACTCCTTCTACAGCAGCTAGCGAACGAGAAACTTCATAGCTAAAATCTACATGACCTGGAGTATCAATTAAATTCAAGACATAATCTTGATAATGCATCCGTACTGGTTGCATTTTAATTGTTATACCTTTTTCTCTCTCTAAATCCATCTGATCTAAAAGTTGCTCTTTCATTTTTCTGCTTTCTACTGTTTTAGTAATATCTAGCATTCTATCTGAAATGGTAGACTTACCATGATCAATATGCGCAATGATACAAAAATTTCTAACTTTCTCCATAATTTTTTAATAAATATTTTACTTTATAATACACCACTAACTCCGCTAGTATCTTCTTTAGGAAAAATCTTTTTCCCTTTAAATATTTTTTTCGTTAGAGATGTTTTAAAACTAATAAATTCTTCGGACTTCATTAAATAGCTAACCAATAAAAATATTGCCCCTCCTGCTATTATAGATAAGGATAATTGAGCAAAAACTCCGAGAAAAGTGTTCAGATTGATTATTTTAGCGATTAAAAACTTGAACAATTGAATAGTTAGTCCGCCAAAAAAAGTCGCTAAAGCAATTTTACTAATTGATTCAACAATCCTCCGATCATCTAATTTTTCAAATTCTAACCTTAAAATAAATAATAGTAAAAACATCTGAATAATACTAGCTAGAGAAAAAGCTATCGCCAAACTAAGAATTTGATATTTTCCAATCAATAGCAAAACTGTTACGATATTAACTGCTTCGGCTGCAATCGCCACGTAAAAAGGCGTCTTAGTATTATGTCTAGCATAAAAAACTCTCGCCAAAAGAGGAATAACACTTTGAGCAAATAAGCTTAAAGCAAAAATCCCTAAACATTGAAAAGTTAAAGTAGTATCCTCCCAACTAAATTTTCCAGCTCCTAAAACAACTCTTACTATCTGAGCTCTTAAAATTATAATAAAAACACTAATTGGAATAACGAAAAAAAGTATTTGTCTAAAAGTTTGAGAAAAAGTTTTTATGAGCTGCTGATCATCTTTCTTAGAAGCTAAAGCTGAAAGAGTTGGAAAAACTGCAATAGCAAAAGAAATTCCAAAAATTCCCAAAGGGACGCTCTGTAAATTTTGAGCAAAACTAAAAACGGCTAAACTTCCTGAAGCTAAGGTAGAAGCAAAAATGGTAATTACAAATAGATTGACCTGATTAACCGCGATACCCATAGTTCTAGGAATCATCAATTTAAAAACTCTCCTTACATCTTTGTCAGACAAATATTTCCAAAAAGACCAACTTTGTCGAAATCCTAATCTATGAGCTGCTGGATATTGGACTAACATATGTAAAAAAGCTCCAAAAACCACTCCCCAAGCTAATCCGATTGGACCCCAAAACCTGACGAAAAAAACTACTCCTATGATTATGCCGAAATTATAGAAAATTGGAGCTAAAGAATAAACAAAAAATCGTTTATAAGAAGTTAGTATCCCACTGAAAACACCGCTGATACCTAGAAATAAAGGACTTAAAAACATTATCCGAGTAAAAGTTACTACCACTTTCATTTTAGCTGGAGAAAATCCTGGTGTAATTAGTTTCATCAATTGAGGAGAAAGCCAAGCAAGAATTAAAGATAAAAAAACAATAGCTATAATAGCTAAATTCATTATTCCACTCGCTAAATTTTGAGCTTCTTTTTCTTTTTTATTACTAATTAGTCCAGTAAAAAGAGGAATAAAAGCCGCCGAAAGTGCTCCTAAAATCAGAAGATTATAAATTAAATCTGGCACCCGAAAAGCTGCATAATAAACATCTAAAGTATCCCCCGCTCCAAAAGTAGAAGCCAATAATCTATCTCGTAATAAACCTAGAATTCTACTGGCTAACCCAGCTACTGTGATTAGAAAAGCCGCCGACATTATAGAATTATAAGGACGAGAATTTATCAAATTATCTTTAATAATTTTTTTAATCATATTTTATTATAATTTTCAATCGTTGATTTAATTGTTGCCAAGTGTTTGTGAGAAAACTAAGCCCATAAATTTATCAACTTTTAAAGTAGTTTTTACTTTTACTCCTTTTTGGTTAGTTGGTAAATTAGTTACCGCTAAAATATTCTTTTTAGGATATTGCCAAATTACATTATAGGCTTTTGGATAATTAATTTCACTCACTAAACCACTGCCCAAACTACCTGATTGTTTTTGAGCTAGCAAAGAATAGCTATCAGCCGGTTTACTTACGCTATCAAACTTAATTTTAAAAGGCAAGAGATAAACATATTTAAGCGTAACCGTCTCTTGCGGACTAACATAAACCCAATTAGCAAAAACTGTTTTCCCTGCTTCATTATATATTCTAGTTCCGCTTTTATTGTCTATCCGCATAGAATCTTCCTCGGCTTGCACTTGAGGATCCCTTTGAAAGCCTAACGCTTTATAATCAATCGGTGGTGTATCAAATTCTCTAGTTTGACCTTCAGCACTAATTAGTTTAGATCCTTGAGGAACATAAACTCGCATATAGTCTGTATTAACTTTATTCCACCATTCATAAGGAGTATTTCCCCCATTATGTTTTCTAGTAATAATCACTGTATCAATAATAGAACCATCCGCTTGAATTTCCGCTTTATGGAAAATATTCTCTTTTATTACGCCATCTGTTTTAAATCCATTAATATTAGTATTGATAACACTTAAATAATCTTTCGGCGTTTTTAATATTCGTCCTGCCCAATTATTATCTGCTAAAATTTTTTCAATTTGCCAATTCCGAGAATAAATTAATATTTGTTTTTCATTTAGACTAGCCAACAAAACATTCATTGTTTTAGCAATCTCACCAATCTTATGCCCATTAAATATCTTATCTAAAATTTTTGGAGCTAAATCGCTCAAAATCTTTTTTGGGTGGTTTAGCTCTTTATCATAATCAGTTTCTACTTCATATTGAATTTTTTCAATAAAATTATTAGCATCAACTGTCACTCCATATTTAGGCATTGCGATTGGACCAGTTACCTTTAAAAGTTTTTGCATAACCGTTGGTGTCATTGTGATAACTCCATCTACCGTTGGACCACCAGTTTTTTCATAAAACCAAATAGCTTTTTCAGCACTCTCAGGAAAATCTGGGAACCAGTTACTATCATGTAAGCTCCAATTAGCACTAATTTTTTGAATAGGAGCAGGCGGAACAATTTTTGTATGCAATTGCCCATCAGGATTATAAATACCATCAATAAAAAAATTCCGCACTCGTCCATTAAAAATATCTAGCAACCCATAGCTACCAATAAATCCCCCTGTCGCTCGCATTTCTTGATTATTTTGAAATAAAAATAAATATTTTCTTGGTCCGTTACCACCTAAAATATCTACAAATATTTTTTCTTCACTTAAAAAATTAGTTAAGGCTTGATTGATTTCTGGTAATCTTTTCTGAATATCAATAAATTTATTTTGATAAGGTGCTGGAACATCATCAATCCTAACTTCTTGAAAATTATTCTCTGCGTCTTTTAGAAGAGCTGAAATTGTCCTTAATTTACTTTCATTATTCTGGAATAATTTTAAATAAGAAATAGATTCAGTTTTCTTTTTTTGATTTTTGATTTCCTCTATTGATTGAAGCATTTCTGAAATCAAAGAACCAGCTTTTGCTGAATCTTTACCGGCCAAAACCAAATGTTCGCCAGAAGAAACTTTAGAGAGATAAGGTACATATTTAGTAGCTTTTATCAAAAAACTTCCCATTCCATTAATTTCTTGAGCCATTTCATTTAATTTTTCACTAGCCTGCTTAAATTGGAGATAGGATTGTTGAAAATTACCCTTTTTTAAATTGTTTTTCGCTTGATCCATTTCCGCTAAAGCCTTTTGAGTTTTTAAAATTCCACTATTTTTAATTTGCCAGCCTTTAATAACAAAATTAGAAATTAAAAATAAAACGATTAGAGCAAAAGATGCTTTTGCCAAAATCCAAAAATATCTTTTTATTGGCTGTTGAAGTTTCTCTCTATTAGTTTTATGAGAAATTTCAGATTTTATTTTTTTCTTTTTTCTTGATCTAACTGAAAAGATACTTGTTTTTCTCTTAGTTTTAATTTTCGTCTTAACCTTTTTCTGAGTTTTCTTTTTATTAACAGTTTTTTCGATCAAATTTTTTTCATCATATTCGCTTTTTTTTGTTCCCTTAAATTCTAAAGAAATGTCTTTGACATTTTTAATTTCACTAGCTAATTTAATCTGATGATTACTTTTCGCTAAAACCTTATTAAATCTCTGAACCTCTTCGTCTAAAATACTAGTTTGTCCAATTTTTAGTTTTTTACCACTTAATTTTTGCTCTTTTCTCTTTTCAACTAAACTAACTACTCGTTTCATTTTCTTTAATTTGGACATATCGAAATCACCAGCTTCATTAACTGGACGCACATCAAACATTTGTGGCACTATTCTCTTTTTCTTACAACTAGAGTTTTTATTTTCCCCCATCAATTTTTTATACTTTTATATAATTTTAAAGTTTTTTTTGCCATCGTTTGCCAATTATATTTTTTTACTTGTTGGTAACCTTTAGCTATTAATTTCTTCCTTAAATCTTCTTTTTCCACGATATCTTTTATTGCCCTTATTATATCACTAATATCCTCTCCATTAAAATAATGAACACTATCTTCTAAAATTTCTTGAGCACAAGTATGCCTGGAACAAATGACTGGAAGTCCTCTTGCCATTGCTTCTAGAGGCGGTAATTCAAAACCCTCATAAAGCGAAGGACGCAAGTAAGCAATAGCTTTTTGAAAGATAGGATCCAAATCATAATCTGGCACAAAACCAGCAAAAATAATATTTTTTATTTTTTCGGTTACAACCAAGTCTTCTAATCGTTGATAAAAATAATCTTTAGAACCAACGAAAACTAACTTTAAATCAGGTAAAATTTGAGTTATTTCTTTAAAAGCCATCACTAACCTTTCTGGATTTTTATGAGGATAAGCATTTCCAACATAAAGTAAATAAGGAACCTTAATCTGATAACGTTTTAGAATAGTATCCTTTTCCTGAGGATTAAATAATCGATACTCGTCACAAGCTTCATAAGTTACTAAAACTTTTTCTTTAGGAATTTTTTTATATTTTTCCAATAAATCATTTTTAGTAAACTGAGAAACAGTAATTACCCTATTAGATCTCCGAATAGCCGAGCTAATAACTATCTTGTACGCTAAAAATTTAAACCAATATACAATGGGCGACAAAGTAGAACTTCTAATAGTTGGAAAGTGCAATAAAATTAAATCGTGAATAGTTACTACGAACTTTCCCCAATAAAAAATTGGTACATTAAAATGAGGAAAATGCATTAACTCAATTTTGTATTTTTTTATCAAGTATGGAAACTTAATTTGCTCCGCTAAAGTATACCATCGGTAGTCAGCTAAAACTTTTTGAAAATTCTTATTTTTTGGTTGATATTCGTCAATATTTTCTTTTTTTAGAAAAATAAAATATTGATTTTCCTGATCAATCTTTTCTAAATTTTCTATTAATTTTTCTGTATAACGCCCTAAGCCCTTGCCGATTGGACCATAAAAACGAGCATCTATTCCTATTCTCATGCTTTTTATTATACCATTTTTTTGGCAAATAAAAAACTGCTTCGTCAACTAGAAAATTAGCGGCACAGAATAATAAAACTACCTCTCTTTCAAAATAAATAAAGTTTAGCACTTAGCTAACTACTTATTTTTTAATTGCTGAAAAATAGCTAAAGTTTTTTTAGCTGTTTCTGACCACTGAAATTTTTTAGCTTGCCTGAGTCCCTCTTCTTTAAGTTTTTCTTGTAGTTTTTGATTAAGAAAGAATTCTTTAAACGCTCTATAAATCTCATCTGGCTTGCTAGCTTCTATTAGAATACCCGCCTTTCCTACTATCTCAGGCAAAGATGAATTATTAGAAACAATTACCGGTAAACCACATTGCATAGCCTCTAAAGGAGGAAAACCAAATCCCTCAAAAAAAGAAGGATAAATAAATAAAGAAGCCAGATTATAAACATATTCTTTATTTTCATCTGGAATAAAATCAATAATCTTTATTTTAGTTGAAAATTTTGATTTTTCAATCTCCTTATAGATTTCTTCATCTAACCAGCCCTTAGCTCCAGCAATTACTAATCTTATTTTTTGTAATTCTTCATTCTCAGTTTTCTGGGCCCAGCTTTGAAATTGATTATAAGCCTTAATAATACCAACGATATTTTTCCTTGGCTCTACTGTTCCTAGATATAAAATAAATTTATACGGTAAAGAATATTTTTCTTTCGTCTGAATTAATTTTTCATTATTGCGGTTGATTACTCTAAATTTTTTATCTCCCGCGTTATAAATAACCTCTATTTTAGAAGAAGGTACTCTATATAAATTCAATAAATCATCCTTAGTAGAATTAGAAACAGCAATAATTTTATCCGCTCTTTGACAAATTTTTCTAGGATTAACAAAAATATGCCACCACCTTCTTTTTAAAGAAAAATATTCTGGATAATATTCAAAAGAAAGATCATGTATTGTAGCCACTAATTTAGTTTTTGAACTAACGCTTGCAAAAATAATATTAGGCAAAAAAACTATTTCAGCCCCTCCAACTAACTGATCAATTTTTGGCCAATGAAAATACCAAAAAAATAAATTCAAAATTTTATTTGACCAATGGAATTTTTTCAAAGAGACATTAGGATATTTTTCAATCCAAGCGAAGTCTGAGTTAACTTCTCTCCACGAATTTAAAAAAAGGACATACTGATTTTTTTTGTCCAATTGAAATAAGTTAGAAAGTAAGTTGAGGACATATTCTTCAACTCCTGTTCTTCTGCCATCGGCTAGACATCTAACATCTACGGCTATTTTCATATCTTTAATATCGCTAAAAATTATTTTAACTCCAATAATGTTTTACTAAAACTCCCCAAAAAGATAGGAAAATTCCCATTAAAAATGAAGCTAGAAAAATAATTTTATAATTATATTTGTGTTTTACAATAATTGGCTTATCGGTCATTACGGTAAACCAAGACTTTTCTTTCTGATATTTGTTTAAAGCTTGAGTTTTTTGATTAAGTTCTTGCTCAATGCCTTTGGAAATACTTTTAGCTCTCTTAAAAGAAGAGCTTGAAAAATTGACCGTTACTACCTGTGAAGATTTTTTTTCAGCTAGGAACCTTTTTCTTAAAGTTGGCAAGCTAATATTTTGATATTTAATCCCAGCTTTAGTATAAATATTAGCTATTATCCGTGGACTCTGAAGCCATTGAACAATAGTTTCAGCGAATTTTTCATCAGCTTGTAAACGATAAAAATCATCATAGCGAAAATCCTTAGTTGTTTGTTCTCCAATTCTTGTCACATTTAGAGTTAAAGAAGTATCATAAGAAACTGGTTGCCAAAAGAAAAAAAGAAAAGTTCCCAAAATTACCATCAAAGTTATTAGCCCGAATAAATATTTTTGTTTTCTAATAATCGCTATATACTCTTTTAATTCCATAATCTTCTAACTCTTGAAAAATTTAAATCATCAACCTTTTCCTTTTTGCTGAAACTCTGTCTCTATATATTCCTTTATTTTAGCCTTAAACTCTCTTTTGTCAAATTTCAAAGTTTGTTTCTTGATATATTCAGGATTAAAGTTTTGTTGCTGAAATTTTTTTACCGCTTCAACTATATCTGAAACTTCTTGATTATCAAAGTAAATCCCCATCTTGCCTTCTTCCATATGTTCAACTATATCTCCTCCCCGATAAGCAATTAAAGGTCTGCCTGAAGCCATTGCCTCAATAGCTACAATTCCAAAATCTTCTTCTTGAGGAAAAATAAAAGCTTGGCAACGAGCATAATAGTCAGCTAATTTATCATCTGGCACTCGTCCTAAAAACTCAATATTAGATCCAGCCATTTTTTTTAATCTTTTTAATTCTGGTCCTCGACCAATAACTTTTAATTTTAAGCCTAATTGGTTAAAAGCTTTAATACTGATATCAAATCTTTTATATGCGATTAACCGACCTACCATTAAAAAATAAGGTTCCTGTTTTTTAATAATCTGAAAATTATCAATGTTAACTGGCGGATGAATAATTGTCGCCTCTCGCCGATAATATTTTTTTATCCTTTTAGCGACAAACCTAGAATTAGCAATAATTTTATCTGGACGATCAGCACTGACTTTATCCCATAACCTAATATAATTCATTACAAAGGGAATCATTTTTTTAATAATATTCGGGAAATAAAAATCATTAACATATTTCTGACAATCATCCCAAGCGTATCTCATCGGTGTATGCATATAACAAATATGTAATGTGCTCGGATTAGTAATAATCCCCTTGGCATAACTAGAAGAATCAGATAAAACCACATCGTAATCAGAAAAATCAAATTGTTCTATTCCAATAGTCATAAAAAGAGGAAAAATTCTATGCTTTTTTTTAGCCAAAGGTATTTTTTGAACAAAAGAAGTCTTAATTCTTTTTTCAGAAAATTTCCCTCTCATCAACTTTTGGCTATAGACTAAAGTATAAATAGTAGCCTCAGGAAAAAGTTCCGTGAAACATTCCAGCACTCTCTCTGCTCCTCCATATTGAACCAAATAATCATGTACCAAAGCTATTTTCATACTAATTTAATAATTTTTAATTACTAATTAAATTATTTTAACTAATTTTTTCTCTTAGCTAAAACTAAAGCTTACTCTTAAATTTAATTGTCTAAAATCTCCCTGAGATAATTGTAATATTTTTCGTTATGACTATTTCTGTTTGTATAATTTTGCAATACTTTCTGATAAGCCTTTTCCCCAATTGATTTTCTCAATTCCTTGTCTTCCACTAAACGACTAATTTTATTTTTCCATTCTTCTGGACTACTAGCCAAAAAACCATCTACCCCTTCCATAATAGCTTCAGAAAAAGTTTGATTTCTGACAGCTACCACTGGAATTTTCAAAATTCCTGCTTCAAAAAATTTTAACTCTGACTTAGAATCGCAAAAAGGATTATTGACTTGCAGGGGAGCTAAAATAATATCAGATTGAAAGACATTAAGCCAATATTTTTTTCTGTTGGCAAAAGGTAATTGGATAATTCTTTTTTTATATTTATCTAATCGGCTATCAATATCTAAAGGTCCAGCTAAAATAAGTTGCACTTGGGAATATTTTTCTAAGATATCAATTAGGACCTCCACGATAGTAGCGAAATCCTTGTTATGACTATTTGTTCCACTGAAATAACCAACTTTCACATAATCATCGTCAGATTTCCTTTTTTGCTTTAAAATATTTTCAATAATTTCTAGCTCTGAGTTAGAAATTTTGTTTTTTGTGATAAATACTTTTTTTTGATAAGTAGCTAAAATTTTTGCCAAATAAGTAGATGAAGTAAGGCAAGTTTTTACATAGTCATCTTTAAGAATTTCTTCTCCTACTCCTGTTTGGTATTGCATTTTTTCCAAACTACTCATTTTATTTTGATATAAGTCCGTGGCTTGGATATAGTGAGCATCAAATACTAAATCATCAGTTTCAAAAATAATTTCTTTTTTTTGATTTTTTATTTCTTGAATTAATTGAGCTATTTTTTTTGTGTAGTTTGTTCGATGAAAAATGAATATTTTAAATTTTTTAGCTAAAGAAACTAGGCTTAGACTATCTTGCAAAGCAACGGAAGCTTTAATTTTATGCAAATTTAATTCTTCCGCTTGATTATAAGTCCGATAAAGAGCGCTATCACCGACTCCTCCCGTTATAAATAATACTTCCCCCGGCTTAACCAAAAAGATAGTTTTTAAAAATAGACTCAAATAACCGAGGACTCTTTTTCCACCTTGCATTATCCCGTCTCTTCTTAAAACTGAAAAAGCTTTACCAATTTTAATTAGAAATGATTTCATCTTAGTCTAAGCTATTAAAAAATTAACCGACTAACTTTTTTCTCTTTATTGAAACTTAAATTTCAAATCATTATTCAATATTTGTTGTTGAGTAAATTCTCCCTCTTTATTCTTAAGGTGAACAGTGACTGGAATACCTCCTACTCCTGATTGTTTTTGAATAAGTAATTTATAATTTTCTTTAGGAAAATCTGCTGGTAATTCATATTTAATTATCACATTAGTTTCGTGATTAATTAAAACATCACAAATAAAACCAAAATAAGTTTTACCAAAAGCTTCTCTAGTTATTGGATAACTGACCATTTTTCTATCCACTAAAGTTGAACCTTTCGGCACATAGACACGCAAATAAGTATGGTAATCACTAGTTCTCCAATCTCCATGAGTAGCTGTATTTTTATAAATAATATTTAAAGTTACTGTTGGCCTTGGTGTAGTTAAATCAATATTATAATTAACTTTTCGTTTCATATAATGATCTGTTTTTAAGGCTCCCATATTAGCATCTACCATCATTAAATAGTCTTCTTTCCAAGTTTGATTAACTTTTCCTCCCCATTGAACACTTTCTACAGCTGATTGAAGTTGCGGATCTTTAAAATTAACCATTATATTCCTTTTTTTAAATTCCTGATGAACAAAATTGGCTATTTTAGAAATATTGCCCAAACTGAATAATCTATTAATTATAATTGGTGTCATTCGTTTCATTATAGACTTCCTATTTTGAGTATCAACCCCTGGATGTTCAATGTAATATCTCTCTACATAAGATTCTAGTTTTAAAGCTCCGTCCTGACTATTAAAAGTTACATTATATCCGGGCACCGTAATAGGTCCAGTTAGAGCTAGAATATCATTAAAAACATCCGTATTGACCGCAATTGCTCCATCAAAATTGCTAGCTCTCCCTGCTAAGCGATAGAAATACTCTGCTTTCCTGACATTAGTTGGAAAATCAGGCGAAAAATTAGAATCTCTAAATTTCCATTTTCTAATTTGCATTTTTGTCCTAAATGGATACGGAGGGATAACTTTAGTTTTAATTCTTTGATCTAATAAATTAGCGTCTTCTAAATAACTAGAAACTACCTTCCCATTTCTAACTTTCAGGATAGCGTATTGACCTAAGAAACCTCCGCCTGGACGGAGTTCCATATTATTTTGTAAAAAAACGATAAAACTCCGAGTTTGATTATCTTTAATTGTGAAATTTTTAACTAGTTTATTAATAACTTTTAATTCTTCTTTTTCGTCATTCGGAATTGGTAAAAATCTTGACATACTATTCAAAACCGACAAAGATTTAATTCCAATTATTTTTTTATTAGATTTAGCAAAAGAATAAAGATATAAACTGACCCCAGCTAAAGCCAAAAAAAGCACAAAGACTACAACCCTTTTTTTCGTTAATTTTTTAAGCATTAAAACTTTCTGTTAATTAATTATTTAAGAATTTTATTTAGTTATTTTTCTAAAAACCAATTTCCAGTCAGAGAAATAAAAATACATTGCAATTTTACCCCATAAATCAAAGATTGGCAAAGAAACACTTTAAAGCTATAATGAGCGTATTAGTTAGTAAAAAATATTTTATGAAAAATAGTGCCAGTATAAAATATCTTTCTTTCCTTGGTTTTTTTTGGGTTGGGCTTGGTTGGCTAGCTTTAATTTTAACTTTTTTTAATTTTTTCTATATTTCTTTAATAGTCACCGTTGCTATTATTATGGGTGTGATTTTAATCTATATTGCTAAGATTAACCGCCATAAATTTGTTTTCCAGAAAAATTTTTTCTTTGTATTTGGATTCTCTTTTTTATTGGTTATTTTAGTAGCTCATTATACAACTCCTTCGGTTTTTTCTGGTCGCGACCAAGGCTCGCTTAGTAATACCGCTATTAATCTTTCTCAAAATCATCAGTTAAAATTTAATTTTCCGGCTGAAAAAGAATTTTTCAAGATTTATGGAGCTGGTAAAGCACTTAATTTTCCTGGCTTTAATTACGATAAAGCTGGCAATCTAATCACTCATTTTCCTTTAGGCTATACTTCGTGGCTAGCTATTTTTTATTCTCTTTTTGGTCTCAATGGGCTGATTGTTGCTAATAGCTTAACTCTTTTTCTCTTTTTCATTTTCTTTTATTTAACTGCTAGAAATTATCTTTCTTCAAAGCCAGCTTTGATTACTTTTCTAGTAATCGCCTCTTCTTTTATTTTTTCTTGGCTAGCTAAATATACTCTTAGCGAAAATCTGGCTCTCTTTTTAGTTTGGTTTGGCATCTGGGAATTTTTATTATTTCTCAAAAGTCAGGAAAAATTTTATTTAATCCTTTCTCTTTTAACTTTTGGACTTTTAACTTTTTGTAGGATTGAATCTCTAGCTTTCTTAGCTATGTTACTCTTAGTTTTATTTTTTCAATTGAAAAAAGCACCTGCTTTTTTCAATTTAATTTTTAATAAAAAAATACTCTTAACCTTAGGAGCTATTTTATTTTTCTTTTTATTAAGTCTGAAAATAAATACCGCTTTTTATATTGTCTTCTTAAAGGGTTTTTTAAATTCACTTCATTTTTACAAAAACGATTTAGTTAATTCTTCTTATCCCCTAGCTGGAACTTTTTATTTACTTCGAGTTTTTGCTCTTTATGCTTTAATAAATTATTTATTGATTGGTCTAGCTGGAATTTTTTATTTTTTAAAAAATAAAAAATTCCAGCTACTAATTCCTTTCTTTATTCTTCTGCCAGCTTTTATTTATCTCCTAAACCCTAGTATTTCTTTGGACCATCCTTGGATACTAAGACGTTATGTTTTTTCTATTATTCCTGTTACTATTTTATATTCTATGATTTTTTTAGCTACTTTTTTTCAAAAAAAACGCTTCTATTTTTACAGTTTTAGCATTTTATTGATATTTTCTAATCTCCTAGTTTTTATGCCTTTCCTTAAAAAATCAGCCAATAAAAATTTACTCCCCCAGATCAAAAACATCAGTACCCTTTTTCAAAAAAATGATTTAATACTAGTTGATAGAGAGGCTACTGGTAATCCCTGGGCAATGATGGATGAACCACTTTATTCTATCTTCGGAAAACAAGCTGTTTACTTTTTTAACCCTGACGATTTAGCTAAAATCAATCTTCAAAAATTTCATAAAGTTTATTTTGTTATCCCTGATCAAAGAATCGGTTTCTACCAAAAAGATAATTTAATCAAAAAAATAATTCCTATTCAAGCTTATTCTTTTAAACTAAACTCTTTTAACATTATTCCTTCAACCAATAAAAAATATCTCTACCAACAACCAATAAAATTTCCTTCTTATCAAAAAAATTACAGCTATGGTGAAATTTATTTGTTAACTAAATAATATGCTTGATTTAACTAAAGAAATTCAATTAAATCCTCACTATCAATCACTCTATAAAAAGCTTCGCTTAGTTTTATATATTTTAGCTATTTCTATAACCTTCTACTTAGCTTACTTAATTTTGTTTCCTCATAAATATTATGCTTTCTCTTTTTTAAACCCTCATTCTAATAAAAATTCACTTTCAATTCCTCTATTAAATAAATCACATCCTGATTATAATGGAGTGGTTCCGGCTAATTCTTCTTTATCTTTTGATGCCAATTTAGCCGATGGTTATTCAAAAATTAAAATAACTTTAACCACGCTTCACCAATCTAGTAATTTAACTCACTTAGCAGTCAGTCTTCGCAAATCCTATCAAGCTTTTCTTTATAAAAAAGGTTCCCCTATTGGTTTTAGAGATGGCTCCCTTTTAAAAAATAATCAACATTTTTATTTAATTTCTGATGGACATTTAAGAGAGTTCTCCCAGCTAAATATTTTAAAAAAATTAGGCTATAATTTAAAAAGTTTTCAAACAGTTACTCCTCAAGATTTAAAATATAATCCTTTAGGCTCTCCAATAACTAGTTTTCAACAATATCCTAATTCTACTATTTTTAAAATCAATACTGATTATTATCTATTAGTCAACCAAAGATTAGAAAAATTTGTTAGTACACAAGCTTTTAAAACTCGTTACCAAGCACAGCAAAGTATTGAAAAAAATATTTCTTTTTTAAAAAAATATCCTTTAGCAAAAAACTCTATTGGCTTTGCTGATGGAACATTAGTTTCACGAGGTATCTCGGTGTATATTTTAAGCCAAGGAGTTTTTTATCCCATCAATAATGCCCAGACTTTTGAAAGTAAGGGCTGGCAATGGAAGAATATAATTCCAATCAATGAAAATGAATTAGCCATTTATAAAAAAGGTAAACTTTTTAATATCAAGGGTGTCCATCCGACTGGAACAATTTTTAAAGTATTAGAAAATTCTCATTATTATTTGATAAAAAATCACCAGAAACATCTTTTGCCTACTCCCGCTATTGCCAATTCTTGGCTATTTAAAGGTCCGATCCTAATCTCTGGAAAAAGCTTGACGACTATGCTTTCCTGCTATTTAAAAAAGGACTTACTCAGCTCATCTACTTATTCTTGTGAAACAACCACTCAACAATTAGCAAACTTGATTGGTCATGATTATGAATTTAAAGTTTCTCCTCCAAAAAATATTCAATTAAGTTTTATTAATTTAGATTTTAAAAAAGATTTCACAAAACTAAATTTAAAAAACTCTTTGAAAAATTTATTTTATAAAATTATAGGAAATTATGTTCAAATTCATGTTAAATAAAAATTTATTATTACTAGCTTATAAATTACTCACTGATTTATTATTTTTAGTTTTAATTTTCTTTACTTTTACTTTAGTAATTGAAAGCTTACTCCCTGGAATTATTACTTCTCATATTAGCTTTTTAAAAATAATTTTTCTTTTAGCTCTTAATTTATTGACTCTTTATTTTTTAGGTCATTATTTAAAAATTAATTTCCCGACTAATCAAACCAACAAAAAAACTGTTCTTTTTTTAACAGTTCTCTTTAGCTTACTAATTTTTAATAGCCTTCTTAAACTAAATATTTTTTTAGCTATTATTATTCTTTTCTTAGCTTTGCTAATTAGTTACTTTTTATATCAAGAATTTTTGGAAGTTAATAGTTAGAAAGCTTAATCTCATTAACTTTTAAAATAATTTAGAGTTTCTCTTGCGCATTTTTCCCAGGAAAATTTTTCCACTTGTCTTAAGCCTTTTTTCCGCATCTTTTCAGCCAATTCTTTATTGGTTAAAATTTCTTTTATTTTTTGATATAAGTCATCAGATTTTTCAGTTTTAAAATAGCTAACTGCCTCGCCCCCAACTTCCACCAAGCTAGAATTTTTAGCTACAATAACTGGAACTTGAGAAGCCATCGCTTCTAAAACTGGAATTCCAAAACCCTCGTAAAGTGAAGGATAAACAAAAACACTAGCTCCTTCTAACAATTGACTCATTGCTGAAAAATCTATTTTGCCTGTAATCAAAATATCATTTTTATAGGGACTTTTTTCTTTTTCTTTTAATATTTCTTCGTAAAGCCAAGCTTTTTCTCCCGCGAAAACTAACTGCCTATCCTGCATCATTGATTTAATCTTTTTATCCGATTTAAGTAAATTAAAAGCTTCAATTAAAACTTTTAAATTTTTTCTTGGTTGAATAGCTCCCACATAAATAATATAATCTTTTTTAATTTTGAATTTCTTTTGGACTAAGCCATCTTTAATGAAATTTTTTGATTTTTGAAAAAGAGTTCTATCAAAGCCATGATAAATAACCTTCACTTTCTCTTCAGGTATTTCTGGATAAAATTTTAAAATATCTTTTTTGGTTGATTCTGAAATAGCAATGATTTTGTGACTTTTATGAATAGCTAACTTGGCTAATAAATTGAGTTTTCTTAAATCTCTCTTAGTAAAATGCTGAGGAAAATACTTAAAAGCTAGGTCGTGAATAGTAACAAATATTTTGATATCTTTCTTTAAAAAAAATGGAGCGTTATGCATTGGCATCCACAAAACATCTGGACGATCTTTATTAATCCGCCAACAAAGACCAATCTGCGTACCAAAAAACCAAGTTTTAATTCTCTTAACTTTATAATTAGGAAAGTTGGGAGGAGTTAATTCAGAATTAAAATTATTTTTATGATAAAGCCAAAAAATACTTTTTTTATCTAATTGACCAAAGTATTTTAATAAATTTAAGATATAAACTCTAGTTCCATCAATTCTCTCAGCGTCTAAATCAGCTGTTTGGATAGCAATTTTCATTTATTTTCTAGCTAAAGAAATACATTCTTTGAGATCTTCTTTTAGATCTTCCCTGTCCATAGCATACGCAAGAGTTGCTTTCAAATAATTCAAAGGATCTCCTGTTGTTAGCCATTTACCATCCTTAAGTTCTTTGGCTAAAAAAGTTCCTCCTTGATGAATATACTCCCGAATAGCATCCGTAATCCAAAGCTCATCCCCTTTACCTAAGGAAGTTTTTTTGAGAATATCAATAAATTTTTGATTAAGAATCATTCTACCAAAATCCGCCAAACATGTTGGAGCTTCTTCAATAGAAGGTTTTTCTACTATATCTTCAATTTCATTTGTTCCTGCTCGTAATTTAACAATCCCATACCGATTAACCGTTTCCTTTGGCACCTCTTGCACGCCAATCATCAACTTACCATTCTTTTCATAATCCTCCACCATTTCTTTAGTAAAAGAAACTTTTGATTTCACCAAGTCATCCCCCCACACAAACATAAATGGTTCGTCATCTACCAAGCTAGCCGCCGACAGAACTGGCGTTCCATTGCCGTAAGGTCCTTTTTGACGAATATAGATAAAATTAGCCATATCCGCAATTTTGCTAATCTTGTCAGCCATATCATCTTTACCATTTTTTCTTAAATCATTTTCTAGCGCGATACTGTGGTCAAAATGATCTTCCAAAGGTTTTTTATCCCAGCGAGTAACAAAAATAATATCTTCAATTCCTGCCTCCACTAATTCTTCAACAACTAATTGAATAATAGGTTTATCTACAATCGGCAACATTTCCTTAGGCATTGATTTAGTTGCTGGTAAAAGTCTTGTTCCAGATCCAGCAACAGCGATAATCGCTTTTCTAATTTTGGACATATTTTTATTTTTCTAACTAATTATAATAATTTTTTCTTAGCTAAGGCTTTCAGTTCTTTATTGAAATTAGCTATTGCTTTCTCAATTAAAGGATCAAAGTTTTTGTAGATTTTTTTTTCTTTTACTACTTGACCAGCTTCTAATAGAGTATCAAAAGTTCCTGCATCTAACCACTCGCCTTGAAAAGTACTAACTTTTAATTCACCTTGTTTAAGGTAATAGTTATGTACTTGAGTAATTTCTATTTCCCCTCTTTTGGAAGGTTTAATTTTTTTAGCTACTTTAGATACTCGATTATCATAAATATAAAAACCAGGAATAATATAATCACTAATCCATTGTTGAGGTTTTTCTACAATTCTAATCGCTTTCTTTTCTTGATTAAATTTCACTACTCCAAAACGCTCTGGATCTTTTACTTTTTTAGCAAAAATCAATCCACCAGATTGAAAATTTTTAACTTCTTTTGAGAAATCTTTTTCAAAAATATTATCTCCTAAAATCATCGCCACCGAATCATTATCAATAAATTTCTCTCCGATAATAAAAGCATCAGCTAATCCTCGAGGAACTTTTTGCACTTCAAAATATAAATGAATGCCATAATCCTTAAAGATTGATCCTAATAAATTCAAATATTGTCCTGAATGTTCAGGAGCCACGATAATAAGAATATCTTTAATGCCTGCTTTAATTAAAACATTTAGAGAATAAAAAATCATCTGCCGATTATAAACTGGCAAGAGTTGTTTGGAAGTAGTAGCAGTTAAAGGAAAAAGCCTAGTGGCTGTACCTCCTGATAATATTATTCCTTTCATTTAATTAACTTAAAAAATTATTTTTAATTGATTGATTTATTTATAAAGAGGAAACTTTTTACAAAGGCTAATGACTTCTTTATGAATTAGTTTTAATTTTTTAGTATCTTGATGATTTTCTAAAGCATCATTAATCCAATTAGCAATTTTTTTAATTTCTTTTTCTTTCATTCCTCTAGTTGTAATAGCTGGAACGCCAATTCTTACTCCGCTAGGATCAAGAGGTTTTCTCGGATCATCAGGAATCATATTTTTATTTAAAGTTATGCCTACTTTATCTAAAGCAACTTCCGCTTCTTTACCACTTATTCCTTTAGAGCCAAAAACATCAACTAAAACCATATGATTATCCGTTCCACCAAACATCAATTTGAACCCATATTTTTTCAATTCTTTCTCCAAAGTTTTAGCGTTTTTGAGAATTTGTTGAGCATATCTTTTGAAAGATGGCTTCAAAGCTTCTCCAAAGGCGACTGCTTTGCCAGCAATATTATTTTCATGTGGCCCACCTTGAAAGCCAGGGAAAAGAGCTTTATCAATAGCTTGAGCATATTTTTCCTTACACAAAATCATTCCTCCTCGTGGACCTCTTAAGGTTTTGTGAGTTGTAGTTGTTACTACATCAAAATAAGGGACTGGATTAGTAATCACTTTTCCAGCTACCAAACCAGCAATATGTGCCATATCCATCATAGTTATTGCTCCTACTTTTTTAGCAATAGAACGAAATTTAGCATAATTAAGTTGTCTTGTATAAGCCGAAAATCCAGCTAAAATTAATTTTGGCTTATGTTTTATGGCCATTGCTTCCAACTCCTTGTAGTCTATTAAGCCATTTTTTTTAGTTTTATATCTAACAAAATTATAAATTTGCGCACTTAAAGTTACTGGATGACCATGAGTTAGATGTCCTCCATGCGATAAATCCATTCCTAAAATGGTATCACCTGGTTGTAAAAGCGCCATATAAGCAATCATATTAGCTGGTGCGCCAGAAAGGGGTTGCACATTAACATGTTCAGCTTGAAAAAGTTTTTTCGCTCTTTTAATCGCCAAATTCTCGACCACATCTGTGTATTCCTGTCCTCCATAATATCTTTTCCCAGGATACCCTTCACTATATTTATTAGTAAAAACAGAACCTAGGGCTTCCAAAACAGCTTCCGAAACATAGTTTTCACTAGCAATCAACTCCATACCTTCTTGCTGACGCTTAAGCTCGCCCATAATTGACTTATACACTTCTCTATCTTGTTTTTTTAGATTCTTCATATATCCTAAATTTAATTTTTACAAATTTATTTTTTCGCTGATGTTTTCTTTTTCGCTAAAACTTTTTTCTTAACTGGTACTATAATTTTTAAGTACTCATCCAAAGTTTCGCGCCAATCTCGCAATGGATTAAGTTTAGTATTAACGAGGACCGAATAATACGGTCTTTTAGCTGGACGCGGAAATTCTTCGGAAGAAACTGGAATAACTTCAGCTTTTATTTTGGCTTTTTCATATAAAAAGACAACTGCTTCATACCAAGTACAAGGAAAGCGATTAACAATGTGATAGATACCAAATGGTTTTTGGGAATCAACAATTTCTTTAGTTTTTTTCACTAAATCTGGTACATAAGTAAAACAGCTAGCTTCCTCATCAACAACTTCAATTTTCTTTTTTCTTTTACCTAACTCTATCATTATTTCAAAAAAACTTTTTGTGCCTTCTTGAGCCAAATTTGGTTGACCAAATAATCTAGAAGTTCTTATTAAATAGAATTTTTTTATATTCTTCTCAACTTCTTTTTCTCCAAGCAATTTAGTTTTTCCGTATTGAGAAATTGGCTTTGGTTTAGCTTTTTCATCAAAACCAATTTCCGGTTGAAAATCGGCATGAAGTGAACAAGAAGAACACGATTGAGAACAGCCTTCTGGCTCTGGAATTTCTGGTTCGCCATTAAAAACATAGTCTGTGGAATAATGTACTAAAATCGCCTTAGCTTTTTTGGCAGCTCTAGCTAAATAGCCAGGAGCCAAGCCATTGATTTTCCTAGCAATAGCATACTCCTTTTTATCCTCCTCACACTTATCAACAGCGTTATAAGCGGTAGCGTTGATAATAATATTAGGTTTTGTAAACCCTATTTTTTTACTAACCTCTTTTTCGCTAGAGATATTCAAATCTTCTTTGTCCCAAGCAATAACTTTATTTTCTTTATCCTTTTTAAAGGCTTTTACTAGCTCCTGTCCGAGCATTCCCTTAGCACCAACTATAAGTATTTTTCGCATATTATTTAACTTTCTAAAATTTATATTAACAGCAAACTTATACCAAGTACAAGATAAGCCTGCTTTATTAAAGAATACCTTAAAAGAAAAAAAAATTCAACTAAAATTTTAGCTTAAAATATGAATTCCTAATTGTTTAAGTAAGAAATTATATAAGATAAAAGCAATTATAAATAAAAAAATCATAATTAAAAACTTATTCTTTTTTCTATGCTTCTGATAAAAAACCCGGTCTTTATGAAACTCAGTGTCCATTAACTCATCTCCAAATTGAATAGAGACAATCGTCCCAATCGCTGAAATTAGAAAGATTAACCAAAAAGGAATCGGTTTAGCAATAATATGATAAAAAAGTTTTAGTAAATCAGTTTTATTATAAATGTCTGGAACCAAAAAGAAAGTATAAATATTTAAAAAAACCGCTACAAACCAAACGATAATCTGAGATACCAACATTCTCATTTGAATAATAAGTCGTACTGGAAAACTGATTAAAAAACCAGCATCAGCGACTGGAGTACTCAAAACAAAAAAAGACCAAGTTAAAATAGAAACCCAAAATCCTTGCGCCATCCCATATTTCCAAGATATAAATCCTCCATACGCTAAAAAAACTAGCAACAATAAAGAAAACTTTAATAAAGCTTGTTTTTTAGTTTCATGTTTAAGAAGATGCTTGGCAGGAATTTTTTCTTTAGTAAATAATTTCATATTTTTAGTTAACAAAGTGCCCTTAAGACAAATAAGAAAAGTTCAACTTGCGTTCTCTTTAGTTTATAATAACAAACTTATCCAGTCAAATTTCTTACCACCACTAAAGAATAGTTTTTACATCCATCATTAAGG
>VAPL010087999.1_pt1 | contig 25187 bp, 18 predicted proteins | sample 3395061 | NCBI WGS metagenome assembly VAPL01 (sample SAMN08290444, study PRJNA428436) | hydrothermal vent metagenome | isolation source: Deep-sea hydrothermal vent chimney 2 | place: Pacific Ocean: Juan De Fuca Ridge | depth 2182 m m | reverse complement strand
CAGAGAATGGATCAGTGGGGTGGCGATGCCTGTCTGGCGACGCGCTACGGAATTGCGGCGATGGAGACGCTGATCAACGATCTGCTGAAATTGGGGTCGCGAAAAGACCGGCTGGAGTTGAAGTTGTTCGGTGGTGGAAACGTTATGGCGATGGACGTCAACGGTGTGGGTGATCGGAATGTGCAGTTCGTTAAACAATACGTTAAAGCTGAGGGGATCGTCATTGTTGCGGAAGACCTGGGAGAGGTCTTTCCAAGGAAAGTGAACTATTTTCCAAAAACCGGAAAGGTGATGGTCAAACGATTGCGCTCCTTGCAAAATCAGGCAGTAGTCGATCAAGAGAAAAGTTACGAGCGTACCGTTGGCAAGACACAGGGTCCGGGTGAAATTGAACTTTTCGACTGATCGAATGTGTGTCATGAGCGACGTCATTCCAGCGCACTACCTCGCGTGTTCGTCGTGAGCAAGGTGCGTGTGCTCGTTGTCGACGACTCCGCGTTGATGCGAAAGCTGTTGTCGGAGCTGTTGAGTTCAGATCCGAAAATCGAGGTTGTCGGTACCGCGATGGATGCCTACGTCGCCCGGGAGCAAATCAAGAAACTGAAACCGGACGTGCTGACACTCGACGTCGAAATGCCAAAAATGGACGGCTTGAGTTTTCTGAGCAACCTGATGCGTCTACACCCCATGCCGGTGATTATGGTGTCGTCCCTTACCGAAAAAGGCGCGGACGTCACAATGCAGGCGCTGGAGCTGGGCGCTGTGGATTTTGTGAGTAAACCGAAGATTGACCTGGCGCACACGCTTGGTGATTGCGCGCTTGAAATAACCACCAAGGTCAAGGCGGCGGCAACTGTGCGGGTCGATGCGCTGCAACGGCATACTTCCAGCCTGGATACGCTCCGAAATACGCAAGGCAAGCTTACCGGTCTAAAGTCGGTCAGCGTTGGCGGAAAATTTCAAACTACGGACAAGATTATCGCGATCGGTGCATCGACGGGAGGAACGGAGGCGATCAAGGAGGTGTTGATCAGAATGCGCCCGGACTGCCCGGGAATAGTCATTGCCCAACACATTCCGCCGTTGTTCAGTCGGTCTTTCGCGAACCGCATGAATCGGTGTTCACGATTGATTGTGTGCGAAGCTGAGGACGGACAACAGATTCGACCAGGTCACGCTTACATTGCGCCCGGCGACCGTCACTTACGGGTGGTCAGGGATGGCGCTCGCTATTGTTGCGAGTTGGACGACGGTCCGGAGGTTAATCGCCATAAACCAGCGGTCGACGTATTGCTTGATTCAGTGGCCGAGTATGCGGCAGACAATGCTGTCGGCGTCATTTTGACGGGCATGGGAAAAGATGGTGCGAAGGGGATGAGGCGACTGCACGAAACGGGCGCCACGACGATTGCGCAGGACGAAAAAAGCAGCGTGATCTGGGGAATGCCGTCGGCCGCTATAAAAGAAGGCGGAATAGACGCGGTACTACCGCTGCGTAAAATTGCGGACCGACTGACCGACTTGTACCGATGAGCTACCGCGCTGTGGAGGCCGGCGAGGACGGACTGTCAATTGACAAAAATACCCAGCAGCTCGGAGACTGAATCGCGCGTTTCGGCTACGATGTTAGCCATGCTTTTCGCATCGAGCTTCAACTTGGTAAGCGCACGATCGTCAATCGGCGGGGCGTCGTCCGGATTCAGACTGTTGAGTTCCGTCATCACCGCCAGACTATTGGCGACGTGTACCACCGAGACAGCATCCGTCACTGCATCATTGGTGAAGGGTTCGTGATGGAAACCGATGCACTCCTGCAAAGTAGTCGGCAATCGCCATTGACGAGCCAGCTCCGCGCCGACCATCATATGATCAAAGCCAAACACTTCTCGCTCAGACAGATAGGGTGACAGGCCGTCATTCTCTTCCAGTGATAGTTGCAATGCCTGCTTGGAGAGTTCGGGGCTCTGGCTAAACATCACCAGATGACCGATATCGTGCAGCAGGCCGGCAGCAAACAGTGATTCTCCGAGACAAACCCTGGCTCTTCGAGCGAGGTTCTGTGCCCCGACAGCGCAAAAAAGGCTGTGCGTCCAAAAATCCTCAACGGTGATGAGGTCATTGGGGATTCCGTCGAAGGTTCTGCTGGCGCAAATGCTGAACGTCAGGTCACGAACCTCGCGCAAGCCGACCACGGTGACGGCGTGCTCAACGCTGCCGACACTCCCGCCGATGTGATACAGAGGGCTATTGGCGATACGCAACAACGCAATACTCAGCGCCGGGTCCGGTTCGATCAGGGCACCGATCTGGGCGGCACCGCTGTTTTCGTCCGATATCATTTCGTTAATACGAAACGCGACTTCGGGGAACGACGCCAGCTGCGTAACGTTGGCGACCAGTTCTTCCGGTGTCGTAGTCACTGTCTGCCTCTATTTCGGCTGAATATTACTGCGTCCATAGGTTCTATATCGGCAGACGCCAGAAAATCCTTATGTGTTCGATCTGTGCTAAAGCTTGGTCAGTGACTGCCGATATTCAATACAGCAGGGAGAATGCGCCAGTCGCCGGCCACCGAAGACTTGTGGGAACTGATAAATGAACATCCTGATAGTTGATGACAGCTCAGCAATGCGAATGATGGTCGTGCGAACACTTCGCCAGGCCGGAATCGACAAGAAGAACGTGGAGCAGGCCGAAGACGGCGCTGTCGCGCTCGAGTCTATTCGAAACAAGGAGCCGGACCTGGTATTGGCCGACTGGAACATGCCAAACATGACCGGGATTGAGCTGCTTGAAGCTCTACGCGAGGACGGTATCGATGTGGTCTTCGGCTTCATTACCACTGAATCCTCCAAAGAGATGCGGCAGAAGGCAACGGCTGCGGGCGCACAGTTTCTCATCGCCAAACCGTTCACGCTGGAATCGTTTGAGAAAGTTTTGAATACGTTCATGAAATGAACGCGGTGCAGTTTTTTCTGGAGAAGAAAGACCAAAATGAGTACAACTTACGAAATACCGACGCCACAATCTGTCTCGGACTTGTTGTGCATCCTGTTTGGAGACGGCTTGAGTGCCAGTCAATGCGATTCGCCGGAGCTGAACGGCCAGCATGTCGTTTCCTTTGTCAGCGATGAAGACAAGCTGGTCGCTCTTGGTATCTGTGATACGGAGTTCGTTGCCTATTCCGGTGCCGCGTTATCGATGATACCCGTTGATGTGGCGAACGAAATGATTTCCGGAAACTCCATAACTGATGCGATAGCCGGCAATTTCTACGAAGTCATGAACATTTGCTCAAAGTTGTTGATGTCCGAATCAGGTGCACACTTGCGCCTGGACCAGACCTTAAGCGCAGAACAGTCGGCGGATGCAATTGCCTCGCTACAGGATGCGTCGCAAGTGACAGGGTTCGGAGTGGAAATACCGCAGTACGGCAAAGGCACGTTGAGCTTTGTCGTAACCTGAAGACCCGCATGAAGTAGTGCGCCACCCCCCATACTACCGGCTGGGCACTCGGGTATACTCGCCGCTCCGTGAAGCCTCAGGAGTCGGGCGAATGAATAGCAGTTGGCACCTCAAGTTTCGAACGCATTGTCCGCCGCCAGATCAGTCAGGAACGCCCAGAGATCTAAACCCAGAACCGTACCTCTCTGGTTGGAAATAGCGACTGTGCCTGAGATTACCCCAATACTCTACGTCTTTGCCATTTCGCACTACTGCGAGAAGGCGCGCTGGGCATTGGATTACCTCGGAATAGATTACGAGTTGCGATACGTCGCCCCCGGCGAGCATCGGGATATTGCGAAACGACTCGGCGCACCCGGGACATCGGTTCCCTATCTGGCTGTCGGCGAGCGCGTAATCCAGGGTTCCGCGGCTATCATCAATTGGGCGCAGAGCATGCCGTCGGCAAACGGGCGGAGCCTGGCGGCGGAGCCTGATAGAAAATCGTGCGCTGAGATTGAGAAACGTGTTGACGATATCGCGGGATTTCATGTTCGCCGATTCTACTATTCGGAGGCGATGGTGGAGCACCCGGCTATGGTCCGGCCGCTATTTATTCAGGGCCTGCCTTTGTCGAAGAGAATGCTCATCAGATTGGCGTGGCAAAAAATCCGCAAAATCATGATCAAGCGAATGGATCTGGGTGCGGAACAGGGAGAGGACTCCCGACGCATTGTCGAGGCCGAGTTGAACTGGATTGGAGGATTTCTGGCAGACGGAAGGTCGTACCTGCTTGGCGAGGAGTTCTCGCGCGCGGATGTTGCGGCGGCAAGTCTACTCGCTCCGTTGGCACTTCCCAATGAACACCCGACGTACGGCAGCATCGAACACCCGCCGAGACTGGCCACAGTCGTTGCAGAGTGGAACCAGCAGCGAACCCTGCAATGGGTTCGTCAGATCTACGCGAAGCACCGCTAGCGTACCTGACGAATGTCCAATCCAAACGAATTCGGATCACTGAATCTGGCACCGGCGCTGCTCGGCAACCTCGGTGATCTGGGATACACAGAGATGACGCTGGTGCAGGCGCAAACCTTGCCGCTGCTTATCGATGGCGCCGACGTCCTTGCGCGCGCAAAAACGGGTAGTGGGAAAACAGCAGCCTTCGGTTTGAGTTTGCTTAACAAGCTGGACGTTTCACGTTTTTCGATACAGGGACTCGTCCTGTGTCCGACGCGTGAGCTGGCAGATCAGGTCGCGAAAGAAATTCGTCGTCTGGCGCGGGCGATTCCCAATGTAAAGGTTCTTACGCTGTGCGGCGGCGTGCCGTTGCGATCACAGCTCGCCTCACTGCAGCGGAGTCCGCACATCATTGTCGGTACGCCCGGGAGAGTGCTGAAGCACCTGAGTAAAGAAACTATTGACCTTAGCGGCCTGCAAACGCTGGTGCTCGATGAGGCTGATCGCATGCTGGACATGGGTTTTATGGACGAAGTGGACGCGATCCTTGCCTACGTACCGAGCAAACGGCAAACGCTGTTGTTCAGCGCGACCTACCCCGATGCAATCGCCGCCATTAGTGCGAAAGTACAGCGTAACCCGCGCACGGTGGATGTTACCGACGACGAGCAAGCAGCAAAAATAACGCAGAGCTGGTGCCCTGTTTCCCGGGAAAATCGCAATGCAGCGTTGCTGCGCGCCCTGCAGGCCTGGGGTGGTGCGTTGAACCTGATATTTTGCAATACCCGCATCGACTGCGCCGACGTAACGAAGTATCTGCAGGGACAGGGCATTGTTGCCGCTGCACTGCACGGGGATCTGGATCAGGCGCAACGAAATCAGGTACTGGTATGTTTTGCGAATCGCAGTGCAAGCGTTCTGGTCGCGACCGATGTTGCGGCGCGCGGCCTCGATGTGAAAGACATCGAGGCCGTGTTCAACTACGAGTTACCGCCTCAGGCAGAGGTGTATGTGCATCGAATCGGTCGAACCGGGCGCGCCGGAAAACAAGGTGCGGCAATCAGTCTGGTCGAGGAGCGAGAGATCGGGCGTTTACTTGAGATCGAAAAGTCTTTGCCAGGGACGCACTTGCAGCAGCGGGATATCCCGGATGCGACGTGCGGCAATGATTCCCTGGTTCCATTGATGACGACGATTCAGATCAGTGGCGGACGCAAAAATAAACTGCGACCTGGCGATTTGCTGGGTGCGTTGACCGCGCAAGGAGGAATATCCGGTGATGCCGTCGGTGCGATCGATCTGTTCGATACCTGCGCTTACGTTGCAGTAGAAAACGCGAAGGTCTCCAAAGCGCTACGGCAGTTAACGACCCGGCCGATCAAAGGCCGAAAATTCAGAGCGCGTGTTCGAAGATAGTTTTTCCGGACGCTGCTACGCGACCTCGGACAAGCCCTGGGAGCGCAGGTACTCGTCATAGCTGCCTCTGTAGTCGATAACGCCATCGGGAGTCATCTCAATGACGCGCGTCGCAAGTGACGATACGAAATCCCGGTCATGACTAATAAAGATTAGTGTGCCTGGGTAGTTTTCCAAGGCGAGATTCAGCGCCTCAATCGACTCCATGTCGAGGTGATTGGTCGGCTCGTCCATAACCAGAACATTGGGTTGTTGCAGAATCAGTTTGCCAAACATCAGTCGGCGTTGCTCGCCACCGGATACAACCTTTACTGATTTCTCGCTGTCGTCTCTTGAGAACAGCATTCTTCCCAGCGTGCCACGCAGCAGTTGCTCGTCCGCGCCCTTGGGTTGCCATTGGGTAATCCAGTCAAACAAGCTCATGTCGGTTTCGAACTCCGCGGCATTGTCCTGCGCGAAATACCCGACCTGGGCGTTCTCGGACCATTTGATCTCGCCATCATTGACTTCCAGGTGTCTCAAAAGACAGCGTGCGAGTGTGGTCTTGCCAATGCCGTTTTGACCGATTATCGCAACGCGAGAGCCGGCCTCGATCGTCAGGTCCAGGTTTTCAAACAGCGCTTCGGCATCGAAACGCTTGCTGATCCCGGTCGCCTCGACGGCGATTCGGCGCAGCGGCTTGGCTTGCTCGAAACGAATGAAGGGGCTGACTCGACTGGACGGTTTGATGTCCTCAAGCTTGATCTTCTCTAGCTGTCTTGCGCGCGAAGTTGCTTGTCGCGCTTTGGACGCATTCGCTGAGAAGCGACTGACAAACGCCTGCAACTCGGCCATTTTCACCTTCTTCTTGGCGTTGTCAGCGTGCATGCGCTCGCGCGCCTGTGTGGCGGCGGTCATGTACTCATCGTAGTTGCCGGGAAACACATGCAGCTTGCCGTAATCGAGGTCCGCCATGTGCGTGCAAACGCTGTTCAGGAAGTGACGATCATGAGAGATGATGACCATTGTCGATTTGCTGGTGTCCAGAAACCCTTCCAGCCAGCGGATGGTGTTGATATCGAGGTTGTTGGTTGGCTCGTCGAGTAACAACACGTCCGGGTCCGAGAACAAAGCCTGAGCCAATAATACTCGCAGCTTCCAGCCGGGCGCGACGGCGCTCATCGGTCCCTGGTGTTGCTCGACGGGAATACCGATGCTCTCAAGCAGCTCACCGGCACGCGATTCGGCCGAATAGCCGTCCAGCTCCGCGAACTCCACTTCAAGATCGGCGACGTGCATGCCTTCTTCGTCGCTCATTTCGGGCAGCGAATACAGGCGCTCGCGTTCCTGCATGATGTTCCAAAGTCTCTCGTAGCCCATTATCACGGCGTCGAGTACCCGGTAGTTCTCGTACGCGAACTGATCCTGAGAGAGCTGCCCAACGCGAATATCGGGCTCAACGGAGACATTGCCCACCGAGGGCTCCAGATCTCCCGCCAGAATTTTCATCAAGGTCGATTTGCCGGAGCCATTTGCACCGATCAGCCCGTAACGATTGCCGTTGCCGAAGGTCACCGAGACATTCTCGAACAGGGGTTTAGCGCCGAACTGAATCGACAAATTGGCAGCAGAAATCAAGAGTTTGTACCGGTAGTGTGAAAAAAGAAGGGGGAAACGCACCGCACCCTGGTCGGGGCGGGCGGATCATAGCAAAATTGTCGAGGTGCTGCCGAACCGCACGACTTACCGCGACATTTCGGTTCTCGGGGCGTAGTACCCTATTAGGTCTGGCAAAGGAGCACTTACGATGCGGATTTGGTCTCAAGCAAGTCAAATGGCGGCAAAAACGCCGGCGGAGAGAAATCGTTACGTCGATCTACTGCGCTCGATATCCATACTCGCTGTCATAATCGGTCATTGGTTGATCGCTACGGCCTATGTTGTCGGCGGTGAGATGGATGCAGGGCACCTGCTTTCGGACCAGCCGCAAATGCAGTGGCTGACGTGGTTGTTCCAGGTAATGCCAATATTCTTCATTGTGGGCGGTTATTCGAATGCGGTTTCGCTGGAGAGCGCCCGCCGCAAGGGTGTCGGATATGCAGGCTGGCTGTCGGCTCGGCTCAATCGCCTGGTCGCGCCGCTGCTGGTGTTGCTGCTGACGTGGGCGGTTATTGCGATAACGATGAATCTCTTCGGCGTTCGTCCGGTGGTCATTCAATACGTTTCGCAGGCCGCGTTGATTCCCACCTGGTTTCTTGCGATCTACATTGTGGTTGTGATGCTGGCGCCTGCTGCCTACCGGTTTTGGCGACGGTTCGGGTTCGCCTCGTTCTGGATATTCGTGGCCGGTGCCGTTTTGACCGACATCGCGTTCTTCGTCGGCGACATACGCTGGCTGGGATGGACTAACTATCTCTGGGTGTGGCTGGCCGTTCACCATCTCGGCTTTGCCTGGCGCGACGACCGATTGGGTGGAGTGCCCAAGCGCCTGTTTTTTTCGGTGGCCGGATTTACGACCCTTTGGTTAATGGTCATGTACGGACCTTACCCACTTGCGATGGTCGGCTCTCCTGATCCAGATCTGAGCAATACTTTGCCGCCAAAAGTCACACTACTCGCCCTCGGCATATTTCAGTTCGGTTTATTGCTGGCGCTTGAGACGCCCATGCGGCGCGCGCTGAATGGTTTGCGGCTGTGGACGGCAACGGTGTTGATCAACAGCATGATCATGACAGTGTATCTGTGGCACATCACCGTCATGGTGATTTTCGTCGCGCTGTTGTATCTGGCGGGTGGCGCTGGCCTTGGAATTGAACCTGGAACTGCCGAATGGTGGTGGTCACGGCCCGTATGGATTGCGATTCTGTTTCTGCTGTTGTTGCCGGTCGCATTGCTGTTGTCGCCGCTGGAGCGGCGCGGCCGGCCGGCAGATGCGCCTGTTCCAGCGGCGGGCAGGCAAATCGCTGGCGCGATCGTGATCTGTCTGGGCGTGTCGTTGCTCGCCATGTACGGCTACGGCGGCGGACCGATAGAGAGACTCGATCTTATTTCGCTGGCGATGGTAGTCGTCGGTTCTGGCATTGCCGGTTTGCTGCCAAAGTTTCGGTAGTAAGACATAAGGGGTCGAACCTAATTATTTGACACAAGACACATTCCTGACAGTCGATGTTGCTGGCCCGGATGAGAAATAATCTAGCGCATGCCACGCCAACCCGGATACTTCATACCTGATATACCGCAACACGTCACTCGTACCGCAGTGCTTGAATAGGATTGGATCTCGCGATGCGAATAGCGTGCCCGGCAATCGTTCCCCATGCCAGTAATACTGCGATGAGGCCGGCAAGCAGCAGAATCGGAATCGGAGTTTCAACGCGGTCGGCAAAAAAGTTCAGGTACATATTCGACGCCAGATAGGCAGCCGGCAGTGCGACCAGCAAAGCCCAGAGTATGGGTGTTGAAAATTGCCAAACGAGCAGTCGTGCTATCTGTAGTGAGCTGGCGCCAAGTACCTTGCGCATGCCGATTTCCTTGGTTCGCTGTGCTGCCATGAATGCCGCAAGGCCGAACAGGCCAACCAATGCCAGTGACAGCGCGACGAAGGCGAACATCGCGAGTGCCATGTTCATGTATTCCAGGATGTTATAAATGTCTTCAAAAATCTCATCTAGAAAGCGCCCCTGAATCGGGTAGTCCGGTATTACCCGCTTCCAAACTTCCTCGATACTCGCGATAGTTTCGATGAAATTGCCCTGCGCAACACGGACGGAGCCAATGCGCAGTGCCCACGGGTCGTACTGAAACATCCAGGCTTTTTCTTTGTTAAACAGACCGACGATATTGCGGGTCGGTACGACCCCGGCGACGATAAACTCTTGCAGGGTAGACTCTTCGTCGAGTGAGTAGAAGCGCTTGTTGATCGCATCGATGGGATTCTCGACGCCGAGATGCACAAGGGCGAGTTCATTGACCAGTACATTCAGTACTTTCGATTCCTGCGTTCGCACATCGTTGCCAATATCGCGCTGCAGGTTTCTGCCGGCCAGCAGCGGAATGTCGTACGTATCCAGGAATTCCGGTGACATTCCCATTTGAGAAAGAACAAACTCCCCTGCTGTATCGCCGGGTTGCAGTGACACACCCCTTTGACGGTTATTTTGCTCAAAGGGTACCTGTGACGAGAACGCTACGCTGTCGATGTTCGGCAGAGCCTCAAGCTCGTGCTTTAAGGTTTCCAGTTTGTCCCGGATGCCTTCAATATTGAGCCGATCAATCGTGTAAATTTCTGCACGCGGGAAAATGTTGCTGCTCTCTTCTACGCGTTCGTTTTGCATATAGACAACCGTGACGAGTGCCAGCATGAACGCGGATATTGCAAACTGAGCACCGATCATAACCGACCGCACTTTCGAGCCTTTTCTGCCTTTGCGTGCCGTGTCGCGCAAGGCCTCAATAGGATTCGTGCGCGTTATCAGCCACGCCGGGTACAGTCCTGCCAACAGACCGACGAGCACTGTCGTCAGTAACAACCACGGTAAAGTAGCAAGGTAGTCGAGCGTCAGCACCTTGCCGGCCGCGTTGTTGAAAAGCGGAATGATAATCTCAAGTGCGGCGATCGCAATTATCATCGCGATCACGGCGATAACGAGGCTTTCCGTAAGAAATTGCAGCAGCAACTGCCGCTGCGTTGCACCCATTGTCTTGCGCATGCCAACTTCCCGACTGCGTCCCAGGGACTGCGCTGTTGCGAGATTGGTGTAATTGACGCACGCGACGATGAGGACCATGAAGCTCAACAGAGCGATGACGCCAATCACCGGCATGCCAACCGTTCTCCAGATTGCGAGGTTTGCTTCCTGCAGAGAATATATCTCGAAGCCCGAAATAACGTCTTTTGTTCCATCAGGAACCAGGTGCTCGTAAATGCTATCTGCTTGTGACTGCAACCATGCCCGGTCCAGCGACTCCGGGAGCATCACGTAGGTCAGGTCGCCTAGCGAGAGGTTGTTCCAGTCACCGGTGTCTGCGTCGTACCCGTCGCGTAATCGATTCAATGCCCTGATTGGAGCGATAATGCCAAGTCTTGAGTCGGTTATGAGTGATATGAAGTGTGTATTGAGCGGTATGTCTTTGATAACGGCGGTTACGTGAAAGTCGAATTTGTTATCGAAGGTGATAACTTTGCCAAGCACATCGCTGTTGCCGAAATAACTCACCGCAACCGAGTCAGTGATCACCAATCCCGTAGGGTCGTTGAGCGCCGTGGCATCGCCGTACAGATACTCGAAGTCAAAAATTTCCAGGAACGCAGGGTCCGAAAATCGAACGTCTTCGTAGAAGCTTTCGACACCGGTCGATAGCAGGTACTCGCGGCTCATGGTGCGGACAACGGCTAGTGCTTCGGAGATTTCAGTCTCGATGATAGGCCCGACAGCCATATAAGTAGTGTCCATTCTCTTGAAGCTGATGTTCAGTTCCGGAGCAGCCAGGGACCCAACGGTAAAGATTCGGGGCGTGTTTTCGAAATACTCATCGTGGGTGCTTTCGTACTCGACCAGCAGGCTGCCGAAAACGAAAATGGTGAGACCCAACGCGAGGCCACTGATGTTTATCCCCGCATAAGCCGCGTTCTTACGAAGATTTCTGAGCGCAATGATGATGTTGTTCCAAAGCATGGTATTTCCCGGTGGAGTTCGTTCAGAAGATTAAGCGGCGCGTGTATTCTCAGTGACGATGTGTCCGTCGAACAGATTCACGATGCGGTGGGCGTAATCCGCGTGCGTCGGGGAGTGCGTCACCATGACAATGGTCGTACCATCCTTGTTCAAGGATCGCAGCAGCTCCATGACTTCCTGACCGTGTACGGAGTCGAGGTTTCCAGTGGGCTCATCGGCCAGAATCAGCGGCTGATCACCAACGACCGCCCTGGCGACCGCAACACGTTGTTGCTGGCCGCCTGACAGCTGGCCCGGCATGTGTTTGGCGCGATGAGCAATACCCATGCGGTCCAAAACCTCAGCGACGCGACGCTTACGTTCGGCTGATGGCATGTTGTGATACAGCAGAGCAAGCTCGATGTTTTCTGCGACCGTCAGTTCGTCAATCAAGTTGAAATTCTGAAAGATGAAACCGATGTTTTGTTTGCGAAGTTCGCTGCGTCTCGACTCGTTGTAGTTGGCAATATTTTCGTCGAAGAAAAAATAATCGCCTTCGGTCGGGTTGTCGAGCATGCCGATGATATTCAGCAAGGTCGATTTACCACAACCGGACGGCCCCATGATCGCGACGAAGTCGCCCTGCTTGATTTCCAGATTAACGCCGTCAAGCGCGACGGTTTCGACCTCGTCAGTTCGGTAGATCTTGTACATATTGTGTAACTTGAGCATTCATTCTCTCCTGCCTGGGCGATTATTCGCTGTCCAGCGTCAGCCGGGCCATTTCCGTGTAGCTTGTGTAGGGTGAAGTGATCACTTTCTCGCCGGGTTCCAGCCCTTCGAGAACCTCGATAAAATCCGTATTGCGCCGGCCCATACGAACCGTCCGCCGCACGGCTTCGCCGCCATCGGCCGAAACGACAAATATCCAGTTGCCGCGGGTCTCCTGATAGAAGGCACCGTTCGGAATCAGTACGGCATCGGAGTTATCTCCGAGCGTCAGTCGAAGCTGCATCGTCTGGCCGCGGCGCAGGCCGGTGGGTTCGGCGGCCAGAGTCATGTCGACGTCAAACTGCCCGTCGGTTACCTGCGGGTATATTTTCGATATCCGTAAATCAATATCACGACCGTTGTGCTCGGCGACAGCTTCCTGCTCCAGGTCGACGCGGCCAAGATAGAACTCGTCAATTTGCACGCTGAGTTTGTAGCCGTCCGGGTCATCGATTTGTCCGAGTCGTCCGCCGCGCACAATCGACTGTCCGACCTCGATGTTGAATCCGGACAATTTTCCCGCCAACGGTGCTCGTACACTGAGGTCGTCAATATTCTTTCTGGCGAATCCGAGGCCGGCTTGTAGTTGCTTGCCCGCCTTTTTGAGCTGCCGCAGTTGTTGTTCCTGCATACGAACGTCCGTTGACTGGCTTTCCAGCGTAACGTCGCGGCGGGCTTCGTAGTATGCCAACTCGTCCTGGAGCTCTTCGATCGTAGAACGCGACGCCAGATCTTTCATCACCAGTTCTTGTTGCCGCGCAAGCGCGCGCGTCAGGCGTTTGAGCTGGTAGTCGATCTCTACGAGATTACGCTTGTGTGCGAGCCGGTTTTGTTCGAGCTGCAGTTCAATGGTTCGCATGTTGTTGAGTTGTTCGGTAACGGCAGCTTCGCGTCCCAGCACTTCGAGTTGTAGATTGGTGTTGGAGAGCACGGCGATCAGGTCACCGGCCTCTACGGCAGCGCCGTCTTCGAGAAGGACTTCTTCAACTCGCCCGCCCTCGATTGCATCGAGGTACACCGTGCTGCGGGGCACGAGTCGGCCGCGCAGGGGAATGAAGTCCTCAAACGTCCCGGTAGTGACTGAGGACACAGCGATTCGTTGTGAGTTGACGCTCAAGCTACGTCCGCCGAGCAGCGTGTCGGCAAACCACCAGGCAAAGCCGATCGCGAGCAGCACTGTCGCTGCATAGCCCGTATTTCGCACGAACGGCTTCTTACGCTCGATTTTACGGTCCATACCCCGACCGGAAACACCAGGATCGGGCGTGGAGTTTTGAGCTTGCAGTGTTCTGATTTTATCCATACTGGGTAAATAGCAAGTAGCATGCCAAAACACAGATGGTTGTTTTTATTGGCATTTTGTGTGCAGGCCCGTTGGAACTGTACGTTAGCGGACAGTTTGTGTACGATTTCGAACACTTGATGGAGTGCGATACGCGTGCAAGCCGGCTGCATATTGATTGTTGATGACGATGAGGATGTGCTGATGGCCGGCCGTCTGTTATTACGGCGCGAATTCGCCAAGGTAGTCACCTGTAACAATCCTGGAGAGGTTCGGACGCTGCTCGGCGAGCACGACATCGACGCTGTACTGCTGGATATGAATTTTGGACCCGGAGAATCCAGCGGTCGGGAAGGCCTGACCTGGCTGCAGAAGATTCTCCAGAGCGATCCGCAAATCGTCGTCGTGATGATTACGGCGCATGGCAGCCTGAACACCGCCGTGGAGGCCATGAAGCGCGGTGCGACCGACTTTATCGTCAAGCCCTGGCAAAACGAAAAGCTCGTGGCCACGGTCTCGACCGCCGTTAAGTTGCGTCACAGCCGGAAGGAAACGCAGGTTCTGCGGCAGACCAACAAGCTGTTGCAGCAAGAGTCGGCCAGCGGCGATCAGCGGATTATCGGGGAGTCGATAGAGGCAAGAAGCGTCATGGCCGTTGTAAGTCGTGCGGCACCGACGGATGCGAACGTACTGATACTGGGGGAGAACGGAACCGGCAAAGAGCTCGTTGCCCGCGAACTGCATCGTCGCTCAAAGCGGTCCGAGCACGTGTTCATGGCCATCGATATGGGCTCGATCACTGAAAGCTTGTTCGAGTCGGAGTTGTTTGGGCACAAGAAGGGTGCTTTTACGGACGCCAGCGATGATCGGCTGGGTCGATTTCAGGCGGCTGACGGCGGCACCGTTTTTCTGGACGAAATCGGCAATCTTCCACGACACCTGCAGGCAAAGTTGCTGCGTGTGCTGGAGCAACGCAGGCTGACGCCAGTTGGTGCGGACGAGTCTCAACAAATCGATGTGCGCATTATCGCTGCGACTAACGTGCCGGTGGCCGACCTCAGAAACGAAGATCACTTTCGGCAGGATTTGCTATTTCGCCTGAACACTGTGGAAATCACCATACCGCCGCTGCGCGACCGGAAGGACGACATCCTGCCGATCGCCAATCACTACGCGAATATCTTTTCCCAGAAATACGGTGGCGAGCAACGGCGATTTTCGGCGGCGGCAAATGATGCCATGCAAAGTTACGCGTGGCCGGGCAATGTTCGCGCATTGCGACACACTGTCGAGCGAGCGATCATTCTTGGTGAGCGCGATACGATAGAGCCTGCCGATTTGCAATTGGACTACAGTGATTCGTTGCGAGAGACGCAGGTCGTCGAGACCGAGCAGAGCATACTGAATCTCGATCGTCTTGAAAAAGACACCATCCGAAAGGCGTTGCAAAAACACGGCTTCAACGTTTCAAGAACTGCGAAGGAGCTTGGCCTGACGCGTGCGTCGTTGTACCGGCGTATGGAGAAGCACGATCTTTAGACGGTTTATCATTGCGTTGGTCGTACGACTGGTGTTGCTCGGTGTCTCGATGCTCGGGGTTGTCGCGCTCTTTCTGCAGCCCGGGCTTTACAGCCTGACGCTGTTGGCGAGTACCGTATGTGCGGCGCTCGTCGTGGAATTGTGGTGGTTTACAAGGCGAACAAACCGCGAGCTTGCGCGTTTCCTCGACGCGTTACGCTATGTCGATTTCTCACAACGCTTCGATTTTAAAAACGACGGCGCGGGCTTTCGCGAACTGGGCCTGGCGTTCACTGAAATTCTTGACCGCCTGCGCGAGCGTCGCACCGATCAGGAAATTCAGGTGCGCCGACTGCGTGCATTGATCGAGCACATTCCGGTACCACTTTTAACCTTGCACGCTGACGAGACTGTAACGTTGCAGAACAACGCCGCACGGCGACTTTTCGGCGCCGAACACGTAACTCAACTCAAGGACCTGCGGCGCTTTGGTGTTCAGTTCGCCGAGTCTGTTGGCACGGCCGTCCCGGGAGCTCGGCGGCTCGTCAAGTTCGGCGTTGAGGGCATCGACTATCATCTGACGCTCGCCACGACCGAGGTCGTGGTCGCCGGCAGTAGCGAACGGCTTATTTCGCTGCAGGATATTCAGTCCGAGCTTGACGAGACACAGGCTCAGGCGTGGGACGAACTGGTGCGCGTCCTGACGCACGAGATCATGAACTCCATTACGCCGGTGAGTTCACTCGCCAAGACCGCCGTTGACGTTGTCGACGACGTATTGCGCAAGGAGAATCAGGGATTGCCACTCGAGGAAGACCTCGAAGACCTGCGCGACGCCGTGGTCACCGTCGCGCGTCGCTCCGATGGTCTGACGCAGTTCGTTGACAGCTACCGACAAATCTCCCGGTTGGCGCCGCCCGAAAAGGTGCGAGTTCGCCTCGACGAACTGTTCGACTCTGTAAGTCAACTGATCATGGCGGAGTGGCCGGGTGGCAACATCGACTTTTCAACGGACGTCATGCCGACCGGGCTGGATGTGCACGCGGACAGAGATCTTCTGGAACCGGTACTCCTTAATCTGCTGCGCAACGCCGGGCAGAGCACGACCCTTGTTGAGCAACCCGTCATCGCGCTCCGCGGACGCATCAACCGACGTAGCAACGTAGTCATTGACGTAATCGATAACGGGCCGGGGGTACCGGATGCGCTTGCCCAAAAGATATTCGTGCCGTTTTTTACCACCCGGGAGACCTGTACTGGCGTCGGGCTGGCCCTGGCGCGGCAGGTCATGTCTGCGCACGGCGGATTTATTCGTTTGCGTCGTAACGAATCCGGTGGCGCGACGTTCAGCCTGATATTCTAGGTGCCGTCAGACCACCTGTCCTGCCGCTTGTCCGGATGACCATGCCCACTGGAAATTGTAGCCGCCGAGCTGCCCGCTCACATCGACCAGCTCGCCGATGAAGTACAGGCCAGGTTGCCGTTTGCTTTCAAGAGTTTTGGACGAGAGTTCGTCGGTGTGAACGCCGCCCAAAGTTACCTCTGCGGTTCGATAACCCTCGGTCGCCGCCGGTCGGATTGACCAGCAATGAAGCGCGTGGGCCAGTTGGCGCAGCGACTCGTCGGGAACCTCGGCCAAAGGTGAGTGTTGGTATGAGGGCCAGAACAATGTCTGTAACTCCGCAACCAGTGCTTTTGGGAGTACGTCTGAGAGCAAGACCCGTATTAATGACTTTGGACGAGTGCGTTTGGCGCCTAACAGAAGCTCGGTCGCTTCGACGCCGGGCAGTAAGTCAATGATGATGTCCTCGCCCGGCGACCAGTAACTTGAGGCCTGCAATATGACGGGGCCACTCAGTCCTCGGTGTGTGAACAACAGGTCCTCGGTAAACGTCGTATTGCCGGCAGTGACCGCCGCTCTGCAGCTCACGCCCGAAAGGCGAACGCAGAGTTCGTGCAGGGTGCCGGTTACCGTGAAAGGCACCAGGCCGGGGCGAGTCTCGGTGATGTGAAGATCAAATTGCCTGGCGAGACGATACCCAAAGTCAGACGCACCCATTCTTGGAATGCTCAGGCCGCCGGTAGCAACGACCAGCGAGCTGCAACTAAAACTTCCGCGACTGCATCTGACGGTGTACTCGTGCTTGTGAGAAACCGCAATCTGATCGGCGTCGGTAACGACGCTTACCCCGGTTTCGCCGCACTCTCGTAGAAGCATTGCGATAATGTCCCTGGATGAGTCGTCGCAAAATAATTGTCCGAGCGCTTTCTCGTGGTAGGGAATGCGGTGCTTTTCGACCAGGTTGACGAAGTCCTGTTGGGTATATCTGCTGAGCGCCGATTTGCAGAAATGAGGATTTGAGCTGATGAATCGGGACGGCTCGGTATGTGTGTTGGTGAAATTGCAGCGGCCGCCGCCGGACATCAATATTTTCTTGCCTACCTTGTTGGAGCCCTCCAGCACGAGCACGCGTCGGCCACGTTGCCCGGCTGCGATTGCGCACATGAGGCCAGCGGCTCCGCCGCCGATAACAATAACGTCGATCTGTTCCATGCGGGAAGAATAACAGTGCTGTCTATATCCCTACGAGGCAATTTTCGACCGCTTTTCGAGCAAACGCACGCGTTCCACCAGAGTGAGTTGAGATTCGTCTTCAGCAAAGACGATTTTAGTGGAGGTATCGCCGCTTCGTTGCAGAAAACTAACAAAGTGATGTAAATGCTCCATGTCGATAGCAATTACGTCGAGGCATAATAATCCGTCACCGGCAATAGTCGCGATCGATAGAACCTCTGGTCGAATCAAGAGGTTCCGCCGAAGACTCTCGGCCGCCTGACTCGGCGCATTTACTTCGACGATCGCGCGAACGGCGAAGCCCAGAAACTCGTAGTTCAACATTCGAGCGGCGTTGTTCAGAACGCGCGTTTGTTTGAGTGTCGCGATGCGGCGCGATACTGCGGTGCGCGACAGGTGCACAATCGTCGCGATTTCTACTGTCGTCAGTCTGGCATCTGTCGCCAGCGCAGAAAGTATTGCGATGTCGTATTTGTCCAGCTCCGGTCGTTTCCTGCCTGCGCTCACAGCTCCCCCCCCCCCAACTCCCGCACGAATGTGCAACTGCTCTGCTTGTGACAACCGCTTCGTTCGCATGGTTCACTTTTTGTTACGTAACATTTACATACAAACGAAACCATCATGCAGATGCAAAAACTCCGCACGTTCTGTTCGAAAACTCGTTCACTAACGCACGTTACGTAACAACTGTTTTCGTCCCTGAGGTGTCTACGACATGTAGGGTTTATTTCGAACCCTGGCTATCGTTCAGTGCATATTCTCGGAGGGCATAAAGATGCAGGGTGAACTAAGGCAGGTCGCTGATTTAGCGTTGTTTGCCAAAATCGTTCAGACAGGCGGAATTTCCCGATGTGCCGCCGATCTTGGAATGGAAAGAACAACGGTTAGTCGTCGGCTTGGCACACTGGAAAAGAACCTGGGAGTGAAGTTACTCGATCGTACGCCGAAGTACATCGCGGTAACCGAAGCGGGGAAACGTTGTCTCGAACAGTGTGAGCAATTGCTGGAGTCTGCAAAGAACGCGCTGTCGTTGGCGACAACCGGGTCGATCATTACCAATACTTCGCCAATCATTGTCGGTGCGCCACCCGACATCATCGATCGTTATCTGGAACCGCAACTCACGGCATTCGAGGCAGAGCACCCTGGCATCCGGATTGAGCGTCGCCCGGTAACGATCTGGACAGAGAAGGCGATCGAATCCGTGGACCTGGGTATTACTTTGGCTCCCCTGACGACCGCCGACGGTTGGACGAATACGATCGCATACGTGCGACAGTCAATCTTCGCCAGTACCGACTATGCAGCGCAACATGCCCCGGTATTGTCGCCCTTCGACCTGGATGCGCATGACTGCATCGCAGAAAGCAGCGACAGCGAACGACATTCGTGGCGATTTAGGCAGAACAACAAGGTCACAACGGTTGCCGTTGAAGCGAAATACGTTGTTTCGAGCTTGCTCGAAGCGCGAGAGGCAACCCTGGCGGGGCTTGGCATCAGTCGCTTGCCACAATACCTGTGCGAGCCTTACCTGCGTTCCGGACGGCTCGTCGATCTGATGCCCGACGCCGAGTCGACCGCCAGGGGCGTCGTCGCGATCAGCCCCCGTCAGACACAAGGCAAGACCGGTGCTGCCGCATTGCGCATGCATATCGAGTCGGCGTTCGGTAAGAGGACCCTATAAAGGAACAGAGCTTCAGTTTCGCGCAAATTACTGTTGCCACCAAACAACACGCGGCGCTATTGCATCGATCACAAAATGCCGTGGCATTTTTTCGACGGGCTCGCTGTTCAAGAATATTTCACAAGCACCGATTCCGTGGTGAGTATGTGGCCTTAACGACACGCATAAAAAACGCTGAGGCACTAATGCCTCGTGACTCGTATCGCGTCATATTCACAACACTTCCCCCGAATGCTCAGATCGAGCCGAGTGCTACTTGCGTTAGCAGGTCAACATTGCAACGACAGATGCGCTCGCACGAGCGTTTGTAGCCAGGATTTCTTTCATCTTAGGTTTTATAAGGGGAGCATAGAAATGTTTTCGAATCGCAAGCTGCAGAAGGCGGTGCGTCTGTGTTTGGGAGTAGGCGCAGCCGGATTGGCCGTTGGCGTCTCACCGGGTGCGTTGGCACAGAACGTGGACTCGGCAGACCGTCCGTTAGAGGAAATCATCACCACAGGGTCACGTATCAAGCGCGCCGATCTGGAGAGTGCGAGTCCGGTGACCGTACTAGACCGCGAGGACATCCTCGCAGCAGGGATTACCGACGTCGGCAACCTGCTTCAGCGCATGCCATCGATGTCCGGAACGCCGCTCGGGACGACGACCAATAACGGCAACACAAACCAGGGAACGGTACAGATCGATCTGCGAGGTATGGGCACGAATCGCACGCTCACACTTATCAACGGTAAACGTTCCGTGGACCGCGGTGACTTCACGACGATTCCGGCAATAATGATCGAGCGCGTCGAAATATTGAAGGATGGCGCATCGGCCGTCTACGGTGCGGATGCGGTAGCGGGTGTCGTCAATATTATCACGCGGACAGACTTTGAAGGTTTGAATATCGACATACAAAACTCCGCTTGGTTCGACACGGATAACGCCGTTCAGAATGCGTTGTCTTTCATTGCAGGAGCATCGTCTGAGCGCGGCAACTTCGTTTTTGGCGCCGAATACATCGATCAAGAAGAGGCCTTTCAGCGTGACACGCCGTGGGCATTTCTGCAGGGGTCTTACTACATCTATTTTCCGACTGATATCGGTTGTGAAGTAGACCCTTCAAACCAATGTACGTTCTTCGGTTCATCGCGCATTCCGGAGTCGCGTCTGAACTTCCTCAGCAACGGGTTGTTTCTTATTCCGTCGCCCGGTGCTGCGATGGTTCCACACGACGGTCGTACGTATAACTACGCGCCAGTGAATTACATGCAGACGCCTTATACGCGTTTGAATTTCTTTGGTGAGGGTAATGTTGACATCGGAAACGGCATTCAATTCAGTGCGTCGTTTCGTGCCAACAATCGCACATCCGATCAGGAATTAGCGCCACTGCCGTACGACTCCAATATCTTTCCGAGTTATGCGGGTACCTTTAACGGTACTGCATACAACGGTTTGTCCGAAGATAGCTTCTATCTGGTTCAGGCGATTGACGCGTATAACGCCGCGAATGGAACCGCTTTGCCGTACGAGCCGCTTACCAATGTTCGACGACGCATGACGGAGACGCCGCGGCACTTCTCGCAGGACCTTACGCAGTTTCAGGCTACGTTCGGGTTCAACGGAACGTTTAATGATATGGACTGGGATATCTACTACAACGCGGGCAAGCGGGATATCATAAACAATGATCTCGGCCAGTTCTCCGGTGTTCGACTGGCAAACGCCATGGGTCCATCGGCCGATCTGGATGGCGACGGAACGCCCGAGTGCTACGGAGATATCAGCGATCCGAGCACCCTGATTACCGGGTGCGTGCCGTTGAATTTCTTCGGTGGCGCAGGCACGGTGACGCAAAATATGCTCAACTACGTTGCGGTCGAGCTGGTAGATACCCGAGTTCGCGACCAGGAAATCTGGGGCGCCAGTATTGCCGGAACAGGGCTGGACCTGCCGGGTGGTGAACTCGGTTGGGCCGTCGGCATGGGTTATAGAGCAGATTCATTCAAATACACGCCGGATTCAGCAAAGGCTCTCGGCCTGGTAACGGGTGGAACCGGGCAGGGTACCGATGGGTCCTTGTACTCCGGATCGTTGTTCGGTGAGTTGTACGCTCCCGTGTTTGATAACGGCACCCAATCTCTGGTCCTAAGTGCCGGTGCGCGCTACGACGACTACAATCTGTTTGGGGACGACACGACCTGGCAGTTCGGTATTGAATTCCAGGCGATTGACTCTCTGAAATTACGTGCGACTGCCGGTACTGCGTTCCGCGCACCCACTATCGTGGAGCTGTTTAGTGGTCTCGGTACCAGTGCGCCGACCTACGCTGATCCGTGTGATGCAAGTGACTTCCAGCAAGGATATGGAGGCAATGGCACGAATATCGCACCTGGGTGTCAGCAGGAGGCCAATCGGACCGACACGCAAACCCGGTCACTCATAGGTGGCAACCGGAACCTTACACCTGAAACTGCCGATACTTACACTGCTGGGTTTGTATTCACACCGGATTTCGGTGATGGTGATTTGTCGTTGACAGTTGACTACTGGAAGATCGATCTGGTCGACTCAATCAGTACCTTCGGTGTTCAGTTCACGCTGGATCAGTGCTACGTGCAGCAGGTACAGGCGTCGTGCGATCTGATTACACGCCGTAACGATACCGACTTCACGATTCGGGATATCCTCGACTCGAACGTTAACCTTTCTACGCAGTCTGGTGAAGGTGTCGACGTGGAGGTGCGTTATGCCTTCGATACCAACATAGGTCAGTTCGAAGCGGCATTGCTCTGGGCACATCTGCTGGATCGCAGCAAGGTAGCTCGTCCGGGCGCTCCGGAGCAGAATCTCACGGGAACGCACACTAACGTAACGGCTCAAGATGGAGGTACGTACGCCGAGGATAAAGCAAACTTCTCACTGCGCTACAGTCGTGGTGACCTGTCAGTGGGCTATCTGGCTGAGTACATTAGTGCTATTGACGCGCCGGCAACGTTCGTAACTTACACGCAGAAAGTTGATTCCATTTTGTACCATGATCTGGTGTTCGACTACTCGTTAAGCGTAATGGGTACGACCAAGATTTCCGCCGGGTTCACTAACCTGACGGATGAGGCACCACCGTACATCGACGCAGGATTCAACGCGACGACCGACCCGAATACCTACCGGGTATTTGGACGGGGTTACTTCGTACGGCTTTCTCAGACCTTCGAATAAGCCGTGCCACGAGCAAGAAAGAGGAGGGCCGCGATTTCGCGGCCCTTTTTCTTTGCCGCTCTCGCGTGTTAATGGGCGTCCCGAGGTGAACCTCAGGGGTGTAGCTACTGTCCTAAGTTACGAATATGTCGGCGTTGTCTGGTGGTGAACTCGAATGAACGACTACTTGCTGCAGCTTGGTGCTGCGGCTCGACACGCAGTGTCGCGAAAAGACTGGACGTCAGTAGACGCATGTGCAGCGGAAATACTCAAGCAGGACGGCTCATGTGCGGAAGGATATTTCCTTCGAGGGATACTGGAAAAAGCGTCTAATAGGCACGAGCAGGCGGTGGGCGCTTTTTTCAAAGTGCTTGAGCTGGATGCCGGGCGATACGACGCCGCAATTGAGCTGGCAAATCAATATTCCGTTATGCGCCGCAATAGCGACGCTGCTGCAGTCGTCGAGAAGTACGAAAACGAACTCGAAAACAGTCCGCTATACCTCAACATGGCCGGGACCGTGTATTCCCAAATCGGCATGACCGAAAAGGCCTGGCCCTTGTTTCAGAAGGCTGACGAGCTGCAGCCCGGAATTGACCGCATTCAGTCAAACCTCGGAACCTGCTGCGTTGTTCTCGGCAAGATAGACGAAGCAAAACGAATCTACGCGCGCCTGCTTGAGCGACACCCGGCACATCAACAATACCATTACAAGCTGGCCTTGTTAGACAGAGCAGCCAACACATCGCATATCGAGCGGATGAAAAGCGTTCTTCGGACCACAGGTTTATCGCCGGACAAGAACGTTTTCCTGTACTACGGAATTGGTAAGGAGTTCGAAGATCTCGCGCAATGGGAGGACGCATTCGAATATTTCAAGAAGGCCGGGGATGCGATTTCAAGCGTGGCTGACTACGACATCAACACAGACCTGCGTCTGATCGACAAGATCATCGAGGTTTGTGACGTGAATTGGTTGGTCGACGGTGCAGCGGTTACTCAGGTCGGATCAGGGTTGAAGGAACCGATATTCATCGTCGGCCTGCCGCGTACAGGGACGACCCTGGCCGATAGAATCATCTCCAGTCACTCACAGGTTCGCAGTGTTGGTGAGACGCAATTCATGCAAATGACGTTGCGTCGCAAAAGCGGCATCGAAAGTGACGAGAAGATGACCCCGGAAATGATAACGGCAAGTGCGAAGCTGGATATTCGTGTTGTCGGTGAGAGTTACATAAACAGTTTGAGTTACAGATTGGGCGACGAACCGATGTTCGTCGACAAACTCCCGCTCAATATCCTGTACCTCGGATTTATCGCCAAGGCATTTCCGAATGCGCACATCATTCACATGAAAAGAAACCCGATGGACAGTTGTTTTTCGATGTACAAACAGCTCTTCACATGGGCGTACAAGTTTTCCTATACTCAGGAGGGACTGGGCGCATTTTATCCGTCATACATTCGCCTGGTCGATCATTGGCGTCGCGTGCTGGGAGATCGCTTGATAGAGCTGGAATACGAGTCGTTGGTGTCCGACCAGGAAAATCAGACCAGAATATTGCTGAGAAAACTCGGACTGAAATTTGAGGAGGCCTGTTTGAATTTCGAAACCTCGAAAACGGCAACAGCGACGGCGAGTTTCGCACAGGTACGCGAAAAAATTCACACGCGATCTGTTGACCGGTGGAAAAATTACGAAGCACAGTTGCGTCCGCTACGCGAGTCGCTGGAGAGTGCGGGCATCGCGCTTGAATAGTGGCTAACTCTGTTCAACACATCGGTCGAGCGGCCAGGTCAGCGGCGGAACAGAAAAACTGGCCGCAGGTAAAAGTCCTTGCTCGCGATATTCTCAGTCGTCGCAGAGACAGTGCCGAAGGCTACTTCCTGCTGGGTCTGGCGGAGAGTGCCGCAGATCGGCACGAGCAGGCGATGCGCGCGTTCACCAGGGCGATCAGTCTGGATGACAGTCGTTACGACGCAGCCGCAGAGCTCGCAAGCCTGCACATGCGAAAGAATCAATGCGGTATTGCGGTGAAACTGATCGAGCAGTACGAAACGCTTATGGCCGACAGTCCGCGGTATTTGGATATCGCGGCGACAATCTACACCGACGCGGGCTTACCGGAGAGGGGCTGGCCTCTGTATCAACGGGCTAACGAACTGCAGCCCGACGTCAGCTCGCTGCTGGCGAAGTTCGCTGCGTGCAGCGTATACGTCGGCAAGATAGGCGAGGCGCAGGAGATATATTCCGAGTTGTTGGCAAAAGCGCCGGGTCACCAGCGTAATCACTACGAGTTATCGAAGCTCTCTAGGGCGAAGGATACGGAACATATCGAAGTGATCAGGGGTTTGCTCAGCCCGGAAGGATCGAGCCCGGAGAAAAATATTTATGCCTACTACGCGCTGGGGAAGGAGCTTGAAGACCTGCAGCGCTGGGACGAAGCATTCGCGTATTTCGAGAAGGCGGGGGCTGCGGCTGCGTCTGTCGCAAACTACGACGTCGAAGTGGATGTCCGCCTGATCGACAGAATCATCGAAGTTTGTAACAAGGAATGGCTGGTCGACCGCGCCGGCGACGAGGCGATGGATCAGGAATCTAAGATTCCGATTTTCATCGTAGGGCTGCCACGTACAGGGACGACGCTAACGGAGCGAATCCTGTCCAGCCACTCCCGGATAGAGAGTGTCGGAGAGTCCTTTTTCATGCGGGCCGCT
>VAPL010680771.1_pt1 | contig 25195 bp, 30 predicted proteins | sample 3395061 | NCBI WGS metagenome assembly VAPL01 (sample SAMN08290444, study PRJNA428436) | hydrothermal vent metagenome | isolation source: Deep-sea hydrothermal vent chimney 2 | place: Pacific Ocean: Juan De Fuca Ridge | depth 2182 m m | reverse complement strand
GGACTATCAATTACCGGGCCGCTCTCAGCAGGCATTCCAGGTATCCCTGCCGCAATGGTTCATTTATCAAAAAAGTATGGGCAACTGCCTCTTGCCAAAGTCCTTGAGCCAGCAATTGCCTACGCAAAAAATGGATTTGCAGTAGACGACTACTTCCAACGCATGGCGAAATTCAGATTAAAAGACCTAAAAAAATCACCTTCTGCTAATACCATATTTCTCGACAAAGGCGACGTACCCGCAGTCGGCCATATCATTAAGCAAGCTGATTTAGCGACTACGCTGCAAGCTATTGCAAAACAAGGGCACAACGGATTTTATAGTGGCCGCGTCGCGGAAAAACTGGTGAGTGGCACCAAGGCAGCAGGTGGTATCTGGAGCTTACAGGACCTTAAAGAATATAAAGTGATAGAACGCAAACCGATTACAGGCGAATACCACGGCATGCGCATTACCTCCGCACCACCTCCCTCATCGGGTGGCACTGCTTTACTGGAAATTTTTAATATGCTCAGTGGCTTTGATCTAGTGAGAACCTCAAAGGTGACGCAAACACATTTAATCGTTGAATCGATGCGGCGTGCTTATCGGGACCGTGCACAATATCTTGGTGATCCGGATTTTGTTGATGTGCCAGTCGAACGTTTAACGAGTAAAAAATACGCTGCTAAACTCGCTGCATCGATTAACAGCGAAAAAACAACAGCCAGCAGCGCTTTGCCGGATGCTTCATCGGCTGAAGGCGGAAAAGATACCACCCATTTTTCTATCATTGATGCCCAAGGAAACCGCGTTGCATCTACATTAACGATTAATTATCCCTTCGGATCGGGATTCGTTCCTCCCGGCACCGGTGTTTTGCTTAATGATGAGATGGATGACTTCTCTGCCAAACCAGGTACGCCAAATGTATACGGCTTGGTGGGTGGCAAAGCTAATGCTATCGAGCCTGGCAAGAGACCTTTATCCAGTATGTCACCCACTTTTTTAGAAAATGAACACGGTATTGCCGTATTAGGTACACCGGGTGGCAGCCGGATCATCACGATGGTATTACTCGCCAGTCTTGATTATTTCAACGGTGGGTCGGCAAAGAGCATGGTCAGTTTAGCGCGTTATCATCATCAATATTTACCCGACGTAATCCAGCACGAAAAAAACAGCTTCACCGCAAAACAAATCACGGCCCTGCAAGACATGGGTCATAAACTCAAGCAGCTCAATGAGACATACGGCAATATGCAGGTTGTTATTTGGAATAAAAAACAAAAGCAGCTATCCGCGGCCAGCGACCCACGTGTCAATGGCGCAGCAGTGGTCCGATAGGATATTGATCATTCTGCAATAAATTAATCCTGGTTAATGCTATACTGGCTCACCGATCAACCTCTACTAAATCTATTGTAAATATTATGATATCTCAATATGACCATACACGGCACTTACTAAAATTTATTTTCGCATCCGCATTCTGTTTTTTTATTGGCACTGTGCATGGTGTACTTCAGGTCATGTCCCCAATCCGCGCATGGCTTGACTCCATAGGCAGTCCCTATGGCGGACCCGGCCGCATGATCGATCCGTTGGCGCATGCACATATTAATGTCATTGGCGGCGTTGTTATTTTTATTATGGGTGCCTCCTATTATTTGATTCCTAAAATGGGCGGTATACGCATCTATTCAAGAAAGCTGGTGACCCACACATTCTGGTGGACACTGCTGGGTATTTTCGGGTTTTATAGCACCTTGCTAACTTTTGGCATATGGGAAGGAAGAGCATTATTAGCCAATCCCGGTAACAATAATGCAGTCCAGGAAATTCATCGTTATTACACCCCGATCATTGCCGTTGTATCAACGGGTATGGGAATTGGGTTTTGGATATACTTTTTCAATATTTTTAAAACGATGAAAAATGCAAAACCACTCTGATGGCTCTCTCTGTGACCAAGAGTTGCAAATGTCCGGAACATTTTCCAGATTGGGACGATACTGATGTTAACCTCAACGGGCACTGCATTCTTAAACGAAGCATTCCTATGTTTCTCAATATGCCTTTAGCATTTGAGGCCTATTTACAACGTCAACAATGTGAGGTTGAAACCCTGGAACTCCCGGAACGTTGGCCAAGATTTATTCTGACCCGCTCTGGTTTTTTCCGCGGACAGATTATTCGCCTGTTGGAACATATCCAGTCACCGTCTCGTCATCTGGGCTATTTATCCACACCTTTTAATGCCAGGGCAAAGCTACACAATGGTGATATCGGCACCTTAAAACAAAGCGTCAGGACCTTACAACACAGCATTTTTGATGAAGGCAAGATACCCCGGGAACTCTACCTAAGTTACCTCACATGTCCTGAGTGCGTCGCGCACGCAGACATGAAAATTCTACTACTAAGACGCTGGATACAAAGCGATCGCTTGAACAAACAAATCAACAAACGCAAAAAAAAATAAGTCGGCTACTGTTGATAAAATCAATATCAAAAGCCCATTAACAAAGGCAGAATTTATGATTAAAAATATAGCATCCCAAACACACTTGCTGACACTCTTTTTCAGCTTGATATTCATAATATATTTGTCGGCCTGCGCCCAAGAAGCGAAAATAAGCGACGTAAGCAAGTTGTCTGCAGAGTTATTTACCGCAATTCAAAACAAAGATTACGACAAGGCACTCACCTTTTACTCCAAAGATTTTTTTTCCATGATGCCACCAAACGCCTGGATGGAACACCTAAAAGATATCAATAGCAAGCTGGGAGATTTACAAGAAATAAAATTAAACAGCAAAACCGCCTCGACAATTTTCAGCGGAAAACGTTTTATCTTCACATACACTAACCGTTATAAAAACGGGCTAGCAAAAGAAACCGTGGTGTTTTTTCAAAATGTAAAAAAACAGGAAATAAAAATTCACTCGCACAAAATTGAATCCGCGCTGTTGCCTGGCAGTCGTCTTCGTTAAAACGCGTTACACATATGCAGGCAGCGGAAGCGAAAAAACGCCCTCAACGCCGCCAGGTGCCCCCAAGGTTGGCGGGTAAGACCCTAAGCACCTGTAATTCTTGATAAAACTTCTTGATAAAAATAGGCGGGATTGACTGATTTTGGCCAGTTTTTTACACTTGCACGGCTGCTTCTGATCCGTTAGACTTTCACCTTACACTAAAAAGTCAGAATATTATTCAGGGGGAGAAAACCATGGGCGAAACCGCCATACTAATACCAATTTTTTTATTTCTCGGCATTGTAATCTGGACCACGATTGCAGGAGGCATCGCCATCAACAGTGTACCTAAAGGCAGATAACTTCTTATTAGATATATGTTAGACATGTGAACTTAAACGTACAGCGAAAAGCCCGGATATTCCGGGCTTTTTTATTTTTGCTAAAGGCACTTTACGTCCCCTCCCCCATCTTACTTGCCTGCGTTGTGAAAAAAACACGGCGGTGAAAACTTGTTTAAAAAGCCTGACTACTGCTGTGTTAAGTTTAACGGAAACTTGAGTACGGTAAGTTCGTCCTTCTCCTTCCTGACTTGCAGTTGAAGTATGCCCGTTTGCGGGTTCTTTATTTCAATCGCACGCCGATAAACACCTACCCGCCCATCCTGAATCATTTGTTTCCAGCCACTTTTATTATTAGTACGTAGCGAGACGATCAAGTCAGCAACTGGTTGATTGTGTTTGTTTGATACGATCACCAGAAACTCATTCATGCCTTTTAATATCGTCGGGCCTGGGCGTACTTCTATTTGATAAATATTACCTTCAAATTTCTGCGCTGCCAGTCGTACCGCCTCTCCACCACATGACATTAATACGAGGGTCATTGTGAGATAAAGAATTACACGAAGAATATTTTTCATTTTTTGTCCGCTGCTGAATATTTTTTCAAATACCCGAGAAGAAGATCAAACTCCTCCGCTGTTAGCGGTTTATGAGCTCTCATGGTCATCCTGTTTTGCATTCTGTGTAATACTGCTAGCCACATTTTTGCAGTATGTGTATCAGGATGAGGTGTACCATGACATTCACCGCATTTTTTTTTCATTAATTGCGCACCCAATGCAGTCGGATCGGGTAACTCCCTGGCCACTTCGGGTATGTTTTCAGTACAGGCAATCAACAATAAACACACCGCAACACTAGCTATTCTACTTGCTATTCTTATCTGCATTATTCTCGTCGTGAGTATTGTCATTTTCATTGCCACGCACTGTAGCTTGCTTGCTCTCCATTGCCTTGCCCTGTGTTTCGGTGTTTTCTTTGTCAGAATCCAGTCTGCCCGCAAGCTTGGAGCCATAAAAGTTAACCATATAATAAACAAACGTCCCAAACACAAGTGAATATACAATGGCCAGAACAAAACCCCAATCCAGCCAGTTTTCCTTTTCGTAACCCGGGCGTTCACCCCAGAATGGGAAACTCAGGCCAATCGCAACCAGTAATACCGCAACAATAACCGCAAAAAACCACGGCGGCACACGTTCCTGTGACTCAGGAATACTTTCAACCAGTTCCCAGTCCTCAAGACCGCGCTTGGCTCTACGTTCCTCATCAGAGGCATAACCAAAGTTATCATCGGGTATCTCACCCCACTGGTTCTTGTCCTTGGATATATCCGAGAGGTTCTCCACCTCAGTGCCGGCAACTTCTTTCTCTTTAGACTCTTTAGGTTTCTCTTTAGACTTCTCTTCAAACATAGCTAACTCCGTCCTACAAAATGCTGCACGCGATAAGACGCCTGCCAACCGTCTTTCGATTGTGCGCGCACCAGAAGTGAATGTAATCCTGCGGGTAAACCTTCAAGTATTCGTAATGACAAATCAATACGACCGACGGTATCAAAGACAGCTTGTGTACTTTCCAATTTGTACTGATCAGGGGAAAGCCCTTCAACACTGACAGACACACGGGCTGGCTCATAAAACTTGTTAGAAACACGAATACGATACTCATGAATACCATGCGATTGCATAACATCTGCCCGGTAGACGGCAAGATGGTAACGATCGTAGGAAAGAATTCCCCAGATAAACATAACCAGGCCAATCAGGGTAAATGGCATGGTCCATTTCATACGTGTTGACAAGGAACCCAGGTTAACGCGAAAAAACGGGCGTTTTTTCTCATGGCGTTCACCCAGTTCAAAGCGTAGCAAGCCTTTTTGTCCTTTCCTGGCATGCAGGTTATCACACGCCGTCACACACTCGCCACAATTAATACAGGTGTCATAGATGTCTGTTTTGCGCGGATCGAGATCAATAAAACAAGATGTCTCACAATAATTACATTTGACGCATTCATCAGAACGCGATTTATCATAAGTAATATGCAAGGTCTGTTTAGTTTTAAACCCATGCTGCCAGACCTTGTACACGCACATAAACCGGCACCAAAAATGCCTGATAAACGCAATATTTACAAAAATCACCAAAACAAAAATCGTATATATATAGTGTATTGATCCAGCCAGTCGCAGATCCTCGCGCAAAGTAATGAATGACCAGATAACATCAAGCGGATAAAAGTAGAACAATGGAATCAGAGCAATACCCATGGAGGTGGCCATTAATATAACGCCGAGCAGTAACCAGTAACTCCATTTGTTCTTTTTGCTGGCAACCTGCATTTTTTCGCCGTGTAAGCTAATTTCAGCGCGTTTGCCAAGCAATTTACGCGTTAGATAATTAGCCCATTCCGCCAAGGTGTTTTGCGGACAGGACCAGCCACAAAAAGAGGTGCCCACCGTGGAATAAACCATGACAAGGCCGCTGGCAAATAACATCCAGGTACCAAACACCAACCAGAAATCCGACCACCAGATCTGCCGATCAAGTATCACAAATGCGCCGACAACCAGGTCAATGCGAAACAGACCCGTTGCGGGGATCAATAGGGCGAACAGTATGGTGCCAAATTGCAGTGCACGACGTTGCCAATGCAATTTGTAACTGATTTTCGGCTGTTCGACCTTGACCGGAATTTTACTCAAGGAGTCCATACTACTCATGGCGCAGAGACTAGCACATTTTGCTCTTTGTTTCACTTATTGAGATAACAATAAAAAGGAAATTCAATAACTTAGCGTTTTTCACGAAAAATGCTGTTCATCGGATCCAGTGCCCTCAAGCGCGCCTTATAACGCTGTGCAGCATCGCTGTTACCCTCCTTCTTCTCTAGCATCCACATAGCCAAAAGCGCCTGGGTATGATCGTGTCGCACGTTGAGAACGGCCTGTAATGCTTCTCGTTCATCGAGATTGCTGTTATTCAGACTGGAAAACAAACGATCCGCCAATGCAAAACCGGCCCATCGGTCTTTTGGATTGGCCTGGTATGCTAATTTAAATAACCGTAATTCTTCCTGTGGCTTTTCCTCGAACAGCGCCAGCCAGGCACGATAAGCCAGGTCGGTGGCAATATAACTGCGCTCAAATTTTTCAAAATCGGCCGCATCAACCGCCAGATCACTTACCGCATTATTAATATGTGGACGCTGCGATATTAAATAGGCGAGCATCTTTAGCAGACTAAAATCATCGTGATAACGAATCTTCGGCAGATAAAATTCGATTTGCGGAGACCACTCATCCTGAATCGGTCCCTTTTGCGTGACATTAATCTCACCCCAATAACGACCTAACCAAGTCCAGCCGCCTTCGCCACCAGTAAGTGTATTGGCATTGGCCATTCCCAATCGTTGCAGATGCTGCATTATATTTGTTGCATTAAGTTGTTCGCCACGCACACCAACGAGCGCCAAACGAAAAGCATCAACAAACAACATTGAATGATCAAACGTCTGATCGAATGTACGCAAAACAATGTTCAATGATTTAACATCAAACTGGTTCAATGCCAGCCATTGCACAAACACGCCATTATTATTCAAGTGATCATACACGCGTTCAAATTGCTGAATCGACAACAGGGTACTGCGGCCAACCAGGTCCGGATGAAACAAGTCACCAACGATAACATCATAAGGCTGTGGATTATTAATCAGATAACGTTTGGCATCATCATGCACTATCTTCATATTCTGTGAGATATTATTGTTCACCGCGCTGAAATATTCACTGGCTGCAGTAATCGCGCCTTTGGAAATTTCCACTGCAACACGATCAAGGTTCGGGATACCCATTGAACCAGCTGCAGATATACCGGTACCCAGACCTAAAAATAAAATCGATTGTGGATTTTCATGCAATATCAGCGGTAAACGCGCCTGGTTTTTTTGTACGGCCACTGACCCCGGATCTGTTGATGCATCCATTCTTTGCAAATCAGATAACAAGATGCGCTGGCCATTACTTTTTTCAACAACATGGGTAATAGCCAGTGCATCTTCATACAAATAAATGTCTTTTGTCCTTGCCTGTGTACTCGGTTGCAAAACCGCTACTTGCGGCATATCCAGCACTGGAATCGCAATAATTACCAGTACAATAACGTAAGCAAACACCTTGCGATTATCACTCCAGACTATACCCAGAACAAAACATATCACCGCCGCCAGGCACAATGTCGCGTTACTGCCAATTGCCGGAATCAATACAAACCCGGCCAACAGTGCGCCTATCGCAGCACCAACAGAATTGGCGCCATAAAGCCAGGCGCCACCCATGTTGTCTTGACATAAGTTGTCATGGCATAATTTTTTATTCAATAAAGGCAGCCAGGCGCCAAAAACCAGCGTCACTGGCAGGGTTAACAAAGCGATAATACCGCCTTCGATCAACAGTGCACCAAACAAGGAAGTAAATGTTTGTTTATCAATCCATGCAGAGAAAACCGGAATCAACCATAACGAAAGCACACTGAAACTACTGGCCAAAACCGGCATCAGTGTAAACCAGCGCGAATGTGTCAGCTGTTTTGCCAGCAGGCTACCCAGCCCAATACCAACAAGAAATACGGCAAGTATTATCGCCAATACATATTCTGTACGCAGAAAAATCATGCCGAATAAGCGAGTCCAACCGATTTGCAGCGTTAATGCAGCGGCGCCTATACCAGCATAAAGCAATAAATTGAAAATTCTGATGCGTGACAGATCAATCTGTGCAGGAAAATGCGACGCTTCTCCAGGCCTAGCGTACTTAAGACCTAAAAATATAACCGCAAGGCCGATCAGCAAACTGAGCAGAACAATCCACCTTAATGACGACAACCAGCCAAACGCAGGTAGTAAAAACAACGGCAACAAGGCACCCAGAACACCACCCAGGGTATTTATGCCATAAATTTTACCCAGTGAAATGTTTGAACCGAGGGTTGAATGACTCAGTATACTAATAACCAGCGGGAACCCCAGCCCCATAACAAACGCCGGTACCAACAATATAAGCAAAGCGGCTATCAGGTAAACCGCATACCACCAGGACACGTCCGAAGCAGCGAACTGTCCACTTAACCAAGGATCAAAGGTGCTAAAGATTGACGGGACAAGCAGGGAAAACAAACCAATGAAAATTTCCAACATGCCAAAAACAAGTAGCGGTGATTTCACGCTGTTTGACAGCTTGATACCCGCAAAACTACCCAGACCCAGGCCCGCCATAAAGGCGGCAACAGTAATAACTGCCGCAAAAATACTGACACCAAACTGGATAGACAACATGCGCACCCATAGCACTTCATAGGCCAGCGAACTGACCCCAGAGAGGAAATAAAGTGCTAGCAATATCCAGACACTGAAATGGTGTTTATTATCCTGCATCACTCAAACCAGGAAAACGTTTGTCACAGGAAACTCGGGGAGGATTTATTTTAACATCCGTGCAGGCCGTCATTGTCGCAAAAACGGGGGTTTTAAAACGGGTTGAACCAAACCACTCCCACTACGGCATGTCCCATTGCCAATGTTAGCGACAAGCCCGCGAAAACCATATGCGCAACAAATACTTTTTTGCCGTAAATCACCATGGCCACACCCAGTGAGACGGTGGTGACAATGAACAACAGCAGTGGAATCCCCATAATAAACATGATTAGACGTTTACGCTGGTCGGGAATCGCAACAATTTCACTTTTTGCCGCTCGATCGTTCTGCGTAAATTCTTTCATGACCTCGTGCGAACCATCACCCTCACCCTCAATCGCGGTATTGGAAACGCTCCCCCAAACATTAGCTGATAAAAACAACAACGCTGCCCCAAAAATACTGAAAATAGCATTAAGCATCCTGTTTCTATAGATGTATTTATCAGTCAGCGGTTTCATCTTTAACATCTGAATCACGTTTTTTCCCTGCAAAATGCCAATGCAATACGGCTGACAGGATAAATGGAAACATGACGATGCATAACAGGAAGATAAATATAATCCAGGGTGTATCAATCGTTACATGCAGGAAACGATAACTATCGACCGCAAATGCATTACTGGCAAATAACAATAATAATAAGCCAGTCAATAAACCTGATATGTTCATTGTATTACTCCGTAATTCATGTCAAATATCAATGTGCATCGCCCTTATCTTTGGCACATCGAAATCCAAAGAAATCAGATGCATAAAAAGGAAACGAAAAATTTCGATGATAGGTCGAGGTCGAAAACGGATCACTCTTCCATGATCCGCCACGACGAACCTTGTAAACGCCTTCTGTAGCCACCAGATCTGCTACTCTCATAACGCTGTCTTTTCGACTACCCACCTCAATTCTTTTTGCCTGAAAGACTTCCGCCGAAGCGGGTGAATCGTCATACGGCAAAAAATCACTGGCCGTCCATTCGCTGACATTCCCCGCCATGTCCATCACACCATAGGCGCTAGAACCAGTTTCATATGTAGTCACCTCAGTGGTTGATCCGACATGATAATAGGTGTTCAGTTTTGCAGGATCCATATTATTACCCCAGGGCCAGCGCCGGTTATCATAACCACGTGCGGCTTTTTCCCACTCGGCTTCCATTGGCAGTCTCTTACCGGCCCATTGACAATAATCTCGCGCATCAAACCAGGTCACCATCGTCACCGGATGCAACAGTTTTTTCTCGGGCATCTCACCATCTTTCCAGTCCAATGGTGGTCGGTGACCCGTAGCAGCCAGAAATTTGGCAAACTGAACCGTGGTAACAGGATATTTATCAATATAATATTCATTCAACATGACTTTATGCATAGGTCGGTTATGTTCATTTGCCGATGCTAAGTTTGTACCCATAAAAAACAAGCCCTTGGGAATAAATACCAGCCGGTTCAGTTCACCCCATTTCGTCTGGTTTATCATGCCCTGAACCTGTGCAACTGAAGCGGATAATAATGCGACTTTATTTTTTTCATGCATCGCGTGATTGATAATTTCTTCACCTGCAGCGCGAATACGTGATGATTCTTCTTCAATATTGTATGTCACACGATTTCGCATATCAGCCATACGGTTTGAACCCAACTTTACGACATGTAATGCACCGAAGATCATGGCTGCAGCAATACAGGTAATAACCGTCGCACCCAGATAACGCTTGCGCTTTTCCAGCTCAGCCTCGCTTATTTTTCGAGGCCTGTATTTGTTTAGATCCGCTGGTTGATTTGACATGCTATTTAAGTTATGTAGGGAGTTTGAATTAAAACAATAAGAAATGCTGCCTTTATTTATTTTGGTAGCACCCTTTTTACATCGGAGCTGCTCTCTTTATAATAAGCTTTAAACCAGACTTCCCCGGTCACCCCACCTGCAGCACCACATTCAATTGCCAAAATAACAAAAAAGCCCCACCAGGCCATTGGCATCAAGAAAGCGTGCTCTGGCACACCGATCAGGTAGACAGATTCAAAATACTGGGCTCCAAGAATAATCAAGGGAGGAAAGTGGGCCAACCATTTTCCTCCGAAGCCAAATATATAAGACACAACAATACCGACAATAAAAGGTAAAATAAATAACTGCAGAAACCACAAAAAATTAAACGTATCCAGTCCGTAATATAACTCTATGCGGACACCAATAAGCCTATTACCCAAATACTGCACCAGACAACCGACCATAATAGCCAGGGCACCTAAGGTGATACGTGGTTTTCGGTGCCCGGGATATCTCATTGATTATATTTCTTGCCTGTTAATTTCTCATATTCCCGTTTTTTGGTCTCCTCAAGATACCAGTCCTCGACCTTCAAACTAGCCATATAAGCTGCCAGGATCTTCCTGTCATCGTCCTGTAAATGTGCATAGGAAGGCATTTGAAATTCTTTTTTCAGTCGGCTTGGTAAAATCGATTGCGGATTCTTGGCGGACAAATATTCATAAAAAAACGCCTCCGTCCTTATTGAACCAATACCATCCAATGGCGGCGCCGGTACAGTTTGCATAATGTTGCGTTTTGTCCATAATGTATGACAATTCTGGCATTCATTTTTTTTATAAATCAGCAAGGCTCTGTTTGATACCTCTTTTGATGCCGTTGAATAGAATGGGATACCCTGGTCATCAGTTGTATTGTAATGCCCCAATATAGCTTTGACGGCGACAATCAAAATAATTGATACACCGATAATGACAAAAATTTTTTTCTCCTCTTTTCTCATACTGGACTACTTGTTGACAGCTTTCCTCTCTTTTTCTTCACGTTCTCTTTTTAAGGCTTCAATACGCTTCTCTTCCTGTTCCTTATTAACCTGCATCGCTTTTTTGAATTCTTCTGGATCCATCTTGTCCTTGTCTTTTTCATCGAACACCACGTACTTTATGTCCTCATCAAACTGATCATTACGAGCCGCCCAACGAATTGCAAAAATAGAGGCAATAACAATCAAGACACCTGAAACCATCCATAAATAGATCGTCCAGCCATCTTCCAAGGAATTTAAATATTCACCTACGCCCATATGACCTCCAAAAACTTGTTCTAAAATAAACAGCTATAACAGAAATCCACCGAGTAATTGAGTTGCACCCATAACAATCGCAAAAACAACGCCAAACACAATCCAGATCAATAAAAATATCTCGCCTTTTTTTAGCTTGGTTTTTTTGTCAGTTTTCATAAAAAAATAACCGACACTCAAAAACACCAATATGCCGATAATTAAAAATATAAAAACCCCAACACTGTAACTATTTGCCCGCATGGCATCGATGCTCAGATCGAGTCCAAAAGGTCTTTCAACTTGTCTTCCCGTATTCTCCACCACAGAAAACGAAAAACTAATAAAATTCGATAAATCAAACATATAATATAATTCAGCTAAATCCTTCGACCTCAAAAACTGAAAAAGGTCTCTTGCTCATGCCCCCTTGCTCACACCGATGTGACGATATTTTAGCAGTTTTGAGCCAATAATACCTCTCAGGACAGGTTAATTTACAGAGGAATTATTCCAGTGTAAACCCGAATACACCTCCATGCGGCCTAAACCCATGTATACAAAAGGGTTGTCAATATAATAAAGTCTTGTACCACAAACAAAGAGAGCTATGCCTTTTTCGTAAGGCATAGCTCTCTTAAATGTTACTCTGTCCGATCTTAACTTATAACATTTAACATTTATTACATTAGTTACGGCAGCATATTATTTTGAGTAAGTATCGATTCCAGGCTTGTCCGCATCTGTTTTATCAACCATAAAACTGTAGATAAAAGGAAACGTATAAACCACAATAACCCACAATAACATTGCTAAAGGAGCATTATCTAAATCAATCATTTCTAAATTCTCCAAAAATATCCAGCTAATCTTTTAGTGATATTTATATTTGTTAGTGATGCTTGCTATGGTCTGGCTTAAAGCTAAAGTCAGGCAAGCGTTTAACCGCGATAACCACGGATACACAGAAAATAAGGATAAAGAAAACATCAATAGTGTAGCCTTTATCCCACCAGGGTTGATGTCGCTCCCGAGTACCGTCTGCACGATAATTTCCTTCAAAGTTGGCAACTACAACCTTGTCACCCACCACTGTGTAGTCCTGCATATAGGCGCTTTGATTCTGGAGTTCGATGATCTGATCTTTGATCATTCTCAAGTCATCCATTTCAAGCGGGTGTCTTTCCTGAAGCGCAGCCCATTTGGACCCTTGCGATTTGACTGTACTCACAATGTATTCCATTGCTTTTTTATCAGACATTGCCTGGACCTTGGGATCATCCATCAGCGCAATATATTCTTCATAGATTGCGGCAGTTGGACGTTGGCCCCAAAGCGGAAATGTGATCATAAACGCCGTTATAATTGTCAAAATCAACAAAGCAAGAATCGGTTGAGGTAAGCGGTTGTTGTCTTCTTTAATACCACCCAGGCTTTCACCTTCCCACAGATCTCTTGCGATCTGGTTCTGATCTTCTGTTGTTAATGACTGTAAAGGATTATCAAATTTCCACGCCATCTCCTAAACCCCCCTTTATTTTAAGTTTAATATGAAGTCGATTAGCGCACGCGCTTCGCTGTCTTTATGCGGCACGGGTACATCTGGCGGAACAACGGTCTTGCCTGCAGCATAGTCATTATATGCCGAACGCCAACCGTCAAAGTCAATAGTCTTGCCAGAAGCATCTTTTTCACCCCACAGATAATCATAGCGAGGCATGATTGAATGAGGCTGTACTAATCGAGGATTAAAGAAATGGATCATCATCCATTCTCTGGATGAGTTGCGTGAACCAACATGGGTCAAATCAGGTGCTTTTCGATCAGAACCGAAGGCAGTCGGACTTTCGCCATTGAAGTCACCCAACATAGGTGGCGCACCAAAGTATTGCCAGTCCTGAGTTTGTTCAGGTAACAGGGTATGACACCACCAACAACCTTCACGAACAAACATGATTTTGCCCTTACCAACCAGCAGGCGTTTGTCATCAGCCACTTTTGCCAGGGTTTCCGTCGGCGTCCAACCACGTGTTGCTGTCGCATTTTCAATGTAAGGCACCAGTTCACCATTGACTTCAATTTCATGTGTCAGGAACACCGCACCTACCGTATCGTCAGCTTCACCAATCCGACCTTTGTTTTCACTCAGTTCACGAGGCCCATCACCAAGAATTCTCGGGTGACGAATACCATTTGGAAACGGCACGTCTTTCTCATAAACATAAGCAGTAACAGGATCTATTGCAGCGCCAGTCTTTGGATCCACGGCCAGGGTAACCTGAGTAGGTTTAGCCCAACCACGCAGGAATGGGTCTTCATAACTAAACCCCCCTGAACGACCGAATCCCAATTGCCGGTGCAAACCAGTTTGGCTCACGCTCACCGCAGAAATATCGACTGCAGCCATATACAAGGTAATGAACATAGACGAGCCAAATGCGACCCCGAACATACGTGCACCTATTTTATATTCTCTAAATGCCACTGGTAACTCCTCCCCTTAATAATTAATATTGTAGTTTACCGGTAGTTTACCGTTCGTAGGCCACTTCATGTGGCAGACGTCCATCTGGAATCACTGTTCCAACACGTATCGTTTTCCACATATTGAACAGCCATACACAGTTACCCAGGAAGACCATAGTTCCACCAACCCAACGTGCAATCATATAAGGATGTTCGGCGATCACAACGTCAATGTACGGCACTTCATAAATTTTACCCGCGCCCTGTATCAGACCTGCAATTGTCATGGAAATCCAGTAGGTGGCAAAACCAATCAGCAACATCCAAAAATGGAAATTGGCTAAAGCCAGCGAGTACAGCTTTCTACGTAACAAGGTTTGCAGTCCGTAATAAACCGCCGCCGCTTCCAGGAACGTTGAGAAACCAAGTAATGCCAAGTGTGCATGAGCAACAATCCAGCCGGTACCATGGATATACCAGTTAATGGCGCGGGTTTGCTGGAAACCACCTTGCATGTTCAGCGGAATCGCAAGCAATACACCGGTGATGGTGAACTTGATTTCAATGTTTTCAATGAACATGTTCCACTTACCCGTCATGGTAAGCAGCAGGTTAGATACAAACGCAATCGCCGGTACCAGAATCAATACCCCTTCCACTGAGGCGAATGATTTAAGCCATTCAGGCAGTGGAGCAGACATGATGTGATGCGCAGCCGGTGTTGAGTAGAACACAACCACTGACCAGAAGTGCAAGTGACCAATGCGATGTGAATATAATGGGTTACCTGTTACTTTTGGTACGATGTAATAAGAAATCGCCGCTGCAACCGGTGTAATCCATAAGCCTAATACGTTATGGGCAAACCACCAAGTCAGATACGCTTCTGTCAAACCAGTCAACTGAAAGAACTCAGGTGAGTTACCCACACAGAAAACGATAATGACCATGAACGTAGCCGCGCCGAAGAACCAATTGGTTGTATATATACCCTGCGTACGCCGTGTCTTAATTGTCATTAACACGTTAATACACAACGGAATAAGAAGAGCTCCAATAATGACGACATCGATAAAGAAAGGCATATCTGAATATTCGCGGCCGGAAGTAATTCCAAACCACAACAGGCACAGACCTAAACTCAGTCCAATGTTCCAGAGGAAACAATTCCAGAGACCCAGTTTTTCAGACCAAAGCTTGGTGTTACCCAGTGCAGGCGTGATGTACATCATCGCCATGGCGAAGGCCATGGAAATCCAGCCCAAAATCACCGCAAGTACATGCACCTGGCGCATATGGCCAAACGACAGCATTTCGATCCCGGTAACAAAATCCGGGAATGCCAGTTTTGCCGCATTAAATGAGCCTAGCGCCGTTCCCACGACAAACCAAACAATGGATGAGAAACCAAAAAATATCGCAGCTGAACCCGCTGGGATATCTTCCTCTTTCGCTAAAAGATACTTAAACATTTGTAATTTTCCTCCCCGGCGTGAAAATTTTTTCTAATTGATTAACCACGATCACGCGGCATTAGCAGGTAATAAGCGAACCACATACTGGAAAAAGCCAGAAGAATTCCACAAATCGATGCAAATATAGTCATTTTTTGATCCCCCTTGAATACGGAATTTGTCCGTTTAACCGCGATTTGCTTGTTCCAGTTGACCGTGTTTGATAACAGCCATGTGCAAAATGATATAGAACGCCACGCCAAAAACAATCATGGCCCAGTCGATAAAACCTGTGAACGTAGTAGGGTCGTAAGCATCACCCATCCAGCCGCCCCAATCTTCGAATTTTCCACGACCTAAAAAGCACATAAGAGCAGCACCAAATACACTGCCGTTACCCATACCCGTTGTCATACCAGCAACAAAGCATAAAATGAAAGAGCTTTTCATCCCCTTACCTCCTAGTTATTCCGATTACCGGATTCCGATTAACGGATGTATTTCTTCTAAAATTTAAAATTCGACAAGATTTTTAAAATCTATTTTTAGTTTCCTATTAATTACTTTTAATTAGTTACCTACCACCGTACTCGAGCAATATTTCTGTAAATTACTTGCAAGTAGAAATTACTTCAATCCAATCAAATAGCATCTACTTCACGTAACACTGCTTTCATGCGCAGTTAGAGTAATTAATTATACTTTTTACTTTTTACTTTTTTATTATTATGCTGCGACCGTCCCATCTTTCAAGAAGACAGACAACAATAGTCATTACACAGTTTCGTTTGGTATTAAGCGAGAAGTTATCATTATCATTGTTTTTGTCCATTATTTCCTCGTGTTAATTTCCTAACGTTAATATAGGAACTAACACTCTCCCCCTCCCTTACACTGTGAGTTTATAATTTATTCCGCTTACAGCGCTTACAGGAGGTCAGGTGGGTCATGCTGTCATAATATTTAGGGTCAGGTCAAGTCTTTTTGGGGTCGTGGTTTTAAAAACAACGCAGACTGGATAATATCTATAAAACAAGAAAATAACTTAGCAACTGACTTTGGATATATCGCTATTTTATACACCATTTCTTTGCTATTCTTGAGTAAAGAAAGAGGCCGATTTTGATGGGTATACCAATAAAAGAAATTGCAATATTTGCACTTGTTTCATTGAGTTCGATTTTTATTCTTGGGTATTCAGTTCACATGTTTATTGGTGGGTTAGTGAGCAAAAATACCGAAATATTCATCATCACCATCGCGTGCATTATTGGCTTATTAATAATTTCTTATATGGCATGGGATATATTTAAAATGCGGACAAGAACACCGCCTAAATAAGCAAAACTTTCTTCTTTTGAGATTTTTCTTTTAAGATAAAGAAATACCTTCCGAACCCCAGGCGATGCTGTCAAAAATCAGGCGTAAATTTTCAGTGCAGCACCAACACGTTTAAAATTTTCTTCATCACCAAACTGACCTTTATGAAATACAAACTGGCGTTTTTCCCCGACCAGATCCATACCCGTCAGGCCAAATGACTTACCCGCATAATCTGAATAATAACGCAGGTCCTTAACCAACTCGGTGTTTTCACCATTTTTAAGTTTCAGTAAAACGCGTTTTTTACTGATATCCAGCGCAACCGGCGCCTTTGGTAATAACATTAAACGGCCCAATATGCGGTGAATACCCTGGTAAAGAAAAAAGCACGCTAGAAACAATAACAAGTAGGCCAGATTTTGATTATCTTTTCCATACCAGAAAATCGTTGCGGCCAACCCCAAACCGGTGACGGTAGGCAAATAAAGAATGATATCCCAAACCATGCCCTTGCGATCCTGCAAAAGTTGAAATTGCTCTGACTTGGCCATGTTGATTAACCTGCTGCTGTTACCTTTACGGGTGTTACCTTTGCCGGGGTTTTGAGAACGTCCTTGATCAGCGCATCAATTTCGTTATATAACAAACGCCCAGCCAGTTTATAGCGCACCACCTGGTTTTGATCTATAACAAAAGTCCATGGATCACCCAACACCAGATAGGCTTTATAGGCTTCAGGATTTTGATACTGGTCCATATGCAGAAAAATGACATCATCTCCGTATTTGTCTAGTGCAGCCTTTAATACTTGCAGCTGTTTGTCACACTGAGTGCAATGTGCGGGTGTAGCAAATCCCAGTATAATGGGTTTGCCCAATTTCAATGCGTCATCAACGGAATATTCATACATGCGTTTGTCAGGATAACGATACGTTGTGATCCTGCTCAAATCACCGTTCACATCGGCCAGTGTTTTAGTCTGCACAATGGGCGCCACGCTGCCGACCTTGAGCGTGCTTGCGTCACCAAAACAGGCGCTAAGGCTGCCAACAAACAGCAATAAAAAACATAATCGGAATACTCTCATTATTCAGACCTCCATCCTGCACACGTACGATAAATATTATACGCCCAAATCAGGTTGGCAAGTAATACAAGCGTGCCAAATATACCCATTGTAGCCAGATAGGGCTTAACAATTAATTCAACCTGCTGTGGTGATGACGTGACACTGGCCAACCCGCCAGCCACACCCGCAACCGTGAAAAACACCACCATTCCAATAAGACCCGTATTGTGGATCCAGAAATGCACCTTGACCAACGTCAGGCTATAAATTGGACGTCTCACCAAGCGCGGTATAATGTAGTATACCGCTGCAAATATCGCCATTTCCACCCATCCGAGCAAATTAATATGCGTATGTGCACGCACGATGAGATCGCCATGCAGCCGATTATCGACAAAATGCCGAAAATCAGCAATCCCGCCCATAAGCGCACCCCAGGAAAAGCCGATGATACTATAAACCACACAAGCGGAAACAAACCATAAAATATACTTGGTGTATTCCTTATCCTCTACCCAGGATTCTGCCATTTCCAACTAATCTCTACTGATTGATAACTATTTTTCTGCTGAATCATTGTTTTGTGGATCATCGTTTTGCGAATCACTGCTTTTCACATCACCGTATAGTTCGGGATTTTTTTCACGTACATCCGTGTATTTTTCTTTCCATTCAGCCGGCGCCCAGGTCTTGACCATACTATCGATAAAGGGTGATCGGCCGGGCGGAGGAACTGGTGAAGACGTAGATCCCGGGTCAGAACGTAACTGGGAAAGAAACGCGGCGATAACAAGCAGATCTTCTTTTGGCAACTTAGCCACATAGGCTGCTTCTTTAGGCGCCAAACCATGATCAAAGGTCCTGGCTTCGTACATACGTTCCGGCGTAAGCAGAAAATCAAGTATCCACTGCTCGGTTCGCTTCGAACCAAGACCATCAAGAGACAAGCCCATATTTGTGCCATTGTTCAAGGCACGATGACATGAGGTACAACGAGAAGTACGAAACACCGCTGAACCCTGACGCCCCACTTCATTAAATTTAAAATGGGTTTTGGACTCAAACATGGGTTTATCTGAACTCAGCCGAACTGTCTCAAGAATAACGTAGCCTATAGCAGCCAATACAATAAAAACACCGGTAAAGATAAATAGAACTTTCTCGCCAGTTTTAAACTTACTGTTTTTACTCATCTACTTTTAGTTTATCCAAATATGCAGCTCTCGCACGTCCTGTTGTGCTTCACTGATCAACTTGTGCCTATCGTGACACTATTGTACGTCTGTACGGCGCCCATAAGGCCCTCGCATCGGGCGCCAATTGTACCATTTCCAGCCGCTAAAACTACCTTATAACTTAAACACTCAGGATCAAGCCAGGGAATTAATTACAAAAAGCCCGTTGAGCAGGTGGGGATCAATGGTTTACATCAATGGTTTACAATAGTGGGATAGTAAACCCTGGGCATTAAATAAAAAACCCGATAAAAAAGGGTGGAGAAACCCCCGCCCTTTTCCTTATCTAAAGTCTAAACATAAGACTTAATACAAATTATTGCAGACGTGGCACACGTCTATTACCCACGGTCGTTTCCGGCGCAGAAGTCAGGAATGTCGAAACATTATAGATTTCTTCATCCGTCAGCAGCTGTGCAACTTTCTGCATTTGTGCGAACGAATCATTATCACGGCTGCCATCACGCCATTTCTTCAGCTGACTAACCAGGTAAGTATATCGTTGACCCAATAATTTTGGATACATAGGGAAGGCACCACGACCATTATAACCATGACAGGAATGGCAGGCAGGGATGTCACGTTCTGGAATACCGTATTGTGCAATAATTTTTCCCTTGTATCTGACACCAACCGGGATTGCACCCAGTTCCTTGATTGCGTTCATATCAGATGCCGTATTCGGTTTTTTGAGATTAGTCAGGTAAAGCGAGACGTCCTGATGATCTTCAACACTCATGCCTTTGGCATTAGCATTCATAACAAACATAATGGTATCTTTACGCTTGTCAGAAGCGAAATCACTGAGTTGTTTAACCAGGAATTTATAGCCCTGGCCGGCCAAACGTGGTGTGCCCATGGCATCATCCCCAAGGCCGTCTTCACCATGACAACTTACACATCCAGGGACATCACCCTTGCCATTTTTAAAAATTTGCTCACCGTTTGCAGCATTACCAGGCATATCATAATATTGGCTCAGTGCAAAAACGGATGTTGATGCAAATGCCAACAGGCCGAAACATAATAATGTTGCAAGTGTTGTTGAATACCGCATTGTACCCTCCCCTTAAGAATAAACTTTAAGCTTTTTATACATTATCTTAACAAAAATCTTAACAAAACTGCTTAACAAAACGGCCTTACAAAACTGTTTTGTTAAAACTGCTTTGTTAAAATATGGTTATGCAAACTTTTGTTTGCGTAATTCTTAGTACACGCTTTTCTGCGTTAAGTCGTTTACGATAAGTTCTGAAATTATTTTGAGTTTTTCTTAAGCATAAACGCAGCTACGCCGAAAGCCACGGTAGTCGCAATTAAGTAGATAACACCTATTTCGCCGTCTGTCATGGTAATCTCCCACCTAGTAGTTATGTCAATAAATTCTTTAGACGTAATGTATCAGGCGTACCTGAAATTTTCAAACTGTTACTTTCTAAAGTTGTAATTTTGTTTAGTTGTTGCTCAAACTGCGGTTTGCGTGTTGGCCCATCGCGACAAGATTTCTTACTAAGTTACTGTGCTTATTGGCACTCTTTCATCAATCAACACGCTACGAACTCGGACGCTGAAATATAACACCCAATCCTTCACTCGACCAGACCCTATAATTTTCCCCATTGACGTTAATTAATTATCACATAAATTACAAGTCTGCGACGTTACTACAAAACCCACAATACAAGCAAGTCAATACTCTAGGAGGCTGTCCGAGAATAGAAAACCTACTGCGGACCTCGGTACCCCCTTGAGGGGTGAATTGAGGGGTGAAAGCCATTTCAGCCAGATTTCCCGATGAAACGCGTTCTCTCTTATAAGAGAATATACCCAACTACACCTTTTTTATCGAAAAATCTGACGTTAGTGGCTTCCCCTCATAACGGTTTCTATTCACAGACCAACCTCACACGCAAAACCCTTGGCCATTAATCAGTAAGTATGGCTTAATTATTGTTGAATTCGGGATTTTGGCGTTTACAGGACTTGGCTTTAAGCTAGAATTATCGGTTGGGCAACATGATGAATTTAAGTTTAAAACACTTGTTTAAAACCAGGATACCCAATAAACTCCAAAAAAACATCGGAGTCAGCAATCAATAACTTTAGTTTAATGCGCTAATGTGCTATGGCCACGGATGCCACGAAAATTTAACAAATAAATTCCGAATTTTTAAGCAAGTCTAACTTAATTCTGACTCAGATTGTAAGCAATTAACCTAAACTCATCAGTTGGACGGCATGTACGAGCCAGCAGGAAAGGTAACGCAGCACGCACCCGAGAGTGCGTTTTTTATCGTGAATAGCGGCAGCCCTCGCACATCCTCTGCTTCGCTGATCACCACGGACTGCTGTCCTCTCGTGACTAGCGCGTTCACTTTTTGAGTGCGTTCTACAAATGCAGTAATGCCGAGTGCATTCAATAACTTAACAAAACAAATAACACTTAAGGGAGCGGTCAACTGGTGAATTTCGGTTTAAGGAACCTTTGACTTGATTCAGCGTGGTTACAGGGCTCTGTTTCTATGGATTATCTGGGCAGCTGCATCAATTGTTATTTATCTGGGTCTTTACTCAGACACCGAGGTATTGACGTTTGTCAAAACCGATCCGAGCCGCATCACCTGGATCATTATCGGGCTATTTGGTCTCGGTACCATTATAAGCTTTTTGCTCACAGTCATATTAACCGTCGAATCCATCCATGTAGACAGCATAGAAAAAACAGCAAAAAAATCTGGCTGGCTTGGCATCAGCAACACAAAAAAAAATCTGGGGGTAGCACGATTTTTCGAGTCACTTAAAGCGGTGATCGAAAAAAATGGTGAAATAAACATTGAATCGCTCGTTGATGTTGAGTTTGCAGTATATCAACGCACGGCGCACGCACTGGAAGTCATCGGTAATTTATTGATCACGCTGGGACTGATCGGTACCGTAGTTGGATTAACCCTAACATTGACTGGCCTGACCAGTTCACTCGAAGCATTAGGTGAAGACCAGGCGCAATTATTGGCTGGCTTGCGTGAGGCAATGGGGGGTATGGGTACAGCATTTTATACCACCTTATTGGGTTCTGTGTTAGGTGGCGTTTTATTACGTGTTTTTTCCAATATTGACCAAAATGGCGTGGAGAGCCTGGAAGAATCCCTGACCCGTATTTGCCTGGTATATTGCTCTGCTGATTTAAAACCCTCAGTGGAGCGTGATGTCAGGATACTCAACACAGAAATCACCTCCCTAACAGAAAATATCAGGGCTCTTCAACAATCATTGCAAGAATCAAAAACCACTATGCAGGGGTTTGCCAAAGAACTCCAGGACCTGCGATCACTGGAACATAATGACTCTCTGGTAAAAAAAACGATTCTCCAACAAGCAGAATACCAGCAAGCCCTGAGAAATGAATTTCAGTTAAAACGCATGATAAAAGGCCGCTGGTGGAGTGTATTAAAAAACAGTTTTCGTAACAGTCAGTAATTCTGAGTTTTAATAAATCATGGCTCTGAAACGCAAATCCTCTCCCTTAAATATCCATGAAAGCTTTTCTGATGTGGCGTTACTGATGCTCGCCACCTTTGTCTTTTTACTTGTCACCATTCTGATCACATCAAGACTTACAGAAAGTCACCAACTGCCAAAATTACAAAAAGACCTCGCACAATTACAAAAGGATCTGACCCAATTTAAAAGTGAAAATGCACGCCTGAAAAGTAACATGGAGCAAATAGTGGGCATGTCAGCCAATAGCCAAATGGAACACGCCCTGGCCGCAGCCGGTCTGGGCCAGGGCAAAAACCGCAAGGACTTTGAGCTATTTATCAAAGGACTCAAAAACCTGCCGGGCAGTAATTTACATCTTATGGTCGATGCAACGGGTTCCATGCATGGTGTCACCACATTCTTAATACCGGTATTACGCGTCATCGTTATTCGTTCAGGCAAACGCCTCAATGCCATTACCTGGTTCTCGGATGATAAATCAGAGACCTATACGGGGAAAATGGGGGAAATGTTCGACCAGCTCATGCAAGGGGCTCCGTTTATCGGCTTCCGTGAAACCATGGGACGGGCATTTAAAAGTGCGATCCGCAAAGCACCGGCACCCGGCGCATATCTGCTAATTGGTGATGAACCATCGACAGACAAGCTACCTTATCTTAGTATACCCAGCCCGGTTTATACGCTGCCCATCGGTCGTGGTAATACACAAACGGACTGGGAGTATGAGACCCTGGCGAATAAAACCGGGGGCAAGATGTTACACTTGGAATTCAAATGATTTTTTAACTACTAACTAACAACTAGTTAACTACATGATGTTAACTACATGGCGTCATTCAACATTCAAATAAATGTAAGCAAGTAAATAGAATATGTTATCGAAAATTCAACCACGTTACCAAGCACTGCTGATATTATGTCTTTGGGGAGGCATTCTGTTGTTTTTTAATCTCGTTCGCCTTGATCCTTACGGCATCGACGAAGGCGCTGCATTGGCATTATTGCTCAACTGGTCAGTTGCAGACCAAATAATCAATCCAATCGTCGCGTTGGGCATGCCGGATTTCAGGGCCTTGTTATTCCTGCCACTGGGTCTGTATTGGCCAGGCAGCATACTGGCGGCAAAAGTATTTACTATTATCATCGCCTTTATTGCTGCAATGCTGCTTTACAACTGGAGCAAAAAATCCGTCGATGATGAAGTCGCCTTACTTGGCACCGGTCTGTTACTTATTGCACCATTGATGATCATACAAATCGATCAGATCGGGGTAGGTATTTATTTATTGTTTATGCTTGGTATTGGCAGCAAGGTTGACGAAAAACAACGGACCGCGGAACGATCCATCGGTAACTGGTATTTTATACAAATGTTACTAACAGCAGTGATTGTTTCATTACACCCGATTGGTCTCGCCTATCCAGCAGCGCTTGCCATAAGATGGATGCAGGAACCCATCGATAAAAAAAGACAACAACATAACTTTATTGGCATTAGCATCACGATCTTCATCGTACTTGTTATGCAAGCAGGCTGGCTTGATCTTGCTTGGTTCAGCAATCCACTTAAAACATTTTCAGTCGCCGTCAGCGGCATTGATATTTCACAATTCCAGGAACCCAATATTTTTTACGGGCTTGTGCCGCTTACCCTGCTGGCGATCATGTTAATATATGACTGGCGACATTTATCCAGCAGTACGCTTGGCTTGTCCATGCTCATCGTGACTGTGGCCGGTTTATTTATCGCCGATCAGACCTGGGCCATGATTGCACTTAGCCTGCTCATTTATCGTGGCATTGATTACCTGATAAAAATCAACAAAGCCATTAAAACACAAAGTTTTATTGGTCAACGAGGACTGGTATTGTTTATTATATTTATTGTGGCAACTATTTTTATGCTAATTGATAAATCCTATGCTTACCAGATTGCCAACAATGAACTGTCACCTGAAGACAGTCTTTTTCAAACCCTGGCACTGGAAACTGAAAATGCCGACGACACGATCACAATAGCAAGTCAGTGGCCGGCACGCACAATGATCGCAGTCAAACATGCGGTGCTGCCACTACCACCTGCGGCTGAGGACGGGGAGGCATTTTTGAAAATGATCAAAGGCATCACCTATATCATATTCTCACACAATGATATAAATAATTACGACCTCACACGCAACATTGCCGAAGTAAGCAAGCAATTTGAAACCCTGCCGGTACAACAAGCAGGGGTCATTGTTAAATTACGCGACAGCTCAAGCAACCCTGCTATCGACAAGGCTAGCTCCGACAAAGCTACGAGTGCCGCTGTCGAAAAT
>VAPL010485550.1_pt1 | contig 25215 bp, 19 predicted proteins | sample 3395061 | NCBI WGS metagenome assembly VAPL01 (sample SAMN08290444, study PRJNA428436) | hydrothermal vent metagenome | isolation source: Deep-sea hydrothermal vent chimney 2 | place: Pacific Ocean: Juan De Fuca Ridge | depth 2182 m m | reverse complement strand
GACCGGCCGGCGGCGTTGTCGGCATGGCGCGGACCGCCGGTCGGGCCGGATTCGAAAAAGTCATCGGTTTTGACATGGGAGGCACTTCGACCGATGTATCGCATTTCGATGGCGAATATGAACGAGCCTTCGAGACCCAGGTCGCGGGCATTCGCATGCGCGCGCCGATGATGAATATCCACACCGTCGCCGCCGGCGGCGGCTCGGTCCTGCATTTCGACGGCGCCCGCTACCGGGTCGGTCCGGATTCCGCCGGGGCGGCGCCGGGGCCGGCGTGTTACCGTCGCGGCGGGCCGCTGACGGTGACCGACTGCAACGTCATGCTGGGCAAAATCCAGCCGAAATTCTTCCCCAGGGTATTCGGCCCCCAAGGCGACCAACCGCTTGATCTGGGCGCCGTCAAGGCGGCCTTCGGCGAATTGGCGGAAACCATTCATGCGGCCACCGGCGAGCGCCCCGACCCGGAAAACACCGCCGAGGGATTCCTCAAGATAGCGGTCGAGAACATGGCCAACGCGATCAAGCAAATATCGGTCCAGCGCGGCTACGATATCACCGAATACACACTTAACTGTTTCGGCGGGGCCGGCGGCCAGCATGCCTGCCTGATCGCCGATACCCTGGGCATGGAGCGAATTCTGGTGCATCCGCTGGCCGGCGTGTTGTCGGCCTATGGCATGGGGCTGGCCGATATGCGGGCGATGCGCGAACGCTCGGTGGAAATCAGGCTGGATGACCGGGTCACCGGGCAATTGGAACAAACCCTGAAATTGCTGCAAGAACAGGCCCGGGACGAAATTCTGGATCAGGGTGTGGCGCCGCAACGGATTACCGTGTTGCGCAAGATTCATTTGCGCTACGACGGCACCGACACCGCATTAATGGTCGATTTCGACACCCCGGCGATAATGGCCGACGACTTCGAAGGGGCGCACCTGCGGCGTTTCGGATTTACCATGCCCGACCGGGCGCTGGTTGTCGAAACCGTATCGGTCGAAGCCGTCGGCGCCGGCGACACCGAAGATACCCGCGCCCCCTTCACGGCGGCGGAAACCGGCCGGACCGCCCCGCTGACCACGGTGACCATGATCAGCGGCGGCGAATCCTTTGCGACACCGGTCCACGATCGCGCTAAACTGGCCCCCGGCCAGGCGCTTGTCGGCCCGGCAATTATCACCGAAGACACCGGCACCACAGTCATCGAACCGGGATGGCGGGCCGAAATGGCGGCGGATGGCTCGCTTGTTCTAAGCCGCGCCGTCCCCCGCCCGGAACGGGCGGCGCTTGGCACCGGGCGTGGTGACGGACGCGGCGCCGATCCGGTGATGCTGGAAATTTTCAACAACCTGTTCATGTCGATCGCCGAACAGATGGGTGCGGTACTGGCCAATACCGCCTATTCGGTCAACATCAAGGAACGGCTCGATTTTTCCTGCGCGGTATTCGACCGGCACGGCGAACTGGTCGCCAACGCGCCGCATATGCCGGTGCACCTGGGCTCCATGGGCGAAAGCGTACAGACGGTGATCCGTGAACGCGGCACGACCATGAAGCCCGGCGACGTCAGCGTCCTCAACGCCCCCTATAACGGCGGCACCCACCTGCCCGACATAACCGTAATCACGCCGGTGTTCGATGAAGCCGGCCGGGATATCCTGTTTTATGTCGCGGCGCGCGGCCATCATGCCGACATCGGCGGCGTCACGCCGGGATCGATGCCGCCGGACAGCACCAGCGTCGATCAGGAAGGTATCCTGATTGATAACTTCCTGCTGGTCGAACGGGGCCGTTTCCGCGAGGCGGAATTGCTGGAACTGCTGACTTCCGGCCCGTGGCCGGCCCGCAACCCGGACCAGAACCTGGCCGACCTGCGGGCCCAGGTGGCGGCCAACGAAAAGGGTGTGCGCGAACTTGGCCGCATGGTCGATCATTTCGGCCTGGACATGGTTCAGGCCTACATGCGCCACGTCCAGGACAATGCCGAGGAATCCGTCCGGCGGGTCCTGGATGTTTTGAAGGACGGCGAATACGCCTATGAAATGGACAACGGCGCGACCATCCGGGTGGCCATTTCCATGGACCGGGAAAGGCGCGGCGCGACGGTCGATTTCACCGGCACATCGGATCAATTGCCAAGCAATTTCAACGCGCCTTTTTCGGTCACCCGGGCCGCCGTGCTGTACGTTTTCCGGACCCTGGTCGATGACGATATACCGCTGAACGCCGGCTGCCTGAAACCGATCCGCATAGTCATGCCCGAAGGCTGCATGCTGAAACCCGGCTATCCGGCCGCCGTCGTCGCCGGCAACGTGGAAACCAGCCAGGCCGTGGTCGATGCGCTCTACGGGGCGCTTGGCGTGATGGCCGCCGCCCAGGGCACCATGAACAACCTGACCTTCGGCAACGAAGCCCACCAGTATTACGAAACCATCTGCGGCGGGACCGGCGGTGGACCGGACTTCGATGGCACCGACGCCGTCCATAGTCACATGACCAATTCACGGCTGACCGACCCGGAAGTCCTGGAATGGCGTTTTCCGGTAGTGCTCGAAGATTTCTCCATCCGCGCCGGCAGCGGCGGCGACGGTAGACATCGGGGCGGCAACGGAACAATCCGGCGGCTGCGCTTCCTGCAACCGATGACGGCGGCGATCCTGTCGGGGCATCGGCGGATTCCGCCCTACGGCATGGCCGGTGGCGGCAGCGGGGCGCCGGGCGTCAACCGGTTGCGGCGAGCGACCGGCGAGATCATCGAGTTGTCCGGCACCGACAGGGTCGAGGCCGGGGCCGGTGACGTGTTCATTGTCGAGACTCCCGGCGGCGGCGGCTACGGGCCGCCGGAAGGTTGATTTGACGCCTGACTCGGCGCGGTTTAAAATGCCGCTCCGCCCTGACCCTGGAAATACACCAACAGTGAACAGCGCCCGACCGACATCGCCTGCCGATACCCGCCGATCGCCGAATTCGCTGCGCCTGATGGCGCTTGTCCTGATGTCACTTGCGGTCACCCCGGCGATTGCCGGCACCCTGGAACAGGAACTGGCCGGGCTTATCAATGAACACCCGCTGATCAAGGCCGGCCGCACCACGGTGCAGTCGACCGCCGAAGACATCAAAATCGGCACCGCCGGCTATCTGCCGATACTGGCGCTGAAATCCACCGCCGGGCCGCGGGTAATAGACAATCCGACGACGCGGGCGGCGGGCAAGGATTCAACGCGAATGGTCACTACCTCGACCCTGACGCTGACCCAGAACCTGTTTAACGGATACCAGACCAATTCACTGGTCAGGACGGCCCGCCTGAACAAGGCGCTGGCCGAAATCACCCTGGAAGGGACCCTGCAAAATACCCTGTTCGAAGGTATCGCTGCTTATATCGATGTCTTGCGTCAATTGCGCCTGGTGCAACTCGCCGCCAACAACCAGTCGACCATCCAGCAACAATTGAACCTGGAAGACGAACGGGTGCAACGGGGATCGGGGATCGCCGTCGATGTGCTGCAGGCCAAGTCCAGGCTGCAATTGGCCAAGGAACGGCGGATAACGTTCGAGGGCGCCCTGGAAAACGCGGTCAGTCGTTTTGCCCAGGTTTTCGATCACGCGCCGGATATCGAATCGATGACCGACCCGGCGCCGCCGGTAGAAATGATCCCCAGTGAACTGGCGAAGGCGATCGACACCGCGCTGCGGGAAAATCCGGCGATCATCAACAGCGCCGTCACCGTCGAGTCGGCCCGCCAGGGCCGGGCCACGGCGCGTTCGGAATATTCGCCGAATATCGATGTAGTGGGTTCGCTGAACTACGAAAAGGATAACGCCGGGATAATCGGCACCCGGCGGGATTATTCCGTTCAGCTGCAAGCCAACTGGAATTTGTTTACCGGTTTATCCACCAAAGCCGGAATTTCACGGGCGTCATATGATTACGCGACCAGCCGCAACAATCACGACCAGACGGTGCGGAAAGTTATCGAACAGATGCAGCTTTCCTGGCAGGACCTGCTGACCGCCCGGGCCCGCCTTGAATTACTGGAAAACGCGGTCAATATCGCATCCGAGGTTTTCTACTCGCGAAAAAGACTTCGCGAGGCCGGCAAGGATACGGTAATCAACGTGCTGGACGCCGAAAATGAAGTCAACAACGCCAAAATCAATTACGCCGCCGCGTCCTACGATGAACGACTGGCCACCTATCAGGTCCTGCTGGCCATGGGCCGCCTAAATTCGGTGTATCTTGATCTGGTTATGAACTAGAACCTGTCCGGCTGTCCCAGATTTCTCTTAACTGATCGGACAGGGTCATGGGATCGAACGGCTTTGGCAATACTCCAAGGGCGCCAATATCCATAAAACGCTGCACCTCGCTTTCCATGACCTTGGCGGTCATGAACACCCCGGGGGTATTTTCCAGGCCGGAAAGCAGACGCAATTTCTGAAACGTCGTCGGGCCATCCATGCCCGGCATCATGACATCCAGCAAAATCAGGTCGGGATCGAATTCCTGCGCCGCCGCCAACGCCTCGTCGCCGGAAGAACAGGTTTTAACGGTAAAGCCGCCGACCGCCTCAAGGGCCATTCTCGCGACTTCCTGGATATCCGGCTCGTCTTCCACATGCAAAATTTTACTCAAGGGCACGACCATGATTCACCTTTTAAAAATGCCAACAATAATGGTGTCATCTTGGGATGATTTGGAATTTTTCAAGGACTCGTTATTCATCGGCGAATCTATCCTTGATCCTGAGAATCTGATCGTAGATCATGGTAAAGTGTTCGACCAGATTGGGATCAAAATGCTTGCCGGCCTCAATTTGGATAAGCGCCAGGGCCTTATCGACCGGCCATGCTTCCTTGTAGGGCCGGGACGAAGTCAGGGCGTCGAAGACATCGCAAATCGCGGCAATGCGGCCTTCAATAGGAATACTGTCTGCCCGCAACCCCCCCGGATAACCTGAACCATCCCATTTTTCATGGTGGGAAAGGGCGATTTCCCGGGCCATCGTCATCAGGCCGGAACTGTGCCCGCCGATGATATCGCCGCCGATTTCGGCGTGGGTTTTCATGATTTCCCATTCCCCGGCGTCCAGCTTGCCGGGCTTCAGAAGGATGTGATCGGGTATGCCGATTTTGCCGACATCGTGCATCGTGCTGGCCTGGGATATCTGCTCGGCCCGGTCTTCATCAAGTCCAATCGACAGGGCCAGACGGTGGCAGCCCTTTGACATGCGGATAACATGCATACCGGTTTCGTTGTCGCGATATTCGCCGGCCCGGCCCAGGCGCTGGATAATTTCCAGCCGCGTCGCCATGATTTCCCTGGTTCGTTCGCGTACCTTTTGCTCCAGAATTTCCGCCTGCCGGCTTTGCCGGTTATACAAATAACGGACTTCCAGCATATTTTCGATGCGTTGCAAAACTTCCAGCCGGTCGAAGGGCTTGGTCAGGAAATCCTTGGCCCCACTTTGCAGCGCCTTCAGGCGGGTTTCCATATCCCGTTGCGCGGTAAGCACGATAATCGGCAGGTAATCTTCATTGTGGATATCCTTAAGCGCCTCCATAACCTGAAAGCCGTCCATATGGGGCATCCGGATATCGAGCAGAATCAGGTCGAAATTATATTTCTGGTGCAAGTCCCTGACAGTCCGGGAATCGGTGGTGCTGCGGACGTTTTTAAATTCCTCGATATTCAGCAATTGCTGCAAAAGTTGAACGTTGGCTCGATTGTCATCGACTATCAAAATCCGAGAATTTCTTGCTATCCCATATATATTTTCCATATCAATAAGACTACCGGATCACCTGTGAATTGGCGACTCTATTAAGTTGATTACCATTGGCATCTGGTTGATATAGTGTGCCGATTATGAAAATCAGCCAATATTTTCGCATTGCTAACATAAACCAGAAAAATCATGAATGTATCGCTGCAATCAACTACCTACCGAATTCTACTAATCGATGATGACCCCCGGCACGGCGAACTAATCGGCGGATTGCTGGCGACGGCGCATCACCGTTACGACATAGAAACGGCATCGGATTATGACGATGCAATAGAAAAAATAGCTAGTGACAATTATGCGGTTTACCTGGTTTCGGCGAATTTCGCGGGCGACCGGGGCCTGGAGGTTATCTGGGAAATTTCCGGTCGTGGCTGCAAGGGGCCGGCCCTGCTTTTATCGCATGAAGACGGCTACGAAAAAGAGGAAGAAGCCTTCAATCTGGGCACCATGGTGTTCCTGACCTGGAGCCAGCTACAGCCCCGGTTTCTGGAACGAATGATCCGCCACGCCATCGACCGGAAGCGCCATGAAGACAATATCCGCAACGAACAGGAAGAACTAATCGGGCGGATGATGGATATCCAGGATACCCGCGACCGTTTCGAGGCGCAAAGCGCCGAATACGTCGAACTGGCGGAAGAACTGGCGATGGCTCAGGTTAAGCTGCAAAAGGCGCTGGACGACGTCACCGAAAGCAAGCAGCAGCTGGAGCGCCTAAATCAGGAAAAAAACCGCTTCTTTTCGATTATCGCCCACGACCTGCGAAGCCCGTTCACCTCGCTTCTGGGCTTTACCGGGCTGATCGCCGCCGGCGCCGGCAAACTGCGGCCGGAACAGGTTGTCGACTACGCGATCAACATCAACGAATCGGCCAAGCAGGTATTCGCCTTGCTGGAAAACCTGCTGGAATGGGCTCGCCTGCAAATGGATCAAATCGCCTCGGAACCGGGGATACTGGACCTGAACGCCATCGTCGCCAGGACCGTCGATGTACTGGGTCCGGTCGGCCGGGACAAGGGGGTCGCCGTGGCCGCCCGAATTCCCGAAGGCCTGACTTGTTTCGCCGATGAGCACATGATCGATACGGTAATCCGTAATCTGGTCAACAACGCCATCAAATTCACCCCCGAAGGGGGCGCCGTCACCATCTCGGGCCGGCTTGACGGCGATAGGTGCGAAATCACCGTGGCCGATACCGGCGTTGGACTGAACGCCGACCAGATCGAAAGCCTGTTCCAACTGGGTGACCAGAATTCGACAAAGGGCACCGGAGGCGAAAAGGGCACCGGCCTGGGACTGCTGCTGTGCCGGGACCTGCTGGACAAGAATAACGGGTCCATCTCGGTGACCAGCAAACCCGGCGAGGGCTCGACCTTCACCATCAACCTGCCGCAGACCTGAATCATGCCTCGCGACCCGCGCTACGACATTCTTTTCGAGCCGGTCAAAATAGGCCCGGTCACCGCCCGCAACCGTTTCTATCAGGTCCCCCATTGCAACGGCATGGGACACCGCAACCCCAGCAGCATGGCGGCCATGCGCGGCATCAAGGCGGAAGGCGGCTGGGCCGTGGTCTGCACCGAAGAATGCGAAATCCATCCATCGACCGATGTTTCGCCCCATGCCGAGGAACGCTTGTGGGGCGACGCCGATATCCCGCACCTGGCCCGCATGGCCGACGCCGTCCATGAACACGGCGGCCTGGCCGGCATTGAACTGGTCCATCAGGGCCACGAGGCCAGCAACCGATATTCCCGCGAGGCCCCCATGGGGGTGGCCAACCTGACCGGTCATGATTTCGATCCGGTCCAGGCCTACGCCATGGACAAGACCGACATCGCCAATGTCCGGCGCTGGCATCGTCAGGCGGCACTGCGGGCCAAGGCGGCCGGGTTCGATATAATTTATGTCTATGCCGGGCATTCCCTGTCGCTGCCCATGCATTTTCTGGGCCGCCGCCACAACGACCGCACCGACGAATACGGCGGGTCTCTGGAAAACCGGGTGCGATTGTTGCGCGAACTGGTCGAAGACGCCAAGGAAGCCGTCGGCGACACCTGCGCCATAGCGGTCCGCCTGGCCACCGATGAACTGATCGGAAAGGATGGCATCACCGTCGATGAAAGCCGCGACGTTATCGAAATGCTGGCCGACTTGCCGGACCTGTGGGATGTCAACCTGAGCGATTGGTCCCATGATTCCGAAACATCGCGGTTCGGCCAGGAGGGCGCGCAGGAACCCTATGTGTCGTTCGTCAAGCGGGTCACCGGCAAACCGGTGGTCGGGGTCGGACGGTTCACCTCGCCCGACGCCATGGCCGCCCAGGTCAGGCGCGGCGTGCTCGATATGATCGGTGCCGCCAGACCGTCCATCGCCGACCCGTTCCTGCCGCAAAAGATAGACGAAGGCCGAATCGAAGACATCCGCGAATGTATCGGCTGTAACATCTGTGTCAGCAGCGACTGCATGGTCGTGCCAATCCGCTGCACCCAGAACCCGACCATGGGCGAGGAATGGCGGCGCGGCTGGCACCCGGAACGGATCGCCGGGAAAAAATCCGACGCCAGGGTATTGATCGTAGGAGCCGGACCGGCCGGGCTGGAATGCGCCCACGCCCTTGGTAAAAGAGGTTACCGGGTGGCCCTGGCCGAGGCCGGGACGGAATTGGGCGGGCGGGTAACCCGCGAAAGCACCCTGCCCGGCCTGGCCGCCTGGGCCAGGGTTCGCGATTACCGGACCGGTCAGATCGCCCCCATGAACAATGTCGAGGTCTATCTGGACAGCCGTCTGGAACCCGCCCACATACACGAATTCGGCGCCGACCACGTGGTGCTGGCGACCGGCGCACGCTGGCGCAAGGATGGCCTGGGCCGCAACAATTGCAGCCCGGTTCCGGGTTCGGGTCTGCCCCATGTGCTAAGCCCGGACGATATCATCGACGGCGCCCCGGTCAACGGGCCGGTGGTGGTGTTTGACGATGACCACTACTACATGGGCGGGCTCATCGCCGAGATGCTGCGCGACCGGGGTCTTGACGTAACGCTGGTCACCCCCGCCGCCGACGCCTCGACCTGGACCCACAACACGCTCGAACAAAAACGCATCCAGACCGGCTTGCTGAACAAGGGCGTCGAAATCGTCGCCCTGCATAATTTGGCATCCATCGAGGTCGGCGGTGTCGAGTTGTCTTGCATCTACACCGGTCGCCGCAGCCGGCGCACCGCCGGCACGGTGGTGATGACGACCATGCGGCTGCCGCAAGGCACGCTCTACCGCGAACTGACGGATAACGGGTCGGCGCTGAGCCGCGCCGGCATCAAATCGGTGACCCGCATCGGCGACGCCCTGGCCCCGTCGACCATCGCCGCCGCCGTCTACTCGGGCCACCGCTACGCCCGTGAACTGGATGAACCGACCGCCGACGGCGCCCCGTTCAAACGAGAACTGGCGGCGCTGTCCACCCTCTTCTAGGGCCTATCCGGGCTCATACCAAGGCTTCGGCCCCGTGCCGTCGGGGCGAACGACCGCTCAGCAATCCTTGCCGCGGCGATCCCGCAGGCGCCGCCGGCAGGCCGCGGCGAAGGCGCTGAACAAGGACAGGTAAAACGGGTTTTCCATGACTCGCCATTCCGGATGCCACTGCACGGCCAGGGCGAATGACCTGGCCGCCGGCGCACTGATAGCCTCGATTAATCCATCCGGCGCAGTCGCCTCGACCCGCAAACCCCGGCCCAGGGTTTCGATCCCCTGGCCATGCAGCGAATTGACCCTGGCCGTTAGCGCACCGGACAATCCGGCGATCATGCCACCCGGGTTTATGGCCACTTCGTGCGTCGGGGCGAACTTGATATCGGGCGGATCATCCGGTACGACCCGGTGATCCATTTTTCCCGGCAGGTTCTGCACCTTCTGATGCAGGGTGCCGCCGAAAGCCACGTTTAGTTCCTGAAAACCGCGGCAGATGCAGAAAACCGGCACCGCCGCCGCCACCGCTTCAACAATCAGCGGCAGGGTGGTGGCGTCACGGTGAGGATCGTGCAGGGTATCGTGATCGCTGGCCGGGCCATCGTAGTGGTGCGGCTCCACATTCGAGGGACTGCCGGTAAACAGCAAGCCATCGACCCGGCTTAACAGGGCCTTGCGGTCAAGCGCCTGGCCCAACGTCGGAACCACCAGCGGCAGCGCCCGGCAGGCGGTCTCGACGGCCTGGATGTACCTGTGCCCGGCGGTTTCGAAATCCTGGCCATCGATTACCTTGCGGCACCCCGACACCCCGACCAGCGGCGGCCCCAATTCAAAACCATGCGTTGGTGCGTCGATCATATGCGACCCTATGTCAGCAATAACAGTATGAAAATAAAATCAGTCACCGGGACAACGAAAAAGGGGCACCCCCGGCGGGGCGCCCCTTTCGTATCGGATGGCGCTCGATAAATCAGTCGGAAACAACCAGATTTTCAGCCGAACTTTTTCCGTTTTGCCCAGGCACCAGTTCAAAATCCAACTTTTGCCCTTCGCGCAATGTCGATAAACCGGCGCGCTCGACGGCGGAAATATGGACGAAAGCGTCGCTGGAACCATCTTCAGGTTCGATAAATCCATATCCCTTAGTCGGATTGAACCATTTTACTGTCCCGGTCGTCATATCATATCCTTTCTCTGTATTTCACTCCCTGCAAGGCCACGATTTTTATGCTCAAACCATTGGCGCTTTTTCGGCCTAAAGCCCATTCGCCGGAAGATATAATCGACGGGCCGCTATTGCCGAGCTTCCATAAAAGGCATTTTCGGCCATTTTTCAAGCATATTTATCAATTATGAGGGGCAATACCAACTTACGGATGATACATTTAAGGCCGCATCGTCGCCTTTTCACGACCATTATTTCCCCCATCGGGGCGGGCGGGGGAAAATCCAATTAACTGTTTCTTATCAGGCCCCAAATATAGTATCTATTGCCAGTAATATATAAAAATACAGTGGATATATTTGGCATAATGTTTAACCGTATTACCGGAAAACTTCCGTGTCTGCTTGGTGGTTTCGCCGTGGCGGTCACCGTTCTGGCTGCCCGCCCGGCGCACCCGGAACCGCTGGCCGACCTGTTGCCGGGTTTCCTGGAAAGCCAGAATCAGTACAAGGCGGCCCTGGCCGACGCCGATGCCGCCGCCGAGAACGCCATCGCCTCGATGGGCGGTTTCTATCCAAGCATCGATATTACCGCCACTTACGGCAACGAACAGCAGATGAAGCCGGCGGCGACCGACACCAACCTGGTATCGCGCGAGGCCGATTTTTCGGTCACTCAGCGAATATGGGATAACGGCGCGACCAGCGCCACCGTCCGCTCGGCAGGATTGCTGCAAAGGCAGGCCGAGGCGGTGCTTGCATCGACCCGTTCGGCGCTGTTGTTGCGCGCCGTGGCCGCCTACGCCAATGTAGTACGGGCCGCAGAAACCCTGAAATTCGCCCTGAAGTCGGAACGGAATGTCAAGCGACAAACCGAACTGGAAGACGCCCTGGTCAAACGCGGCGCCGGTTTTTCGACCGACGTGCTACAGGCCAAGGTCCAGCTTGCCGGGGCCCAGGCCCGCCGTTCACGGGCCGATGGCGCCCTGAAAATTGCGATCAACGCCTATCGCACCCTGTTCAAAAAAGTTCCCGGCCCCATCGACGGCATGGACAAGCTGGCCGCCCCGGTTGACCGGTTGCCGGCGACCGTCGATGACGCCGTCGAGCGGGCGCTCAGGACCAACCCGCTGCTGATCGCCGCGAACCTGACCAGCGACATCGCCCGGTCCGGAGTAAGCCAAACCCGCGCGACCAGCTATTCGCCGACGATCGATGGCATAATCGACTACAAGTTCAAACGCGATGTCAGCGCCACCGGCGGCAATCAAAGAGAAATTTTCAGCAAGCTGCAAATGAAGTTCCCCTTTAACCTGGGGTTGACGGCGGCCAACACGCTAAAAGCCGCCGAGCGCTCATTTGATGCTTCGGTCTACCGCTACGCCGATACCAGGGACCAGATCACCGAGCAGACGCGCAATGCCTGGGAACAATTCCAGACGGCCAGGATCAATGCCGGCCTGCTTGCCAACCAGGCCAATATCGCCGCCGAATTCCTGGCGTTGGCGCGCCGGGAAAGGACCCTTGGCAGGCGCTCTTTGCTTGATGTTCTGACCGGTGAAACGGCCGAAATCAATGCCAGAAGCGACACCGCTTCGGCCCAGACCGATGTTATCGTCGCCGCCTACACCCTGCTTGAGGTCATGGGCGAACTGAACGAGGCCGCGCTGGGGCGACCCGCCCGCGAGTAATATATTTTTCGGCGGGTCGGTTTGGGCGGAAGGTAATTTTTCTAAGATAAAGGGCGACCGGCCATTGAAAGAACTGTTTCGCCGTTTGATGCTCCGTCCGTGGCTGGCCTCGGAAATCGCCGTCGCCTCGCTATTCGCCAATTTGCTGGCGCTGGCCTCGCCGTTGTTCGTTATCCAGGTCCTTAACCGCTATATCGCCCATGGCGTCGACGCCACGCTGGCGACCCTGGCCAGCGGAACCGTCCTGGCCATTATCCTGGAATTGTTGTTCCGCCGGATCCGCAGCCGCCTGGCCCGCGACTTAAGCGCCGAGGCCGATTTCGAAGTATCGACCGGCGGCTTCGGGTTGCTGGTCAAGGCCCGGGCCGGATTGCTGGAGCGCATCCCGCCGGGACAGCGGCGGCAGCTTGCGGCGGCGGCGGCGACCGTCGAAGGCGCGTACGGGGCGACCAATCTGGCCACCGTTTATGACGTTCCTTTCGCACTGCTGTTCCTGGGCGTCCTGTTTTTGCTAAGTCCGGTCTTGTCCGGTATCGTCGCGTTGTTTTTAATCGCAGTCTTTATGATCGGGGTAATCGGGGCCTGGTCGGTTCGGGAACCGACCCGCCGCCTGATCCAGGCCGGCGGCAACGCCAATGCCCTGGTCACCACGGCGACCGAACACATCGATACGGTCCGAGCCTTCAACGCCGGCGAGACACTGCATCGGCAATGGCGCCGGCAGACTGCGGCCAGCCAACAACTGCGGGCCTGGATAGAGGCCCGGCAGGGCCTGATACAAACCCTGAGCCAGACGGCGACGGCCCTGATGAGCGTCCTGGTCGTGGCCACCGGGGCTCGGCTGGTGGTCGGCGGCGACATCGATATCGGGATCATGATCGGCGCCAACATCCTGGCCGCCAGGACGCTGCTGCCGGTGGCGCGGTTTTCCCAACTTGGCGGCGTGTTCGCCCGGGCCGGCCAAAGCCTGGACATGATCCGGGAATTCACCAAATTGCCGCTGGAGCCCGACAGCGGTTCCTGCAAGGAGAATTTCAGCGGCGGCGTTGAATTCAAGGACGTATCGTTTGCCTATCCCGGCGCCAGCACACCGCTGTTTGAAGCCCTGTCGCTGCGGATAGATCCCGGCAGCATAGTCGTCGTCACCGGCGGCAATGGGGCCGGCAAGACCACCCTGGCCCGGCTGCTGGCCGGAATAATCGAACCGGTGCGCGGCCAAATTCTGGCCGATGGCCTTGACTTGCGCCAGGCGGCGCCGGAATGGTGGCGCCGCCAGATTGTTTATCTGCCCCAGGAACCGGCGCTGCTGGACGCCAGCATCGGCGATAATCTGAAAATCACCAACCGTTCGATATCCGACGAGGCGCTGGCCCGGGTTATCGCCGCCGCCGGACTCGACCGCTATATCGATCAGAGCCCCGGCGGCCTGGAGACCCCGATCACCGATAACGGGCGCACCCTGTCGCTGGGTATTCGCCGCCGCATGGCGCTGGCCCGGGCCTTGGCCACCGACGGCAAACTGGCGATCCTGGATGAACCGACCGAAGGGCTGGACCGGGAAGGCATCGCGTGTGTTTATGCCGCCATGCGGGAAATGGCGGCGCAAGGACGCACGATTATCGCCACCTGCCATGACCCGAAACTGATTAAAGGCGCCCATCTGGTCATCGATCTGGATCGCAAGCCGGCGCCGCGCATTATCAAGCGACCGCAGGCGGTGCACGGCGCGGGGGACGACAGCCAATGAACACCGAAGCGCCCGAAACACCCATGGGCCGGTCCGCCGGCAAGACCACGCACCTGTTCCTGGCGCTGCTGGTTTTTACCTGTGTCGCCTTCGTGGCGTGGGCGTCAATCGGCACCCTGGATATCGTCAGCCTGGCCAGCGGCGAAGTCATCCCGTCTTCCCAGGTCAAGAGAGTACAACATCTGGAAGGCGGCATAGTCCGGGAAATTTCGGTCAGCGAGGGACAGCTTGTCAGTCCGGGTCAGCAACTGGTTGTGCTGGAACCGACCCAAAGCGGCGCCGATGTCCGTGAACTGGCGGTGCGGTTACGTTCGCTGCGGGTTGAAATTGCCCGCCTGGAGGCCGAAGCCGGGGGCCAGAAACGGCCGGTTTTTCCCGCCGACCTGATGGCCAGCAACCCGAAACTGGTGCGCCAGACGCTGGCGCTATTTGACAATCGTCGCCGCGCCAAGCAGAACCGCATCGAAAGCCAGAAACAGGCGGTTATCCAAAAACGTCAGGATGTCCGGGAAATCAGCGCCCGCATCCGCAATCAGCGGGACAGCCTGAAATTAGTGGCCGAGCAGATCGCCATCAGCGAAGAATTAATGAAGGAAGACCTGACCAACCGCTATGTCCAGCTGGACCTGCTGAAAGAAGCCAGTCGCCTGAAAGGCCAGAACGAACAGGACCTGGCCGCCCTGGCGCGGGCCCGCTCGGCGCTGAAGGAAGCCCAGTCGCAGTTGCAGGGCATCTACAATTCCTTCGCCGAGGAAGCGGGCAAGGAGCTCGAATCATCGCGTCTGGAATACAATGAACTGTCGCAGCGGATCGATAAATACCGGGACAGCCTGGAACGCACGATCCTGCGTTCGCCGGTCACCGGCATCATCAAGACCCTGTATCCAACGACCATCGGCGGTGTCCTTAAACCCGGCGACGCGGTCGTCGATATTGTCCCCGCCGGGGACAAACTGGTAATCGAAGCCAGGCTGCAAACCCAGGATATCGGCTATGTTCAGGCGGGCCAGCCGGCCCTTGTCAGGTTGGCTTCAAACGATGCCCGGCGCTTCGGCGGCCTGGACGGCACGGTGGTTCAGGTCAGCCCCGATACCCTGATAACCCGCGACGGCATCCCCTATTACAAGGTCCGCATCGAGACCGCGCAGGATCGCTTTTCGCGAGGCGACCGGCAATACCGGCTGTTCCCGGGCATGCAGGTGGTCGCCAGCATCCGCACCGGCAGCCGTACCGTGCTGGAATATCTGGCCGGCCCGATCCTTGTATCCTTGAGCGGGGCAATGAAGGAACGATGAAAATGTATAAAATCTTTACCGGCTTTGTTGTTTACCTGATGCTTGTCTGGCCGGCGCTTGCCGACCTTAATAAAGGCCTGGCGGCGGCCAGGACCGGCGACTACGAAACGGCCATCGGGGAATTCAGGCCATTGGCCGAACAGGGCGACGCTAACGCCCAGTTCTTCCTGGGCCAGATTTATCGCCGGGGACTGGGCGTTACGCAAGACGATGCCGAGGCGGTCCGGCTGTTCAGCCTAGCCGCCGCCCAGGGCAACGCCAGGGCCGGGTTCAACCTGGGCTGGATGTTTTCCAGGGGATTTGGCGTTAACCAGGATTGGCCGACCGCCATCAGATGGTTCCGCATGGCCGCCGAAAAAGGCAATGCCGACGCCCAGTACAATCTGGGCCTGATCTATGACGAAGGACAGGAGGTAGCCCGGGATTTCACCAAGGCCCACAAGTGGTATTCCCTTGCCGCCGAACAGGGTAACGCCGGCGCCCAGTATTATCTGGGCTGGTTTTACCACAAGGGACTGTATGTCGAACAGGACAACACGCTGGCCGTAAAATGGTTCCGCAAGTCCGCCGAACAGGGCAACCCCAGCGCCCAGGCCAATCTGGCGGTCATGTATGCGCGGGGCTGGGGGGTCACGCGCGACTATGTGGAAGCCTATAAATGGGGTGGCCTGGGCAGCGCCAACGGCAACGAAAACGCCGCCAAGCTGCGCGATTACGTGGCCCGGAAAATGACCCCGGAGGAAATATCCGAAGCCGAAAAACAAATTCGTGACTGGCATCGAACGCAATAACCAATCTCGCGCTGCCCAAGTGGTCCGGAGAGTGCTATACTGAACAAGCGGATTGTTACTGGCCGAAACCGAAATTAAGGAGTCGGACGATGACGACGGTAGAACAATTGCTTGCACACAAGGGCCGGGATGTCCTGACCATCGATCCCGAAGCCACCGTTCTGGATGCGATCCGGGAATTCGTCGATAAGAATGTCGGCTCTCTGGTGGTCATGGAAGACGGCAAGCTGGTCGGCATTTTCACCGAACGGCAATATGCCAGAAATGTCTTCCTGAAAGGCAAGTCCTCGCCGACGACGACCGTTCGAGAGGTCATGGAAACCAATGTCGCCTACGTCGGTCCGGAGCATACGGTGCCGGAATGCATGGCCATCATGACCGAGAAGAGATACCGCCATTTGCCGGTGATAGAGGGCGACGAGGTAGTCGGCATGGTGTCCATCGGGGATCTGGTGGAAAGCACTATTTCGGAACAGAAATTCACCATCGAACAGCTCGAACATTACATTCGAAGCTAGATCGAATTATCTGCGTTCGATTAAACGCGGGTTGCGCAGGTCGCCCTGGCCGAAAACTTATCTGACCGTTTCGGGCAACGGGTCTTCGCCGCCTGACGCGGTTTCCAGGCCCTCCAGCTTTTTCGCCGCCGTCTCCATTTCCTGATCGGCCAGGCATCTGGTTATAGCCAGGCGCTGCTCTACCGCCTTGATATATTCATACAACTGCCGGCCCTCGACCCGGATGCCGAGTTTCTTTGAAATGACGGCACCGCCCCGGGTATGAATCGCCCGCACCCGATCCAGATGTTTCTGCCATTTCTCGATATAGGCATCCCAGTCGCCGCCATGGCGGGCGTCGACATAGCGTATCATTTTCTCGCGATCGGTATCACCCCACCACTTGACCGACGGGATCGTCGGGCACACCGTCGCCGCCCGGGACGCCGGGGCGGAAATTCCCAACGCCAACGCGAAAAGGAAAATTGATAAAGATATCCTGACAGCAGTATTATTCATTGGCCCGGTATCTGCGGAAGTTTAATTACCTACTGGATAATATAGCGTAGCTTCATGACATAAGCCTTACAAACCAAATATTAATAACAAGGCATTCAGATTATGGCGGGAAATATGACCAAACTGGCGATCATCGCCGGATTGACGGCCCTGAAAATGCCGGGACCGGTATCCGGTCTGTTGTATGCGGGACGGCGAATCAGCAAGGATGGCCTGTTGCTCGACGCCAAGGCGCAATTGGTCTGCGATATCGTCGAACTGGTCCGCACGACCCCCGTCAAGGATCTGACACCGGCGCAAAGCCGTGCTCAACTGGCCACCTTCGCGCGTTTGCTGGGCGGCAAACCGGCGGCGGTCGCGGCGGTCGAAGAACTAATTATTCCGGGGCCGGAGGGAAACATCCCGGCCCGCCTGTACCGCCCCCTTGACGCCCCGCAGGGCCCCTTGCCGGTACTGCTGTTTTATCATGGCGGCGGCTGGATTCAGGGCGATCTGGAAACCCACGATCAACCCTGCCGCCTGCTCGCCAACGGCTCCCGATGCCTGGTGCTGGCGATTGATTACCGTCTCGCCCCGGAACACAAGTTTCCGGCGGCGGTAGATGACTGCCTGGCGGCGTTTCGCTGGCTCCGCGATAACGGCGCCGAAATAGGCGGTGACGGCGACCGTATAGCGGTCGGCGGCGATTCCGCCGGCGGCAACCTGGCCGCCGTGGTCTGTCAACAAATCGCCCGGGCCGGCGAGGCCGGACCCAAATTCCAGTTGTTGATTTATCCGGCCACCGACTACCGCCTGGCCAGCCGCTCGTTCGAATTGTTCGCCGATGGCTTTTTCCTGACCCGCGAGCGTATCGAGTGGTACCTGGGACTGTACCTGGACAACCCGGACGAACAGGGACCGGACCCGCGCTTTTCACCCTGCCTGACCGAAGACCTTGGGGGGCAGCCGCCGGCGCTGGTCATCACCGCCGGTTTCGACCCCCTGCGCGATGAGGGCCACGACTACCACCGGCGGCTGCTGGCCGCCGGCGTCAAGTCCGACCACCTGCAATACGACGGCATGATCCACGCCTTTATCAACATGGCCGGGGTATTGCCGCAGGGACGGGACGCGCTGGCGCGGTCGGCGGCGGCGCTTAATACCAAATTGCAGAAAGAATGACTTATAGAAATTCTACCGGCGCTTTTCTGGTTTCCTAAGGACCGGCCCGTTCCGCCTTCTGGGCATCGACCACGGCCAGCGCGCTCATGTTAATCAGGCCGCGTACGGTAATTGACGGGGTGACGATATGCACCGGCCTGGCCAGACCCAGCAGAATCGGCCCTACCGATACCCCCTCTCCCAGCGATTTAAGCAGGTTAAACGCCGTGTTGGCGGCATCCAGGGTCGGCAGGATCATAAGATTGGCCTGGCCCTTCAACAATGAATTGGGAAACACCCTTTCACGCAATTCTTCGTTCAGGGCGGCGTCGGCGTGCATTTCGCCTTCCACATGCAGTTCCGGGGCGACCTCGGCCAGGCGTTTGACGGCGGCCGCCATTTTCCGCGCCGTCGCGGTATTGGCCGAACCGAAATTGGAATGGGACAGCAGGGCAATTTTCGGTTCAATGCCGAATCGCCGCACGGATTCCGCCGCCATGATGGTCATTTCAACCAGTTCCTCGACCGTCGGCTCGGGCGTAACATGGGTGTCGCAGAAAAAGAACGTGCCCTTCGGCAGGATCAGCGCGCTCATCGCCGAGAGATCACGGCCGCCGTCTTTCAGCCCGATAACATCGCGCACATAGCGGACATGCCAGTCGTACTGGCCATAGGTGCCGCAAATCATGGTGTCGGCCTCGCCGCGCAGCATCATCAGGGCCGCAATGACCGTAGTGTTGGTCCTGACGATGGTTCGGGCGGCTTCCGGCGATACCCCCTTGCGTTCCATCAGGGCGTGAAATTGCCGCCAATAGGAATCGTATCTGGGATCGTCTTCCGGATTGACGATCTCGAAATGCCTGCCCGGCTCGATCCTCAGCCCCAATCGCTCGATCCGGGCCTTGACCACTTCGGGGCGGCCAATCAGGATCGGTCGGGCCAGGCCCTCGTCGATGATCGACTGCGTAGCCCTTAGTACGCGCCGGGATTCGCCTTCGGTAAAGACCAGGCGCTTGGGGTTTTGCTTGGCCCGTTCGAATATCGGTTTCATCAACATGCCCGAACGGAAAACGAACCGGCCCAGGCTTTCCTGATAGGCCGCGAAATCTTCTATGGGGCGGGTGGCAACGCCGCTGGCCATCGCCGCACGGGCCACCGCCGGGGCAATTTCGATGATCAGGCGGGGGTCGAATGGCTTGGGGATCAGGTAGTCCGGCCCGAACTTCAGGTCTTCGCCACGATAGGCCGAGGCGACAATTTCCGACGATTCCGCCATCGCCAGATCGGCCAGGGCGGTAACGCAGGCGATTTTCATTTCCTCGTTAATAGTGGTCGCCCCGACATCGAGGGCGCCGCGAAAAATAAACGGAAAACACAATACATTATTGACTTGGTTGGGATAGTCGGAACGCCCGGTGGCGATCACCGCGTCGGGCGCCGCGGCGCGGGCCTGATCGGGGGAAATTTCCGGCAGCGGATTGGCCAGCGCCATGATCATCGGCTTGCTGGCCATGCGCTTGACCATCTCGGGAGTAAGCACCCCGGGCGCCGAAAGCCCCAAGAAGACATCGGCGCCGTCGATCACCTGATCCAGCGTACGAGCCTGCGTTTCGATGGCGTAGCGGGATTTATGTTCGTCCATTTCCTCGCTGCGACCGACATATACGACGCCGATGCGATCGACCAGGGTAACATTTTCAGGAGCCAGGCCCAGGCTGACCAACAGGTCCAGACAGGCGATGCCGGCCGCGCCGCCGCCGGTCGAGACCAGCTTGACGTTTTCTAGGGATTTACCGACCACGCGAAGGCCGTTCAGCACCGCCGCGCCGGCGACGATAGCGGTGCCGTGCTGGTCGTCATGGAACACCGGGATTTTCATGCGCCGGCGCAACTCGCGCTCGACCCGGAAACATTCCGGGGCCTTGATATCTTCCAGGTTTATCGCCCCGAAGGTCGGCTCCAGGCTGGCGACGATATCGATCAACTTGGCCGGATCGGTTTCGTCGATTTCAATGTCGAAGACATCGATGCCGGCGAATTTCTTGAACAGCACCGCCTTGCCTTCCATCACCGGCTTGGCAGCCAGCGGGCCAATCGCGCCCAGGCCCAGAACGGCGGTGCCGTTGCTCACCACGCCGACCAGATTGCCGCGCGCGGTAACGCTGGAAACCTGGACCGGATCATTGACGATTTCCTGACAGGCCACGGCCACGCCCGGCGAATAGGCCAGCGCCAGATCGAGTTGGGTGGTCAGCGGCTTGGTCGCCATTACCTGCAACTTGCCGGGCGTCGGCAGGCGGTGATAATCGAGCGCCGCGTCGGTAAAATCTTCGGCCATTCCCTGTCTCCGGACATCCCCGTCTTTTCGCCGATCATGTTAACAGATGACCGCCCGCCATGATATGCTGCAGCGACTTTTTTCCCAACCGCCGGAAATACATCGGAATGGACGACCCCGATACGCCACCATTTCTGATCGGCCATCGCGGAGCCTGTGGGCGCGCCCCGGAAAATACCCTCGGCTCGATCCGCAAGGCCGCCGAACTGGCCCTGCGCTGGGTCGAATTCGACGCCATGCTGTGCGCCGACGATCAAATTATCCTGTTCCATGACGACCAACTGGACCGCATCACCGGACGCGACGGGAAGACCGCGGAAACGCCGCTGGCGGCGCTTCGCGTCATGGACGCCGGCAGCTGGTTTTCGAAAGACTTCGCGGGTGAAAAAATCCCGACGCTGGAAGAAGCCTTCGCCTTGCTTGGTGAACTGGGCCTGGGCGCGGTGGTTGAAATAAAGCCGAGCGAAGGACGCGGCGTCGCGACCGGGGCGCTGGTCGCGGCGGCGGTGCGGGACCGCTGGCCGCGCCACCTGCCGGTCCCGATAATCTCCAGCTTCAACGAACAAGGCCTGGCCCAGGCCCGTGATCTGGCCCCGGATATTCCGCGCGCCCTGAACCTGTACAAAAGCCTGGATGGCTGGCGGGACAAACTGCTGAAATATGACTGCGTGGCGCTGCATTGTCTGGAAACGCTGGTCGACCGACCGACGGTAGCGGCGATCACCGGGCTCGGCTATGATCTACGCTGTTTCACGGTCAATGACCCCAAGCGCGCCCGGCGGCTGCGGTCCTGGGGGGTGGCCTCGGTATTTACCGATTACCCGGACCGACTTGGCCAATGATCGCAACGGAAAACACCTGATGCCAAACACCCTGATCGTCGATGACGATACACACATCGAAACCCTGTTTAAAAACAGTGGCGGCGGTAATGACTTCACCTTCGCCCACTCCGACGAAGACGCGCTGGCCATATTACAGGGCCGGGATGATATCGATATCGCCCTGGTCGCCATCGACAGCGATGTAATCGGCGGCATGGGCCTGTTCAAACGGCTGCGCGATCGGCGGCTGCGGATACCACGAATCGCCCTGACTTCGGGCAGCGACCTGCAACTGATTCGCGGCGCCATGAACGACGGCGCCGTTGACTTCCTGACCAAGCCGGTATCGGTCGATGACCTGAACGCCACCATCGACAAGGTCTACAAGGATTGCGAGGCCCGCCGCGAGGCCTGGCGAACGGAATCCGAACTGGCCGCGATCCGCCGCGAGATCGATATCGCCGGGACCATTCAAAAACGCATCCTGCCCCGGAAATTTCCCGAACGGGACGATCTTGACCTGTTCGCCAGAACCACCCCGGCCAGGGATATCGGCGGCGATTTCTATGATTTTTTCGATCTGGGCGCCGACAAAATGGCGCTGGTCGTGGCCGATGTTTCCGGCAAGGGGGTCCCGGCCGCCTTTTTCATGGCCGTGGCGCGGACCCTGATCCGGGCCACGGCGACCCAGGAAGAACAACCCGGACGCTGCCTGGAACGGGTAAACTCACTGCTTTTTCATCACGATATTCCGGGCATGTTCGTGTCCGTCTTCTACGGCATCCTGGACACCGAATCGTGGACCATGACCTATGCCAACGGGGGCCACCTGCCGCCCTACTTAATTCCCGGCGGCGATGGCCAGGTTGTCGCCCTGGGCGGCGGCGACGGGGTCGTGCTGGGGGTTCAGGAAGGTATTCCATACGAGCAGGAAACCGTCGCCATCGAGCCCGGGGCGACACTGTTTTTCTATACCGACGGCCTGACCGAGGCGTTTGACGTTAACCGCAACCAGTTTTCCGACGAACGGCTGCTGGAATATTTAATCGACAACCGCAGCCTGTCGGCCCACGCCCTGACCGACAACGTGTTCGCGTTTGTCAACCTGTTCACCGGCGAGGCCCCGCAATCCGATGACATAACTTCGCTGGCGATCAAGCGGTTTTAGAACATGTCATGGCTTCGGGATGAGCCGGTGAGTTCCCTGACGATTTCAACCGCCGGCGGAATATCGCCGATGGCCCCGTCCCGCACCGTCCTGAGCGCCCGTTCGGGCGAGCCAACCCGAACCATGCTGACGATGCCGGCGTTCTTGGCCCGGGCGGTAAAATTCCGTCAACCGGCTATTCTTCTTGTCGTATTGAATCATTGCAGACATCATAAATACAGCACCTGTAAACGTAAGGACCCTGCCCCATGCAGCCGCCCCGCGACCGAGTACGACACCGTTTCCGCACCGCAGATCGTTGCAAGCGGCCATTTCGGTGAGCGAGACCGCTTCTGCCACCGCCCTGACCCGGGCTCAGGAAAAACTGGTGCTGGTGACCACGGCAGTGGTCAGCGGCATGGGTTTCGCCGACATGACGGCGGTCAACACCGCCCTGCCGATCATCCAGACGGAACTGGCCATGGACGCCACCAGCGCCCATTGGGTTGCCGAGATATATCTGCTGTTCGTGGCCTCGCTGATGATGATGGGCGGGGCCCTGGGCGACCGTTTCGGGCGACGGCGTATTCTGCGCTACGGGATCATCGCCTTCGCCGCTTCTTCGGTGTTGTGCGCGGCATCGGGTTCCGCCGCCACGCTGATCCTGGGCCGGGCCGCCCAGGGCATCGCGGCGGCGCTGGCCATGCCGTCCAGCCTGGCCCTGCTGAATGCCTGCTTCCCGCCCGAACGGCGGGGCCGGGCGGTCGGTTCGTGGGCGGCCATCACTTCGATGATGATCCCGCTGGGGCCGGTGGTCGGCGGGGCGGCGGTCGATCTGCTGTCGTGGCAATGGATTTTCCTGATTAACATCCCGATTTCGGCCTTTACCCTGTATACCCTGCGCGGAGTGCCGGCGCCGCCCTATGATCCGCCGGTCGGCGGCCGCCTGGATATCCCCGGCGTCACGGCCATCACGTTGGGCCTGGCGAGTCTGGTGTTCGGCCTGCTGGAAGGGGCCAGACGCGGCTTCGGCAATGACATCGTGATCGCCTCGCTGGCCGCCGCCGCCGTACTTTTACCCTTGTTCCTGATTATCGAAGCGACCCGTCGCGAGCCGATGTTGCCGCTGTGGATGTTCCGGCGGCGGGCCTTCGCCATGGCCAACCTGCAAACGGCGCTGTTCTTCGGCGGCTTCCACGGCGCTATTTTCCTGTTGCCGTTTTTCCTGATTCAGGTATTCGGTTATTCGGCCTTTCAGGCCGGTATCACGGCGCTGCCCGTATCGGCGGCAATTATTATAATGTCGACGCCGGTCGGGCGCTTTATGGACAGGTTCGGCCCCGGACCGCTGCTCGCTTTCGCCCCGTTTCTGGTCGCCGGCGGCCTTTATATGCTGGCCCGGGTGCCCGCCGACGGTGATTATCTGGGCGATATCCTGCCGGCTATTCTGGTGTTCGCCGGCGGCATCGGCTGTTACATCACGCCGATCACCACGGTCGCCATGAACGCCGCCGGCGAAGGCCGCAGCGGCCTGGCCTCGGGCGTCAACAATACCGTCGCCAGGGTCGCCGGCCTGATCGCCATCGCGCTGTTCGGGATTTTACTGACCACGGGTTTCACCGCCACCCTGACGCCGCGCCTGGACGGCCTGGGCCTGAATGCCGATCAGATGACCGCCGCCGCATCGCAGATCAAACGCCTGGGCGCCATGATCCCACCCGAAACCCTGACCGGACCACAGGCCGAGGCCTTTCGCGTCGCCGTCCGTGAAGCCTTCGCCGACGGCTTCAAAAACGCGCTGATGGCGGCGGCCGGATTGCTGTTTCTGGCCGGTGTGGTCGGCGTCCTGGGCCTGCGAAAAATCGGCGCCACACCGGGGGATTGATCGATCAGCGATTCAAACACATCTGCGGCAGGCCGTTGCCAGTTTTCTCGACGGTCTTGAAATTCTCATCCAGATTACACGATACCCGCTGCCGGAATGACGAGAAGCTGCGGAAAGAAACGACATCGACCGGTTCATCGAAATGGAATGTGACCCGCGTCCGGCCCGGCGCCGGCAACCGGGTAATACCGATTACTTCGCCGACAAATGGTTGGCCCAGATAGGTCCCGCTGACGCGCTCGCCAACCATTAACGGGGTGTCGTCATGGCCATTGCCGGCGGCTGCACACAGGACGTTCCAGTCTTTGTAACCCAACTGGTGGGCGAGGATTTCCAACGCCGAACTATGGGTGATGCGGTGGCCTTCCGCTTCTAACTTCGTCCGCAGCCGCCCGGCCTGGGCTTTCAAGGATTGGACGGATGGAACAGATGTCGCTTCATTCATTATCTCGCCTCACGCCGTTTCACATGTGGTTCGATGAATGGTGCTCGCGTTGCCACTTAACCACACAAAAATGCGTCAGCGGATAAAATCAGTCAGCGGCTTCACCTTGGCGAAATGCCAGCGAGCGGCTGGGGCCGTTTCCCATGGTGGCGAACTTAATGATTCCTGCTTGCCGCGTCAATATACACGGTTTGCCGGGATTGTCCGGTCACAAGGTCCGGGCCAATTTCCGGGCCTCGTATATGGCCATTGACGCGGTGCGGGCGGCGAGCGCGTCGCCCAGCGTATGGACTTCCAGACCGCTTTCGGCGAGTTCACCGGAAAGCCGGTCTTCCGGCGTGTTGGTGCAGGCCAGGACCAGGGTGTCGAAGTCGCGTTGCTCTTCATCGCCGGTATACAAATTGACCAGAGTCGCGGTGTTTCCCCGCCACGACCCAAGGCCCGTAGAAACTACCGTTTCCACGCCCATTTTCCAGAAACG
>VAPL010291551.1_pt1 | contig 25225 bp, 19 predicted proteins | sample 3395061 | NCBI WGS metagenome assembly VAPL01 (sample SAMN08290444, study PRJNA428436) | hydrothermal vent metagenome | isolation source: Deep-sea hydrothermal vent chimney 2 | place: Pacific Ocean: Juan De Fuca Ridge | depth 2182 m m | reverse complement strand
TCTGCACAATGTACCGACAAGCGCGTCAACCTTGTGACACCCTATCTTTTTGAAAGAGCAGGAAATGTATATGAAATGGCCAGAGTTCCTGTAGATGAGATAAGAGATATCATTCGTCCATGTGGTCTCTCTCCTACCAAGTCAAAAGCCATATACAATCTGTCAAATATCCTTATCGATAAATTTGACGGCAAAGTACCGGAGTCATTCGCTGAGTTGGAGTCCCTTCCTGGAGTTGGCCACAAAACAGCTTCTGTAGTGATGTCGCAAGCTTTTGGTCATCCTGCATTTCCAGTAGATACCCATATTCATCGACTGGCTTTTAGGTGGGGGCTGTCAACTGGGAAAAATGTAATACAAACAGAAAAAGACCTTAAAAGGCTATTCCCAAAAGACACCTGGAATAAACTGCATCTTCAAATTATTTATTTCGGTCGCGAATATTGCCCTGCCAGAGGGCATGATGCAATATCATGCCCTATCTGTGGGCCTTATGGAAGGAAGAGTTTATTTATGGGAGATTAACCCATTATTAGTGATCTGAAATTAAAAGGACTTTAAACGGAAGTAGGAAACTTATATAAACAATATAAATATGATTTATTTTAAATTTTTAATACTTATTATAATGCTCTATATCCCACTCTTTGGAAGATCACAAAGTTTTGTTTATTGCCCAAAAATTAAAGCTGAGAATCAAATAAACATTGAAGGCGATCTATTTATAGTGTATCGTGATAGTAGAACTTATGAGAAAAAATTAAAGGAAAAATGTAGTAAGGAAGAAATTTTTGCTGCGTTCACAAGTTATATTAAAACTACTTATCCAAAAGTAAAAATTACTGTTCTTGAAGGAAATCAGTTTACAGAGAAACCAATTAAAGGTCAAATAACTTTTAAAATAGATTTTAAAAGATATGACGCTACTTTCTATTCAGGAATGTATGTTTCATACACAAAAATTTTAGTGAAAATATTTGACTTTAGAAAAAAAGAAAAAATATTAGAATATGAATTAAATGGCAAAGCTAGTCAGTTTAATGTAGGTGGTCACAGTAGTGGGAAAAAAGCATCAAGAAATAGTTTCAACAGAGCAATTAGCGAGTTCATATTGATCGTTGAAAAAGTAATCGAAGGGAAAACGATACAACCAACAGGAACAACTACTCAATCAAAAGCTGAAAGACTTAGGGAGTTAAAACAACTTTTTGATGAAGGTATATTAACACAAGAAGAATTCAACAATGAAAAAAAGAAAATCCTTGATGAGGATAAATAATTAGCACTTAACAAATGTTCATATTTAATGCAGGGTTGAATTGAAAGTGATACACTTCGGAGGCCCAAATAACACAAAGCCTATCTATGAAACCAGTATAGCTGAAAAAAATTAAGACAACTATAAATCACATCCAATAGTTAAATTTAAACAATGCTTATAAGATCAAACCAAATCCCACTTCTCCCTGGGTTTTCTTGACAATAAGGCATTGGCCTCAGGATCATTGATGAAAAGTTCCTTTTCAGCATCCCAATTCAGCTTGCGGCCCAAACGATATGAGATCAACGTCAAATGCATAGGAAGTGTCATTTTTCTGGCGTAAGCCAAATTTGATTCTGGTTGGTTTCTGGATTTGACTGAATCGACAAAATTTTGCTGATGCCCAGGTGACCGTACAATAGTTTTTGGTATTTCAGGAATATCCTCCATCGTTTGGCCATTTATAGTAATGGATTTTGTACTATAATCACAAATTAATGTCCCCTTGTCTCCTTCAAAATATGCTCCAATTCCCATATCTTTTGCACCGGGAACTTTTGGTGGCTTGGTAGTCCAATGGATTTTCAGGTCATCAAAATCAAAACTGGCTTTCATAGATTTTGGCACATCGCCAATTCCCTTTACTTCTTTTGCTTTGGCGTCGATAGTTTTCAACCCTGTTGGATTAATTGCCCACCAAACTACATCTGCGATATGGCACCAAAAATCTGCAAATACACCGCCGGAATAGTCGAGAAAATAGCGATAGGTAAAGTGAACCCGCTTAGGCTCATAATCAACATTTGGTGCAGGCCCCAGCCACATATCATAATTCAATGTTGATGGCATTACGATGTTTTTTGTTGCTTTGAGCTTTTGAGAAAAGCTGTTTTTCCAAAGCCTTACCGTATGTACTTTTCCAATTGCTCCAGATTTAATTATTTCTACCACACGATGATAATTATCTGTTGCATGAATTTGCGTCCCCATCTGAAAAATCCGTTTATTGGACTCCAATTGATTTAGCATCATCTGACCTTCTGCGACATCGTAAGAAAGTGGTTTTTCTCCATAAACATCTTTCCCGGCCTGAAAAGCCAAAGATGCGATTTGCGCATGCCAGTGATCAGGTGTTGCACATGATATAGCGTCAATATCATTTCTATCAAGAATATGTCTAAAATCTTCATATCCCTTTACATCAAGGTTGGGCTTCAACTCTTTCAAATGCCTGAGGCTGCTGGCCAAGGGAACAGTATCCACATCACACAATGCCACGATTTCTACCTCTGGTATTTCAGCAAACCATCTGATATGATTATTACCCATGCCACCAACGCCGATATGTGCAACACGTAGCCTGTCACTTGCAGCGACTTTGTTACCCAGAGATGGCAATATTGTAAATGACAGCGATCCTAGTGCTGTTTTCTTAATAAATGATCTTCGACTATTATTCATTTTCTTGAGGGTTTATTATAATCAAAAATATTAATTCAAATGGTTATTTGATCGTCTGATTTTCCAGAAAGTCAGCGTGGAAGTTCCCTTTATTGCTATTTGTACTAAGTTTCTCCCAAATTTTAAAACAAAGATCTATGTCTCCATCCTGATCTACATCTCCAAATAAAACATCATGTCCTCCCAAGTTTTTATCAAAGACAATCTGCTCTTTGAATACACCTCCTTTGCCATCCATATTTTCCCATAATATACCGATGGATGTTCGCCCCAGCGGAAGTATATCTACGTCCTCCTGTTCAATTGAAAATATATCCATGTCATCGTCATTGTCAAAATCTGCCACAGCAAGAGAATGCAAAGAACCCATTCTTCCTTTGAAATTGAGTGGCAACAAATGAACCTTAAACCTTGGATCACTGCCTCCGCTACTTTCAAGCCATGCCCCTCTCGAATCGACTTGATCCCCGGACACCATAATTATATCATTATCTCCATCTCCCTCCATATCCAAAATCCAACTTCTACAAGAAAGTCCCCAGTAACCCACGCTACCAAAGGGAAGAAATTTTCTATTCCATTTTTGTCCTCCATCTTCATTTTGATACCATCTGCCAGGCATAACAATATCAGCGTCTCCATCTTGGTCAAGATCGGCAACCCCACCAGGAAAAAATCCACCATGAATATCAGCTTGTTCATTAACTACATCGAGAGTCACGGTTGTTTTTGTCCAGACAATATCCTTAGTTGGATCATCAGATATTTTGTACCAAAAACAACCCTCACGATCTCCAAGGACCAAAATATCATCAATTGAGTCGCCATCAATATCGCTGACAGCTATGTCATGCATATCCGTTAGAATATCAGGATCATATTCATATTTGGTAAAAGGTTCTTCCCTGGGGTTTTGAGAGTTTTTGAACCAATATCTCCCTACAACCAAATCCATCCACCCATCACCATCAACATCATGAGCTATACCGCCCAATTGCGCACTTGGAAATTCTGCCAATTCATGCCTCACCCATTTATCAGCCTGGATAAATTCAAACCAGAATATTTTATCAGTGGTTATGGACATAACATAGTCCAGATCACCATCATTATCAAAATCGGCAAGCGCAGGCGTTCCGTATCGCGAACCCGGTTTGTCTGGAAGACTATCAGTAATAAAATGATGTTTAAAAATAGAACTACTGAATTTTTCGTGTTGCTCTTTTTTATCATTTGCACATCCAATCAAAATGAAAATACTTACTGATAAAATGGCTATCTCTTTTAATCGCATAATCTTGATATTTTAGCTTGAATTTTAGGTCAATCAGTTACTTATTTTTACTACTTATTTTATAGCCATCATTTGGCATAATCTGCTCCCCTATGGATATTTTACTCGATCCATATATTGTAATTGTTCCAATAGTGAAATCAGTTCTATCTGCTTCAAATATATTATCGACATACTTTTGCGGATTTCTATCAATATATGGAAACCAGGTGCTGTGAATTTGAATCATTATTTTATGTCCTTTTTTGAAAGTATGCAAAATATCTTGTAGTGGAAAATTAACCTCCTCCTTTTCGCTAGGCACAAAGGGCTGCGGATGTTCGAAGCTGTTCCTGAAGCGACCTCTCATAGTCTCATGGCGAACCAACTGCTGGTATCCGCCCATAGTAATATGAGATGGTGTCGCCTTGGTGGAGGGTGCATCCAAAGGATACACATCAATTAACTTTACGATAAAGTCAGCGTCGGTTGTGGTCATGGAAACAATAAGATTTACTAGTATTCCGCCTGACATGGTTATGTTTTCTGTTAGAATATCAGATTCGAAAGTAAGCACGTCAGGTCTTCTGGATGCGTGACGTTGGTCATCAGTCATAAATGCTCTTGGCGTAAACGAAATCGAAGATATCTCTGATCGATAAGGGACTGGTTTTTCTGGATCGCTGATATAAGTAAACCTCGTCTCAGGTTGTGTAGTTTCATTAATCAATAATTTACCTTCCTTTCCAAATGTCAATGTTACAGGGGAGATGTCTTTTGGTGGCCAGGTATCAAAGGAATTCCATGTTTTGGTTCCGGTATCAAACATGTATGCTTCCGGCAAACTGAATTCTCCTTTTCCTTTTAAATAAAAATTAAAAAAAGGAGCTTCAATCTTTTTTTGATAATACGTAGAAATGCTATCTCCAAAATAAATATGGTTTACGGCCTGGAATCCCTTTTCTCTTGACCAATCGCCATGACTCCAAGGGCCCATTACGATGGTATTATCAGCAGAAGGATTGTTTTTTTCAATAGCCTTATAAATATTCAACGGCCCATACAAATCTTCGGCATCAAACCAGCCACCAACTGTAAGTATCGCATGATCTATCTTTTTTAAATGAGGTGAAATACTTCTTTGTTGCCAGAACTCATCGTAGTTGGGATGCTTAATAATCTGTTGCCAAAAGAAGTTATCTTTATAATATTGATTTATATTTTTTAGAGGGCCTACATTCATATGAAATTGAAATGCATCCCTTTGATCGCCGGATTCCATAAATTTATTTCTCTGTTTCCCATACCATGCTGTAGTTGTGAGGGTATCTTTTTGATATCCGAAAACAGGAAATGTTGACAAGTAACTTTGCAAGAATGCTCCCATATGATGAAAATCATCGAAGAAAAAATCGGCAATTGGAGCTTGTGGAGAAGATGCGACCAGGGCAGGATGTGCTTCGGGCAAAGCTGCGGCTGTGTAAAATCCCGGGTATGAAATTCCCCATTGACCAACTTTCCCATTGTGGTTTTCAATATTTTTTATTAACCAGTCAATGGTGTCAAACGTGTCACTACTTTCATCAATATCTGCTTTATTTCCAATATCATTTCCCGGAATATGTGGCCGCATATTATCAAAAAGACCTTCAGACATATATCTCCCCCGTACATCTTGATAGACAAAAATATAGCCTTCAGCCATCAAAAATTTTGATGGGCCCAGACTTGATAAATAATTATCTTCACCGTAAGGGCTTATGCTGTAGCAAGTCCTTTTCATAAGCATTGGATATGTTTTTTCCAGATTCTTTGGAGAATACACAATAGTAAAGAGTTTTACCCCATCACGCATGGGTATTTGATACTCCTTTTTTTGGTAGTTCTTCTTTACATAATTGACTCCATTTGGAAAAGCGAATGATGGAACAATTAACAGGCTAATGATTAATGTAAATATTTGTTTCAAAATGGTATGGATTTTAATAAACTATCAGAATTGATTTGCGGTAAATATAAACTACAATATCAAGACAGAAATTATTTCTAAGATTGAAGTTTTAAAAATAATAGCCATTGAATTATAAATAATTTACTTTAAATACATATTTTTCATGAAAATATAAAAGTTCAATTTCTGAAATTACTAATTGATATTCATGAAATTATTTATGAGATTTTCGAATAGACGAAAAATTAAAATCCTCTGTCTATTTTTCTTTATTTTCTTTTTTGCCTCACTAAATTTAAAAGCGCAAAATATTTACCCTGACAGCTTGTTGATAAAGATTGAGCAATTTGGGAAATATCTTTTGTACAAAAATCATGATTCTACATATATAGCCAACTATAGTGAAAATTTTACATTAAAACTCATTGCTGTAAACAAGTTTAATTTTTTCAGGATTATTGATAGAGATAAAAATTCAAGCATCAGATATCGTCCCGATAGACAACTGAACATTGGCATTGGATTGGCTCATAAATGGTTCGCATTTGATTTGGCACTAAATGTTGGGATCACGGAAGTTTCAAACTTTAGCAACAAGAAATTTTTAGACGTCCGGGCCAATGTATTTAGCAGTAAGCATATTTTCACCGCAACATTAAAATATTATTACGGATATCAAATGAAGAATTTTTCAGGTGTCACGCCACCTGAGATCCCAGTCACATCGACACGTGAAGATATCAGGACTGTTTATTTGGGTTTCCAATATTTATTTGCGTTTAACTACGATAAATTTTCCGTGAAAGCTCCTTTTATATTTAATGAAATGCAGCGCAAAAGTGCCGGTAGCTTTTTGATAGGTGCTGGTTTTAATTTATTTGTACTGGGTGCAGATTCTACCGTTGTTCCAGTTGAAGTACAAGATAGCTTCAATGAAAAATTACATCTACAGGACCTTAACTCAATCAGTTTATCAGTAAATTTTGGCTACATATATACTTTTGTATTCAAGCAACATTTCTTCTTAACACTCAGTTTATCGCCGGGAATTGGTGTAAATATGGGAGATAGTCAAACTGAATTTAGAGAGACTTTCAAAACGCATATGTTTCTTGGATTAAGAAGTATGAATTCTGTCGGTTATAATGCCAGAAGATTTTTTGGTGGTGTGCAGCTCATTGGAGATGCTTACAACATCAGAATTGATAAGAATTTGATAACACAAGTAGGAAATGGAAATATTAAATTTTTTGTTGGGTACAGATTTGGTCATGCCAAGGAATAAAAGCAAAATCGTTTTTTTAGTGTACTTAATTTATGGAGTTGAGTCCATTCCGGATATTTTGTTTTCTGAAATTAGCAAAATTTAATCATTTATATGCTTCTGAATGTCAGATAATTGCAAATAATTATTCGTGCATTCCTGGCCTCGCCGGCAGGCGGGCGTGGCTAAATTTAACTTTTCGGAGCTGACTCAGTGTTTAATACTTAATTTTGACAAATATTTCAATTCTTATCATAGTTGCCATCTACTTGACATGATTCAAATTTCCCAGGAACTAGGTACGCAAAGCATTGGCAGACTGCTAATAAAACAGTCAGTTCCCGCCTCGATAGGATTCTTAATTATGTCCATTTATTCCATCGTAGATACCATTTATGTGGGTAGATGGATTGGTCCTATGGCCATTGGAGCTATCACTGTCGTTATGCCTATCACTTTTTTGATCTCTTCCATTGGTATGGCGATAGGTGTTGGTGGCGCATCAATAATAACCAGAGCTTTAGGAGGGAAAGATAAAAAGAAAGCGTTGAAAACATTTGGGAATATGGTAAATGCCATTATTCTTTTTTCCATTATTTTGATCATTATTGGATTCTATTTTGATGATGAAATATTACATATTTTTGGTGGGAAAGGCGAAATTCTCCCATATGCTAAAGAGTATTTCAGAGTTATACTTATTGGGGTACCTTTTCTTGCCTGGGCCATGATGTCCAATAATGTCATCAGAGCCCAGGGAAGGCCAAAGGAAGCTATGCTAATTATGGTAATTCCGGCAATTATCAATATTATATTGGATCCAATTTTTATCATATGTTTCGACATGGGCCTCGCCGGGGCAGCATGGGCTACAACTATATCTTACTCTATTAGTGCTGTTTATGCTTTACTATTTTTCTTTAAAGGCAATAGTGAGATTAAATTTATATTCAAATATTTGAAAATTGAATTTGACTTAATTAGAGAAATTTTTGCGATTGGAAGCATTACTCTGGCCAGGCAGAGTTCAATTAGTTTACTAATTGTAGTACTTAATCATTCACTTTTTACTTATGCTGGAGAAATGGGGATTTCCATATATGGAATAGTCAATAGAGTGATGATGTTTGCCTTATTTCCCATAATAGGAATTGTGCAAGGATTCCTACCCATTGCGGGATATAATTTTGGAGCCAATAATATTAAGAGGGTTAAAACGAGTATTAATATTTCTATTAGGTATGCTATGATCTTGGCTGCATGCATATTGATAGTTATATATTTTTTCTCCGATCAGGTTGTCAATGCATTTACTACAGATCAAAATTTAATTGATGGCAGTTCATTTGCCTTAATATTTGTATTTATGATGTCACCGCTAATCGCTGTTCAAATGGTGGGTGCTGGATATTTTCAAGCCATAGGAAAAGCATTGCCAGCATTACTGCTTACCATGACAAAGCAAGGCTTTTTCTTGATTCCACTCGTATTAATCTTACCCAAATTTTATGGCTTGAATGGGATCTGGTACTCTTTCCCGATTGCTGATGTGTTATCTGCCAGTGTTACCTGGTATTTTTTACAGAAAGAAGTACGGAAAAATTTAGTCACTTTATAGGCAGACACTAATTTGTGTACAATAGGGTTAATAATAAATTTTGGAAAAAAAGGTTAATATTATAATCCTATAATCTTTGGCAATGATAATGACTCACTGCATTTCATATAGAACTTTTTTTTAACTGTTATTAAAATCCATATTTAGAAGGTATTATCATGTCGCATTTGCGATTTAAATATTTCATTTCAAGATATTAGCTAACTCATCATGAAAAACCTCAAAATTTATCAAATCATTGTGATGCCCTCCGACAACTGACACTAATTTATCTCCATTTTTTAAAAGCTTTTCAAGCTTCAAGCTGGAACCATAATAAATTACTTCGTCAAAAGTGCCATGAAACACAGTCACCGGACACTTAACCTCAGCCACCATTTGATCATTTCTAAATTTGTACCGCAGAATAAATGACGGTATAAGAGGAAACATCTTTCTTGCCAGATCAGGGAGATTGTAGTATGGGCTTTCCAGAACTAAATGTTTTGGATGAAATTTTGAAGCCACTCTAGTGGCAATACCTGTGCCGATCGAGCGACCATAAACTACAATTTTATCTTCGCCATATTCATTCTTCAATTGCTCATAAATATACATGGCGTCCATGTATAGGTTTGTCTCAGAAACAGATCCGGAACTTTTCCCATATCCTCTGTAATCATAAATTAATACATCATAATTATTCATCAGAAATATTTCTGCCACATCTCCCCAACCACTTAAATTTCCTGCATTTCCATGAGAATAAAAGACAATTCCCTTAGATTTTTCAACTTTAAAATGCAATGCATTAATTGTGGCTTGGTCATCTATACAATAATTAATTTCCTCAAAATCATGGTCAAATTGGTATGGATAGTTTGGTGGCAATGCTTTAGGAAAAAAAATAAGCCGCTCCTGAAAAAAGTAAATCCCTGAGCTTATGAGCGTGAAAACCACAAAAAGGGTTAATAATATCATTGAAATATTTTTCAAATACTAGTTATTATAATTCAGACTTAAGATAGAAATCTTTTTCTGAATCTAAGTCATCATTTTACACTTTTGTAGGGATGTAATTCATCATTCATTAAATTAGCTTGTAGATTCTAAATTTATCAATTAATCCAAAACCAACCTTGATAAAGCTTGCTATGAAACTAAGTCTAAAACACATACTTATTTTTTCCTTTTTTCTTTCATCAATTCTCGCCAATGCTCAAATTGACGCTGCAACGACTGAGCTCAGCGTGATGTCATTTAATGTAAGAACAAGTAATGGAAAAGATGGTATTAATAATTGGAAAAACAGAAAATCACTGGCGCTCAAAACACTTCTGAGAATAAAGGCCAATGTCATTGGTATGCAGGAAACTACCTCGAAGCAATTTCAATTTTTCAAGGAAAATTTAAATGGATATCATGCTTATGGTGTGGGTAGAAAAGACGGCAAACTGGAAGATGAAATCATGGCGATTTTTTACAATGACCAGTACGAACTTCTGCTCGATTCGACCATCTGGTTGTCCGAATCTCCAACAGTAATTGGTAGTAAAAGCTGGGATGCGGCATTGTATCGTACCGTATCCTGGTTGAAATTGAAAGAAAAAGAAAGTGGAATCCAGTTTATGATATACAATACACATTTCGACCACCGCGGAATTGAAGCCAGAGAGGAAAGCGCAAAATTGATCATGAATTTAATTGCAGAAACCAGTAACGGAATTCCTGTAGTCCTGATGGGAGACTTTAATATTACCATGGAGGAAAAGCCATATAAAATACTCACAACTAAATGGAAGGGATATTATCAAATTGAAGATGCCCATTATGTAACAGAGCAAGCACACAAAGGAGGTAAAACTACCTTCACCGGATATAAAGAAAATGTCGCAAAAATCATTGATTTCATTTTCATCAGTGATGGCATTACAGTAAAATCGCATCAATACCTGAATATAAGAGAAGGTGAAGTATTTATTTCAGACCATTATCCCGTTGCGGCTACCCTCGAAATCACGGATGATAAAATCTATCCAAATACCCAGGGAAAGTCAATGGAATAATACTTGTAATCAAGAGGTTAAATTGGTTTTTTGTCAATTAACTTTCCAATATTCTTCTAAAATAATTGATCTGCCCAAGGTGATAATTGAGATGGCCAACCAGGTGAAAAAGAAAAAATTCGTACGTAGTATCTTTATCAAATACTTTTATCGGATATGTATTTCTCAGTTTCTCTTTATCAAACTTTTCCAGGGATGATGTTATTGCAGATTTGGTTTCCAAAATCATATTCGTCATCAATTTTCTATCGACATTGGTATCTGAGAACTCTGCCTCGCGATCTCTAATATATCCTGTATTACCAATAATAGTTCCAATAAAATAATTTAGATTCCCGACAAGGTGTAAACAAAGATTGCCAGCTGAGTTGATTATTTCCCCTTGGGTTTTCCAGAGATTTTCTTGATTTTTAAAACTATTAATTTCAACCATCAACTTATCAAGGTCTCTATTAAACAATTGAGTTAGCGCTTCCATTTTTTCAATTTATTTCTATACCAGAAAATGTTATCAATTCCCCAAGGTAAATTTATACCATTGAATTATAAAATGATTTCGTTTCATTACTTTTTTATAAAATACTTTAATAAAAATTTACTTACTTTGCGACCTTCTAAAAATTAAAAACATGAAATTAAAATTAGTTTATTTCTACATATCAATTGTGATGATTTACGGCTGTAGCAGTTCGCTTAAAGTTTATACATCTGTTGACAAGGATGCGGATTTTAGTGCCTACAAAACATTCGACTTTTATGAATTTAACGAAGAACATCTTAAATTAAAGGAGGTTAACAGGCGGCGACTAATGATGGCAATAGAGCTGGAGTTAGGAATGAAAGGAATAAAAAGATCAATAAATGAACCCGATCTTTTAGTCAATATTTTTTCATTAATGAATAGAGCAGAAAATACCACAAATCAGGGTGGAGCTGGATATTATGGAGCAGCAAGCCCATACGGCACTTCAATTGGTGTTTCAATTTCTCCAGGGAGTCACAGCCAATATTATACGCAAGGAACAGTAACCATTGATCTCGTTGATAGAGTCCAAAATAAGCTTGTTCTTGAGGGAGTAGCCAAAGTTGATGCTGGAGAAGGTGATGATGCTGATAGAATGATCAACTATACTGTAAAGAAAGTTTTTAAAGATATTCCGTAAAGGCAAAAATGATTCCAGCCATTCCTTTTTGAATTTAAAGTCATTAAAATTAAACAATATCCTTTTTCCGTTTTTATTGCAATATCATTCACTTATCACTTAAGTTCTTGATTTTAGATTGATAAGGATATCCTTATAATTTCAAAATTTCGTTTAATGGTATATATTCGCTTAGAGAATGTTCTTTCAGGAAACTATAGAACGAATTATTTCATTAATTATAAGATTCTTTAGCATTAGAATTTGTTTATTAAGAAATTTAGCCAACTCATAAATTTGAAAATGCTTACGCTTCGTTTTTTTAGATTTAATTTATCATCAAATTACGTTTTATTCGCATTTTTGAATATTACTGTAATTCTTCTTACTACTTGCCAATTCAGAGATATTTCTAAATTACAAAGCAACCAACCTAACCTTGTGCAATTTGTCAATCCTCGGATAGGCACCCAATCTAACTTCGAACTATCAAATGGAAATACCTACCCTGCAGTTGCGCACCCCTGGGGAATGAATTTCTGGACTCCACAAACTGAACCAATAGATAGCAGATGGATATATGACTACGACACTAAATCAATCAATGGATTTAGGTGTACGCACCAGCCTAGCCCATGGATTGGCGACTATGGAGCTTTTTCATTGATGCCTGAAGTGGGGGAACTTATTATTGATGACAAAAGAAGATCTCTTAAATATTATGTGACAAATGAAATTTCGCTTCCAAATTATTATCAGGTAGATTTTCACGAAAAAAAGATCACCGCAGAAATGACAGCCACCAATCGTGGCGCCATGATGAGATTTACTTTTCCTGAGTCAAAGTCTTCATGGATTCTTTTTGATGCTTTTCCAGGGGGCTCATATATAAAAGTGATACCAAAACAACAGCGAATTATAGGATGGTGCAAAAATACCAGCGGCGGAACACCAAAAGATTTTGCTACTTATTTTGTTGCTGAGTTCGACAAGCCTTTTGATAGTTTCACACTATGGAATAACGATTCGATAAAAACTCTCCAGAGAGAAATAGAAGGAGATCATACTGGAATTGCCCTGCGATTTAGTACTTCAAGAAATGAACAAATAAACGTAAAAATTGCGACTTCATTTATCAGTTTGCCACAGTCAGTCATTAACCTGGAAAGAGAAGTAAAAAAATTCACATTCGATCAATTGAAAATCAAACTGAACCAGACCTGGAATACAGAGTTAAATAAAATTGTGATCGAGGGAGCTAACGCCGAACAAAGAGAGATGTTTTACACTTCACTCTACCGAATGCTATTATTTCCACGAACATTTTATGAGATTAGTGAAGATGGAAAAATGATGCATTATAGCCCGTTCAATGGCAATGTCAGACCGGGGTACTTATTTACTGACATTGGATATTGGAATACTTTTAGAGCTTTATTTCCATTTTATACCATTATGTATCCAGAAAGAACTGCCAATATAATGAAGGGTTTGCTCAACGCTTATAAAGAGGGAGGTTGGTTACCGGTATGGCCCAGCCCAGGCTATCGCAATGAAATGATTGGCAGTCATAGCGCTTCGCTATTTGCAGATGCTTATTTGAAAGGTATAGATGATTTTGATGTTGATTTGGCCTATCAGGCTATGAAAAAAGACGCTTTCGTTACTGCACCTTCCTGGGCTCCCGGAAGAGATGGAATTAAAGAATATAACAATAATGGATATGTACCCTACCCTGAATTTAAAGAAGCAACGAGTAAAACATTGGAATATGCTTATGATGATTTTTGTATTCTACAAATGGCCAAAAAATTAGACCATAAAGATGATATATTTCAGTTTCAAAACAGGCCTTTCAATTATAGAAATGTATTTGATTCAACTACAAATTTTATGCGTGGGCGAAACGGCAATGGAATTTGGCTAACTCCTTTTGACCCTATAGAATGGGGAGGCCCATACACAGAAGGCAACGCATGGCATTACACATGGTCGGTATTTCATGACATCCAGGGACTTAGCGATCTAATGGGAGGCGATAATAATTTTATAGAAAAACTTGATGAAATATTTACAACGCCTTCAGAGTTTAAAGTTGGTACATATGGCAAGGTAATTCATGAAATGACCGAAATGATTCTTGCCAATAAAGGTCAGTATGCTCATGGCAATAAGCCAATTCAACATATGCCATATCTCTATAATTACACAAGCAAACCATGGAAAACTCAGAAGTTAGTAAGGTCAATTATGGAGGACTTATACTCGCCTACACCTGATGGATATAGTGGAGATGAGGACAATGGACAAATGTCTGCCTGGTATGTGATGAGTGCCCTGGGGTTTTATCCGGTAACACCCGGTCATCCATCTTATGTATTGGGGTCTCCCCTATTTAAGAAAGTAACACTTTCTCTTAGTAATGGCAATTCATTCGTAATAGAAGCTCCTGAAAATAGTAGTCAGAATGTCTTTGTAGAAAAAGCAGAACTTAATGGTGATCGCTACAGGAATAACTGGATTGCTCATGAAGACATTATGAAAGGTGGGAAACTACATTTTTTCATGGACAATAAACCTGAGAAAAAACGAGGGGCAGACAAAACCTATCATCCATATTCTTTGTCTTCAAGTAAATCTGAAGAATGAATGCCTTTAAAAAATCAATCTTATTATTGAGCTAAATTCAATAATAAATAACAAAAAAAATATATACGGTAACTAACTTTGACACACATCTAAATTGTTAAATATGATCTATTAATAAACAAAATCTATGAAATACATTACTGTTTTCACGCTTTACTTACTTATCTCAAGCAACTTAATTTTTGCTCAGAAAAATAATATCCCTGCTGTTCACTCCAATATAAAATCAGATGATAAGGGAATATATTTTGATTTGAAAGGCAATAAAATCTATGCCTTACCGGATAACATTAAGTACAAACCTGAACAATTTACCAAATACATAACTGGGACAGTAAAAGGACTTCTTTTTGACTTTAGGAAAAAAGATTTGAAGGGTATTTTGTACTATGGTTTTATTCCTTTAAACGACTCAAAATATCCTCAGCCTGTTTTTTATGCAGGTGTCGCTACTATAAATGAAGGTAAAGCAGAAGTAAATCTTAAAGATATGCAAGGCCGATTTGATATGATAAACTGGACCAAAACCGGATTTGGTATTCTCGGATATAGGGTTGTAGATCAAAAAGGAAACATGTTGTACGATGGAAAAATAAATTTCAATGCTGAGGAATTTCTTTCAACGGATGGAAAATATCATGAAATAGCTTATGGACAAAAAGTTTACTCAAAACCAAAGCCATTTGTTGTTGATTTTTCTATTATCGAAGGGCCGCTTATTTCAAAACTTAAACATGACGGAGCAGTAATTTTCTTAAAAACCAACATAAAGGGTAAGGTAACTATAAAGATAAATGGCAAACGATTTTCTGCAAAAAAAGATACATACCACGAAATTGAAATAACCGAATTGGAACCAGATAAAGAATATGATTACGAGTTGATATATGGAAACTTTAAAGAAAGCTACTCCTTGAGGACTGCTCCTGCTGCTGGTTCCAGAACAGCATATTCCTTCTCTTATGCAAGTGACTCACGATCTGGAAATGGGGGTGGAGAAAGAGATCTTTATGGTACTAATGCCTATATCATGAAAAAGATAATGGCGCTAAACCTACAGCAAAAAGTTAGATTCATGCAATTTACAGGAGATTTAATAACAGGATATAGAACCAACCCAAATGATATGCGGCTGGAATACGCCAATTGGAAGAGGGCAATAGAACCTTTTGCCAGATATATTCCTGTAGTAGCAACCATGGGAAATCATGAGGCCGTAATTAAAACTTTTTACGACCCTCAAAGTAAAAATTCTTACCATGTTGATAATTTTCCATATGAAAAAGTTTCAGCAGAAGCTACTTTCCAAATGGAGTTTGTCAACCCAGAAAATGGACCTGACAGCGAAGATGGATCCATCTATGATCCTAATGAAAAAAAGATAGACTTCCCATCTTACAAGGAAAGTGTTTTTTATTACACTTATGATAATATGGCCATGGTAGTATTGAATTCAAATTATTGGTATGCACCATCGACCAAAGCCGTAACTTTTATTAGTGGAAATATCCATGGATATATCATGGACAATCAATTGAAATGGTTTGAACAGACCATTAACAATCTTGAAGACGATAATAATATTGATCATATTTTTGTAACAGTGCACACACCGTTTTTTCCAAATGGCGGACACGTCAAAGACGATATGTGGTACGATGGAGAAAATGCATACCGCCCTTCAATTGCAGGCAAAAGAGTAGCAAAAGGCATTATAGAAAGGAGAGATGAACTGCTGGATATTATTGTAAATAAAAGCAAAAAGACTAGGGCAATTCTGACGGGGGATGAACACAACTATGCTCGTACTAAAATTGGTCCTGACACCAATATTTATCCAAAAAAATATTTTGCGCAAAAAATCGAGCTTTCACGAAACATTTGGCAAATAAACAATGGAGCTGCAGGCGCACCGTATTATGCGCAAGAAAAAACTCCCTGGAGTGAATCAGTGGAAGGGTTTACTACTCAAAATGCTTTGGTAATTTTTTATGTGAATGGAACTGATCTAAAAATGAAGGTTCTAAATCCTGATACACTTGAAGAGGTAGATGAAATGGAATTTGAGTTTTAGATATTGCATTACCTGTTGATCAATCTGTCTGGAATTTCTTTAAGTTTATATATTTCCCAGAAAAAAGCATCTGTGGCATGTTGGTCACCGGGGAAATTTTGCATAGATATTATTTTCCCATTTTCAATCGTGTACAAAAGAACCCAATTCATATCAATTTTTCTATTTCCAATCTGAGACCAGCCTCTGTGGCATTCGATTACGTGATTTTCATTCCCTTCAAGAATAATTACCTCGGCTTTAAATTTAGCTTTTTGAAGTTGCTTGTGATATGCTATTACTTCTTCAATTCCTTTTTTCGTTCCAGTCAATGGATGATGGCCGGGGACATGCCATTCTACATCGGGTGATAATATTGTACGTAACCCAACAATGTCGTTGCTTTTGTAGTATTTAAAAAACTGTTTTACAACAGCTACATTTTCTGATGCTGTTGCATTTAATATGTCCTTCATATCAGGAATTTTTAGTGTGAAATACTAAAATATCTAAATAACATATAATTTTCTACTTATAATGATAAAAGAATAATATACATCGCATTTTCATGTTTTTAAAAGTTCATCACAATTAATTTTTTTAGTAATATTACCGCAAATAAGTACAAAAGAATACTGAATGATTTTACACATTTTAAAAGCTGATGCGGAAGACTACAGTGAACTAACAAATATTTGTGTCCAATCAAAAAAGTACTGGGGATATTCTGATTTCCTTATTGACCTTTGGAGAGATGAATTAACAATAACACCAAGGTTTATTAGAAATACGTATGTCATAAAAATTGAAAATGAGCATGGTGTGATTCTAGGGTTTGGTTCTCTTGAAAAGGATTACGAAAAAAAATATTACAATATCACCCACCTTTGGGTACTTCCGGAATATATTGAAAAAAATATAGGAAATATTCTTCTTGAACAACTAGAACTACTTGTTGAAAACCGCAAAATAATCAAGGTGGTGTCTGATCCTAATTTTTTATTCTTCTATCAAAAACACGAGTATCAAAAAGTTGGTGAAGAAAAGAGCAAACCTGATGGAAAATGCTTGCCCGTGTTAAAAAAAATTATTCAAAAAGACTAGTACGATAAATACTAATAATCTCGTCCTTTTGAAATACTGAAGCCATTTTAAAATTCATTAATAAATTATCTTAGAGTAATTGAGCTTGGGAAGAATGAGAGTAGTCATATATGTAGAAAGTTTCTTACATGTGTGATAGTTGAATAAGTATAAATCAAAGCAAATACACTAAATATTTATATTTGCTACACCCTTGAAATGGTAGCTGTAAAAAAACAATAACTACATTTCAATAATTTTTTTGTTTAGATCTATTATGATGAAGAGAATATTTTTTTCGCTATTACTGCTGTTGACTTTTGTGTATAACAGTCAAGCACAAAAAGAAAAATATCAGAGTTTATTTATTTACAATTTTACTAAATATATCAAATGGCCCGACTCATTTAATTCGGGAAAATTTGTTATTGGTATCATCGGAGATTCTAAAATCTCTGAATTAATTGCAGCCATGGTAAATTCAAAGAAGGCAACAGGAAATGGATATATTATAGAGATTAAGAATTACTCATCAGTTGAAGAAATAAAAGATTGCAATATATTGTTTGTTTCGGAAAGCAGTATCGGTAGTCTTAGTGAAATTTGTGAACATACTACAAGCGATCCGGTGCTTATCGTTACCGATTCACCAGAAATGGCAAACCAGGGTTCGATAATAAATTTTGTAGATAAAAATGGGAAAATTAAGTTTGAACTCAATGAAGATAATGCCTCAAGCCGAGGATTGATAGTATCGGGATCTTTTGCCAGTTTGGCAATAATTATATAGGGATTGAAGTTCCTTAAATTACCAATATTAGTATATCAACGGCTTTTTAAATAATGAGGCTTTTCTTTTGAAAAAATCATTGCTCCCACAAATGATAATTATTTTTCCTCACAAGCGAAAATATTAATATTTGAAATTATGGTACGCTATTATATGGCTAAATAACTTTGACGCCTTCCTAAATACCTCAAAATATTAGTAAGGTTTTCGCCACACAATCATGCTTTTTTTAATTTACCTTTGTGGCTGAAAAAGTGAAACTATGAAAATAGGAGAGATTAATTTATTGAAGGTAGCCAGGGATACACCGCATGGTATTTTTCTTGTTGATGAAGATGGAGAAGACGTTTTGCTCCCTGGTAAATATTTGACCGGCGATGAGAAGGAAGGAGATATTAAGGAAGTATTTATCTATAATGACTCAGAAGATCGGCTAGTAGCTACAACAGAAACACCAAAAATCAAACTAAATGAAATAGCATCTCTGAAGGTGATTGATGTAACTAAAAACGGTGTTTTCCTTGATTGGGGTTTAGAAAAAGACCTTCTGGTCCCATTTAAAGAACAAAATAAAAAAATGCAACTTGGGCAATCGTATGTTGTGAGAATGTATCTCGATGAAGAAACAGATAGACTTGTCGCAACAGCCAGGATAAAAAAATATCTATCCAACGATGATACAGATTTTGCTATTGGTGATAAAGTAGATTTGTTGGTATTTAATCAGTCTGATATGGGTTTTGAGGTGATTATTAACGACAGTCATTTGGGATTGGTATTTAGGAATGAGGTATTTTCTTCTATTAAAATTGGAGATACAAAAGTTGGATATATCAAACAGATTAGAAGTGATGGAAAGATTGATGTAAGCCTCCAGCCCAGCATGAATTTACATTTAGAAAACAGCAATGAAGAAATATTAAACATTTTGAAAGGCAATGGTGGAATGTTAAATATTTCTGATAAAAGCTCGCCAGAAGAAATTTATGCGGAATTGAAAATGAGCAAGAAAACATTTAAAAAGGCCATTGGAACATTGTATAAAAAACGAAAAATAATTATTGAGGCAAATAGTATTTCTCTGATTAGAGGGGACCTCTAATAATATTCTTTTAGAAAATCTTAAAGAACAAGATCAATTCCCGGTCAGTTGCCCAAACAATCTTTGTTGTAATAAATTATTGATAAAGATTTGTCAATTTTCCTTATTTCTACCGCATCCCTACAAGCCTCATTTTGTATTTTCTATTCATGACATACAAGTGTCGCTCGATTATAAATATATTGAGTCAGGCATCAATTCAGAAAACAAAGTGCATATTATTTTTCGTTTTTTTCTTTTAGTGTACTCACAGCATTAATATTTTTTTGCTAGGAAATAATATGAATTCTTTCCCAAATAATTTTTTTAAGAATACCCGTTTATAAAAAAAATTAACACATAAATGCATCAACTAATGATATCACGATACTTTTTTGATTTAAGCACTGTACTTAACTATCAGTCAATTTAAGTATTTTTCTACAGGGTGTACATGAATTATTTATTACAGAATATATTTTTTTAAAAAAAACATGAAAATTTATAGGGTATAAAACTGTTTTGTGGGTCTCTTATATATACAGAGAGAAATTATATCATAATAAAATATTGCTAAAAGGATTCATCAGTAGCATTGGCAAAAAAAGAATATGAAAAAAATGTGGGGAAGTAAATACTTCGTAGTATTATTTATTTTTTTGAATGGGATTGTTTCAGCTCAATCTGATTGGGATAAATTAATTGAAAGTGAAAATGGTGTTGTAATTGAGCAACGCCAGCAAGTAGATATATCTGTAAATGAAAATGGTCATTTAGATATTATAGCTAACGTTTATGAAGAAACGCAGCATTTAAGTGAAAATGCAAATATGTACAGCAAACAATCTATTGGATATTCCAATACATTTACAGAAATATTCGATATTGAAGCTTACTCTCTCATTCCAACAGAAAGAAACAAATTTAAAAAAATAAAGATTAAAGATTTTGTGACATCAGATTCTCGATCTGCTGGAATTTTTTATGACGACCAAAAGAAAATAAGTTATCTCTTTCCTGCTTTAAAATCAGGATCAAAAACAGTCATTTCTTATTCCAAAAAATACAAAGAACCTCGCCTATGGGGATATTTCATGTTTTCATCTTATTTCCCTGTTGAAAAGAGTATATATACTGTCAAAGCCCATGAAAGTGTCAAAATAAATTATCACAAATATGGAATTGATGACGACAAGGTCAATTTTAAAATAGAAAAAAAAGGTAAATACAATATTTATAGCTGGTCGGTATCTCAAATTAATAAAATTAAACTGAGTAAAGGAGCTGATGGTGTTTTGCATACAGCACCACACCTAATTATTTATGTCGATTCATATATATATAATGGAGAAGTGCAAAGTGTACTTGGTGATGTAAATGATCTTCATGCGTGGTATCAGGATTTTCTGGAAGATATAGACGATGAAGAAAATGAAGATATTAAGATAACTGTTGAAAATCTTGTAGAAGACAAATTAACAGAGTTGGAAAAAGTTGAATCGATCTATGACTGGGTTCAGCAAAATATAAAGTATATAGCAATTGAAGATGGATTAGGTGGATTTCGCCCTCGGGCTTCTAACACAGTATTTACAAGAAGATATGGAGACTGCAAAGATATGAGCAATCTTATCCATAAAATGTTGAACCTTGCTGATATCCCATCTAACCTAGCCTGGATTGGCACAACGGCAATTCCTTATTCGCACAAAGAGGTCCCCACTCCGATGGCTGATAATCATATGATTTGTACCTACGTCAATAATGACAAATATTATTTTCTAGATGCAACAGACCAATACAATACTTTAGGGATTCCGACAACGCACATTCAAGGCAGAGAGGCATTGATAAATAAAGGCACCAATGACTTTGAACTCGTAAATGTTCCAATCGTTTCTTCTGAAAGAAATATGATATTGGATTCGGTTTTCTTAAAAGTAGAGGATAATATGATTGTGGGGTCAGGACAAGCGAAATATGCAGGATACAGTAAAACTCCAGTAGCTAATAACCTTGAAAACCTTAGTGAAGAAGACAAAAAATCTTTTTTGAATCTCTTATTAAAAAAGGGAAATAATAAGTTCTCTCTAAACACCGTAACTACAAATCAGGTTACCGAAAAAAACAATGCCCTTCTTATCAGTTATGATTTTTCTATTGAAGATTATATACTTTTTTATGATAACGAAATTTTTATCAATCCGCATTTGAATAAAGAGTTAGAAAATGGAATGATAGATATTTCAACAACTCAAAAAAACATCCACTATACCTATAAAAAATTAACCTCAAATGTTTTCTGCTTTGAAATCCCAGAAAACTATAAGGTTTCGTATTTACCGGAAAATGCCCAATATGATGGTGGGGATTTTGGGTATAGCTTAAAATATGAGATAAATAACAATATGATTTTTGTTCATCAAAACATTGAAATTAACACACTTCTGCTAAAAACTGAACAATTTGAATCTTGGAATAAAATGATAAAAGGTTTGTTCTCTTCTTATAAAGAATCTGTGGTATTGGAAAAAATATAAAATAAATATTTTATATAAAAGACCATTACTGTTGAAATAAGAGAAAGGAAATCATACTTCATTTAATGAGATTTAATTAGAATAATCATTTTTTTATTTACTGGGTTTTGACATTTATTCGAATTGCGATAATGATATTGCTTTGAAAATGTAGATCGAAATCTTGAAGTTAATCAGTTATTTAACATTTAATTATAATGAAATTAGTCAAGTACATATTATTTATTTTTTTAATAGCGTATAGCAATTTTTGTTTTGGATCAGGGTCATTTTTTGATGATTATGACTGGGAAAATGAGCCTGTTTTTGAAGTTGTACAAACTGATGAAAATGACCAGAATGCGATAGTCCTTAAAGATTTAAAAGTTGTTGAGTTTTATTTCGATGAAGAGTACAATACTTTATTGCAGCTTTATACAGTCCACACTAAAATACAAGTGAACACACATGATGCTATTGAATTGTACAATAAGCATTATATGCCCATGAATAGAGTGATCGGTATAGAAGATTTAAGAGCAAGGGTAATTACAAATGAACAAGTAAAAGAAATTGACGAAATTGATTTAAAGGATCATGAGGGCAAAGATGAATATTCTACATATAAGTTTTTTGCAATAGAAGGTGTAGAAATTGGAAGCCAGATAGAGTACATATATACTTTCAAAATGCTACCTCAATTAGAAGGAAGTAGAGAATTTTTTCAATCTGATGAACTTAAATTGAATACAGAATTCCACATTTACTGTGAAGACAAAATGTATTTCAATACCAAAAGTTACAATGGATTTCAAGAGATGGAACTTGATACTACAATAGAAAACAAGAATCACTATTTTGCTAAAATATCACAAATTGATGCCCTTAAAGCAGAGCCTTACGCTCCATATAATAATAGTTTGATGCGGGTCGAATACAAACTGGATTATATCGAACCTGCAGATGAAGTGAAATTATACACTTATGATCAACTGTCTAATCAGCTCAATCAGTATTTGCTATCTGATATAACAAAAAAAGATATCAAATCATTGAAAAAGTTTTCAAAAGATCTTGGAATAGAAGGACTTGCAGAAGAAGAAAAAATTCGGATAATTGAAGATTTTGTGAAAAGACGAATTACAATTTCCGAGCAAAGTAATGATGATTTGGAAAAACTGGAAGTTATCCTGGAAAAATTGGTAGCCAACGAACGTGGGGTTATCAAACTTTATGTTTCTATGTTTGATATTAACGATGTTGAATATAGGTATGGGTTAACTTCTGATCGCACAAAAGTTGCAATGGATCCCGATTTTGAATCATATAGTTTTTTGGAAAACTACATTTTCTATTTTCCCCATCTGGATAAATATATGGCACCAACGGAATCACTTTTCAGGGTAGGATTCATACCTTTTAACTGGAGCAACAATTATGGTCTTTTTATAAAAAATGTGAAAAGTGGAGAAACAAGTTCTGGAGTCGGAGAAGTGAAATTTATAGAACCGCTCGATTACAAGAAAAATCAAGACAAGCTTGATGTCACTATAGAAATTAATGAAGATTTTGATGAAATCAACCTCGACATTGTTCGTACAATGACTGGATATAACGCATCTTTCATCCAACCGATATTTGAATTGGTCCCTGAAAAAGACGCAAAACTTGTCGTGATAGAATTATTGAATTTATCTGGAAAAGATGTTGAATTAAAAGATTTTAAACTGAAGAACTCCTCAATGGATTCATTTTATCTAAAACCTTTTATTATCCATGGACTTGCCACTACAAGTAGTTCTTTTTTCGATAAAGCAGGCAATCGATACTTACTAAAAATAGGTGAAATTATTGGTGAGCAGGTAGAAATGTATCAGGAAGAAAAGCGAATGTTACCCATCGAAAATGATTTCAATCGCATTTACGAACGGGCAATAGATTTTGTCGTTCCCAATGGATATACAGTACGAAACCTTGATGATTTGAAAATTGATATATGTATCAAAGATGAATTTGGTAATAAGACAATGGGGTTTGAATCTGACTATGTAATGGAAGGCAATCAGGTGAAAGTATTTATCAAAGAATATTACAAAAAACTCGATTATCCTCTGGAGTATTTCGATCAATTCAGAAATGTGATCAATGCTGCTGCCGACTTCAACAAGAAAGTTCTCATCTTCGAAAAAGGATAATGTCTGATTAAAGACTTTTATCTCGTTCAGCAAAACAAACAATAACCTTTATGGTTTATTCTGTTAAATTCATTTATGCATAATACTAATATGAATAACCATCTCTTGCATTCCCTTACACTGGCATTGCTGTTGGTATTTTCCCAGGTAATTGGGCAAAATGAAACAAGTAAAAGCAACACGAGTAACACTTATGATACGGAGTTAGCTACTTTTGGTGCAGGGTGTTTTTGGTGCGTCGAGGCAATTTTTCAAAGAATAGAAGGTGTTGAAAAGGTAGTATCTGGCTACGCTGGTGGATATGTGAAAAATCCCACTTACAAAGCAGTTTGTCAGGGAACAACCGGGCATGCAGAAGTATGTCAACTAAGCTTCAATCCCAGTGTTGTAAGCTACGAATTTTTACTGGAAGTATTCTGGCAAACTCATGATCCAACTACACTTAACCGACAAGGCAATGACATAGGAACACAGTATCGGTCTGCCATATTCTTCCATAATCAGGAGCAAAAAGAAATTGCAAAAAAGTATAAAAAGAAATTGACTGATGATGGAATGTTCGATGGAACTATCACTACTGAAATTGTAAAATATAAGAAAATGTATATAGCCGATGACTACCACCAAAACTATTTTAATGAAAATGGCTCCCAGCCATATTGCAACTATGTTATACTTCCGAAAGTAGAAAAGTTAGAAAAGACATTTAAAGAATATCTAAAGCAATAGTGTTTTAGATTAGTCAATCCTTTACAAAAAGAACCAATAATCTTCTACAGGTTTTTTATCCCAGGAATTCAGTTGGTCGACAATATCTATCCTACCATTTGGTGAAGTCAC
>VAPL011097716.1_pt1 | contig 25257 bp, 12 predicted proteins | sample 3395061 | NCBI WGS metagenome assembly VAPL01 (sample SAMN08290444, study PRJNA428436) | hydrothermal vent metagenome | isolation source: Deep-sea hydrothermal vent chimney 2 | place: Pacific Ocean: Juan De Fuca Ridge | depth 2182 m m | reverse complement strand
TGACTTCGTCCGGAAACTGTTCTATAAAATTAATTAATGACATGCTCTTTGTGTTTTATACAAAAATAACAAATTAGGTAAATATACGGGCATTCATTAAATATTATTTAATATTTCTGAAAAGTAGTTTGAATCGCCAATTGTAAATAAGTGGTTCTATTGTTATTTTAATGGAAATCTTTGATTTAAGAGAGCGAAGTCAGGAGTCGCCTGCCTGCCGCCTTTAAATTTTTTGACTTATCCCGGTAAGCAGGTGCGATTGTATTAATGCAGATTCTCTGAATTATTACCTCTTATTGCTATCTATACTTATTTTTGCTAAGTCTTATTATTTCGAGAATATCGAAATAATAAACAGCAGATAGAGACAATACATTATCGGTATATTCAAAATTGTCTACAAGCCCAATATTTGGAATACTACCACTTTCATAACCACCCATAAATGTATGGCCAATAGTAAATCTCATATCAAATGAAACATAATTGCCATTTTTCATATCCCAAATAAGCCCTCCACCAATTGATAAACCCAACTGCAAAAGGTTTGGTGCCCTTACATTCATGTAGTCTGAAGTTGTGAGAGGTTCTAAAAAATTGATAGTATAATTATATGCTGTGATGATGTCTCTGTCAGGTTCATAGACTTCAAAAGTACCTTTTCCGCCTAACCATTGCTTTATTTCCGGGCCAAGTTGTAAGAACCAATCATATTTTGGTTTTTTAAATTTCACCCTAAATAAAACAGGAATCTCGAGAAAATGATACATAGCTTTATTGGTTTCATAATCATTGGCAGAACTTTCAATGCTTTTTCCCCTTAGTGAATAGTTAAACTCAGTATATAGACCATATTTTTCTTTATTCTCAAACAGTAAAAGTGCACCGACTGTAAACCCAGGTTTTATTTTTGTTTTATAAAAATCTTTATATACCTCATTATCAAAAGATGCCTTACTCGCATTAAGGCCTGCTCTAAAACCAAAATAAGTTTGAGTGTGTCCATTACAGTATATCCCTATAAATAAGACAAAGAATATAAGAAATGGCTTTTTTTTGCTTGATCGAAAATACGGGCGATCAAAGATATAATTATGGATTCTGAGTTTGTTCATTAAGAAATAGAGAATAAAAATGGCTCTATATTTATACTTTTTTATAGAATCAAAATTAAGTAAATACACTTCTAATAAACGATTATTGCACCCACTAATATAACTGCAACCAAGACACAAGTAACATTTGCATTGAAGTTTAATTATTCTGACAATACAATTGACAACCCTATAACCCATTATTCATATAATTATAAAATATATATTATAAATTATACTTGTTGAGCAAAAACCTACTCATTCGGTAAATGATCAATAGGTATTCCGTGAGCTGTTAATTATCACAAATCAATAATTTATCGCTTTGATATTGACTGGAGCTTTAATTATTGAATAAGGATAATTATGGCACTAATTAGAAGAAGCTTCCGGAATTGAAAGATTGGAATATAACTTGATTATTGTCAATTTTCAGTCATTGATTTTTTGATTTCCAATTATTCTATTGCTGGATTGTATAAAACATAAGCATTGTTTGCTACCATTTAGCACATTATTGATGCCTAATAAAATATAATTTTGGAAAGAATTTATGAGGATTTTATTCCATATATTAGTATTTCTGCTCTTCTTTCAAGCTGCATTTGCGCAAGAAATGCCACTCAATAGTCAGATTTTTTTAAATCCGTATTATTATAATCCAGCCTATGCAGGATTTGAGGACAGGCCTGCCTTTTATGTTTACAGACGTCAGCAATGGACAGGTATTGAAGGTGCTCCTGTGACTACAGGATTCAATTTCCATACAATTTTTAATGAAAAAGTAAATTTTGGAGTTCATATTCAAAGTGATGAAAGGGCAATTTTAAATACTACCAGGGCACTCCTCACAATTGGATACCGAGCAAGTTTTGATGAATTTCACTATTTAAGCTTTGGTTTATCCGGTGGAGTAGGATTTAATAACATTAACCTGGATGAGGTTGACCTGGATGATCCGGCAATTATTAATGGCTTAAACAAAAACGTTTTTTTAGATGGAAATGCAGGGTTAAATTATTTTAATAAGGGATTTAATATGGGTCTTTCTCTGCCAAAAATTTTTAAAAGCAAAGCTATTAGTGAGGATGAGTTTGATCCCGGAGAGATTAGTCCGCTAAATGATGCCATTTTAATGACAAGCTATAAATGGGAAATATCTGAAAAAAAATTTGCGCTTGAGCCACATGTCATTTATTACTATTCAAAAGATTTTCCAGGTCAGTTTGAAGCAATAGGTTTGGCACATTTAATGGATGTTTTCTGGATAGGAGCCTCCTTTAGACAATATTATGGCACTACCGGATTTATAGGGCTAAACATGAAAGACAATTTTAAATTTGGCTATGCATATGAGTTTTTCAATGTTCAACCTGTCAATTTCAATAATGGTACGCATGATATTCAACTTTCTATTGTATTTGGAAAGAAGAAAAAGAAAGGAAAAATAAACTTAATTCAAAAGCGGCGAAATATGCTACGTGCCATGGGCAAATTGCCGTCTCAGAAAAAACAAAGCACCTATCAGGTAGAAAATGATCCTTTTGTTCCGACTGAAACGTACAGCGAGGAAGATGCTCTGCAAGACCTATTAAATGAAGAGAATACAAAGCTGGAAGTAGAAGAAGAGTCAGTGATTTTTGAAGAAATGGAATCTCAAGTAGAAAAAGATACAATTGATATATTCAATTTTGAATTCGATGATGAAGTACCAGCCCAACCAAATAAGTCCTCAGTAGTTGTACCCACCTTGCCAGTTAAAACAGACAAAATTGAAGAACCTGTGATTGTTGAAGAATTAGAATCACTGGTTGAAGAAGATACAATTGATATTTTCAATTTCAAATTTGATGACGAGCTAGATTCTAAACCCAATAAATCTGTTGTCATTGCTTCTGGTCAGCTCGTTGAGCAAAAGAAAATTGATGAAGAAGCAGTACTCATAAAGCAAATGGAAGAAGAGGCTATGGATGAGTTTACAATAAATGATCAGAATGAAATAAAGGAAGTGAATGAAGCAAAATTAACCTTTAAGTTTGAGGAAGATGCTGTTGAGCAAGAGGAATATACCGAACCTACATTAGATGATGAAGGGGCGTACATTGGCCCAACAACTGTTATAAAAGGCAACCATCTTTTGGAACTAGATAAGGGGAATTATGTGGTAGTAGGAACATTAAAAAGTTACAGAGATGCAGAAGAACATTCAGATGCGCTGTTTATGAAAGGATTCTATACCAAATTTGGCTATATCTCTCAAACGAAAATTTATTACGTGTATATTTTTGAAAACGAAGATTTACAAGAAGCTAAAGACACGAGTGAGCGATTTAACTTAATAGGTGCTCGTTTAAGTGAAAATTGGGTTTTACAGGTCAAGTAATTTTTTTCAACTTTAATCCCATTAAAAAATGAAAAGGTTCAAAATTTTAATTTCGTGCGTTGCAGTATTTATATTTATTGTTCGTGGCTACGCTCAAGTGCCAGACATTGTAAAAGTGGACAAGAGATCGGGAAGTTATGGTGAATTGGTAACTATTTCCGGGAGTGGATTCAGCAGTAATAAAAGTACCCTCAATGTTTATTTTGGTTCATCGAAAGGGCAAATATTAAATTCTACTGAATATCTGATAGAAGTATTAGTACCCGGTGGGGCGACTTATCAAAATATTTCTGTTATAAATCTAAACTCTCGTGCTACGGGATATTCAAAAAATTATTTTAATCTGGCGTTTAACGGCAATTCTTTTGATGAATCGCGAATAAATGAGTCTACCAAAATCAGTGAAGACAATGGACTATTTGATTTATGCAATTGCGACTTTAATGGTGATGGGTTGAATGATGTGGCTGCTACAAATAACAGAGATGAATCCGGAGCATCGTCCATCACTGTATATCAAAATATAACCCAGATATCTGATTTTGATATGAAGTTTAATAAAATTAATGAAGTGAATTTAAATATTGGAAAAGGAGCAAGAAATTTAACATGTGCTGATTTAGATGGTGATGGCAAGCCGGAACTCATTGTAGGAAAAGGAGGAGGCAATGCTGATCGTATTTATATATTTAAAAATACTAGTGGAAGTGCAATTAGTTTTGATCCATTCATTACGATTCTCCTTTCTGAAAATGTTAGTTCGAGTACCACGAGAAGATTAAAGATTCATGATATGGATAAGGATGGAAAGCCTGACATTATCATGACAGACCAGGGAACCGGGAAGGTATTTATTTTCGCCAATAAAAGCAGTTCAAATGGAATTGATTTCCCATCTTCTGCGAGACAGTCTATTGCCACAACAGCGGGGTCTTTGGTAGGATTAGATGTTGCTGATTTGAATAATGATAACAAACCTGAAATCGTTTGTAACTCCGACAAATCGGAAATATTTATAATTCCAAATCAGAGTGTGGCAGGAACAATTATAATGGGAGAACCACAATCCCGGACTATTGCAGGCTCGAATTTAGTTAATCTAAAAATTGGCGATCTCGATAATGACGGAGATAAAGACATAGCCGTAACCAACCTGGTAAATAACATATATGTACTTGTCAATACCGGAAGTAAAGATAGTTACACATATTCTTCTCCTCAATATATAGAGACTGGCAGAGCGCCATGGGGGCTTGACTTTGGTGATATCAATGGTGATGGGATGGTAGATATTGTAGTAGCAACCACAGATGCCTCTGATAAATTAACTGCACTAATTAATACTTCGAGTGAGACAAATCTTTCCTACGATCGCTATGATATTGGAAATAGTGACATCTCTTTTAATGTAAACATTTCTGATTTCAATGCCGATGGTAAGCCAGATGTTGGTTACGTAAACAGACAAAACAACGAATTAATATTTTTAAGGAACATGCTCTGTGTTATTTCTGAGATCAGTCCTGATAATCCACCACCAATTTGCAGCAATAAGCCTGTGAAATTAAAAACTACCCCTGCCTTGAAAGTAGATTATATATGGAAAAACACTGTAACTGATCAGGTAATTCCAGGAAATTTTCAAGCGGATATCATCCAGCCAGGAACATACAATGTTACAATTCAATCTCAAGCCGATGGGTGTGATTCTCAGAGTGAAGAAGTTATAGTTTCAAATGGAGGAGATAATTTACCTCCAACTGTTTCAATAATAAGTCCGGGAGTAGTTTGTGAAGGAAGTAATTTTAAGTTGACTGCTGCTTTAATAAATGGCGTTACTTATTACTGGGAAACGCCGAGCGATCAAATTATTACAGGCAATGAGATAACGATAACTAATGCCGGAATTGATGATGGCGGAAGATATGCACTTGTGCTTGAATCTGCCGGATGTCGTACAGATCCAGTCACAGCGCTTGTAGAAATAAGCGCTATTCCGTTGATGGAAATTTCTTCATCAAGTGGGACGCTATTTTGCGAAGGTACTTCAAATGAGTTATCTGTTCCTCTGGTACCACAAGCAACCTACATTTGGAAATTGAACAACAACGAGGTTTCTGGAATTAACGGCAATATATATCCAACGACAGCATCGGGGGCTTACACGGTTTCAGTTAAGAATAATTTTGATTGTACCAGTACAAGTAATTCTATTTCTATTAATGAAGTCGAAGAGCCAATTGCCCAATTTAGTGAAGTCGCAAGTTCTTGCCTCAACGAGCCAATCCAGTTTGAAAATACTTCTTCCTATGATAATGCTCAAACACCAAGGTTTTTATGGGATTTTGGTGATGGAGTAAATTCATCCGATAAAAATCCTGTTCACACTTACACGAAATCTGGTGATTTCAAAGTGATTTTGGAGGTTGGTTATGACAATACTGTTTGTCGTGATGTTAGCGAAAGCTTCATAAATGTTGATAAATTTTTGAATTTAGAAATCATGGTTGATGAAAAAAGTATTCCCGATGGGGAATTTAATTTATGTGATGGAAACTCTGCTGAACTTTCTGTAATAGCCTTAGAAGGTCAGATTCAATGGTCTACTGGTGAAACAACTCCAAAGATTAATATTTCTTCTCCGGGAATCTATTCGGTAAGTTCCGGCAGTGATACGGGATGCTCCAGTAAAGATGAAATGGAGGCTGTAGGAGTCGATAATGTAAACCTTGAAATAACATCAGGAAGTCAAAGAATTGAAAGTGGAAGTTCTGCACAACTGGGAGCAGAAGGTGCAGATACCTACGCATGGGATCCTGAAGAAGATTTGGATGACCCAACAATACCAAATCCTCTTGCATCGCCAATTGTCACAACAGAATATATTGTTACAGGATCAAATATTTATGGATGTGAAGATTCGAAAACAGTAACAGTATTTGTAGATGAAAAAGTAAAAATTCCAGTTGAGGCATCAAAAGCTTTTACACCAAATGGAGATGGAATAAATGATATTTGGGAAATAAGAAATATAGATGTTTTTGAATCTTGTCCTATTCGAATTTTCAATAGAAGAGGACAAAATGTTTATGAGGCTGGGCAGTATAATAATGATTGGAATGGTATGATGGGGAGTAAAGAACTGCCCGAGGGTGCCTATTATTATATACTTAGTTGTAGTTCCAGCGAAGTCCATACAGGCAATGTCACACTTATCAGATAGGATAATTACTAATATCTATATGCATTGCTCACCAATGTAAGGTTACTGTACTATTTGACATTAGAATTGAGGTTACTAAAATCGATTTATTCATATCATTACATAATAATATTTAGTAGTAATTTATTGCTGTTGAATTTATTTTCATCACTTTTTAAATCAACCTCAGAGCAACATACAGATGATTAAGAGGAGTTTAATACATATTTTTTTAGTTCTTATTATTTCTGCAATCAGCATTGTTTCAACCAGTGCTCAAGACCCTTTTATACCAAAATATGATGCAGTTAAACGATCTGAAAGATGTTTTACTGTAACATGGGAAACCTATAATCAATTTGGTGCAGTTTGGTGGGCAGATAAAGTAGATTTCTCGAGCGACACACTATTCAACTTTGTAGTATATATGGGTGATCGTGATGGAAATGGTGCAGATGGTTTAGCTTTTGTAATGCACCAAGACCCAAGAGATACAATTACAGACCCGAGTCAGCAAGTGATTATTGGTGGGGCAGGTACTTGGGACCTTCAGGCTGCAACCGGTGATGATGGGGGAGGACTGGGATATGCCATGCATTTAAGTAGAGAAGGGCCTAACACAATTCCCGGACCACATGGACCAGGAGACGACCCCGAAAATCATAAAATTCAAAAATCTGTTGCCGTCGAAATGGATACTTGGAACAATAATGATGTTCCGGATGGCAACAATGGTACTGACGCAAATGGAGTTAATCAAAATGTCAGTCAATATTTTGGATGGGATCATACATCGGTAGTTTACAATGGAGATATATATGGAGGCCAACAGGTCATTACAGATGGACAAGGAAATTCAAATAGAATACTTCCTTTAAAGCCAGGGTATGCCTATGGTACAGGCAATAATCCTGATGGTAGTGTTTATCATAATATAGAGGATGACAGATGCTATCTATTCCAAATACGATGGGAAGTAAATCCTGATGGTACTCAAACTCTACAACTTTGGGGAGATGTGTATAATGGAACTACCAATACAGACGGCTTACAAATGGTCATGACGCATACCGATGATATGATCAATAATGTTTTTGATGGTGATCCTGTAATGCGTTTTGGGTTTACCGGATCAACAGGAGGATCGATTAATGAACAGACTATTTGCCTTTTGGGTGAAAACTTAAAGCCATTTGCCCAAGATGATTACGCTTCCATACCACTAAATGCTACCGCTATTATTGATGTAGAATCCAATGACAATGACCCTGATGGAGATGAGCTTTATGTGCCAATTATCATTGACCAGGCTTCCAATGGACTGGCTGATATTTTTGATAGTTTAGATGTTAACTACATGCGCTATACGCCCAATACAAATTTTGTTGGATTAGACACAATAAGCTATGTAACCTGTGATGTAAACTCCACAAAGTGCTATGCAAAATGTGATACTGCACTTGTTTATATAAATGTAGGATGTTTGCCTTTTGATGTAGATTTGACAGCGACTTCTCCAAATAATGTTTGCTCAGATGCTGCTCCTGCAAATGGCTCTGCATCGGCAAATGTAAACTCATCACTACTCCGTGGAACACTTTGGTATGAAGGTTTTGAAGACCTAAGTAATGGTACAACAAATGACAATGGCACTTCTTCCTGGACATCTACAAATACAGGATCTTGCAATGGAGGGAATCAAATTGAAGTTGAAAATAATAGGTTTAGGGTAAGAAATTCCGGCTGTGACGTCCGTTTTGAGACTGGAATAATAGATCTATCTGGCTTAAACGATGTTGGTGTAACTATTGACCTGGAATCCCAGGGAGGACTTGAATCAAGTGATTATCTGCGGGTATATTATATTCTCGATGGCGGGGCAGAAACAATTTTCACAAATGGCATGCAGGAAGCAGATTTTGGCATAGCTCAGGCAAACATCAATGGATTAAGCGGGAGTACCCTGCAAATAGTGGTACTTGCAAAAAATGACGGTGGGGACGAAAATTATTATTGGGATAATGTTCATGTAACCGCAGTAGGAGCGGGTGTTCCTAATGTCACCTATAATTGGTATAATGGTGCAGCAGCATCCGGTCCAATTATTTATACCGGCCCTGTAATTAACAGCGTTAGCCAGGGAGTGTATAGTGTAATAGCTATTGATAATATAACTGGCTGTCCCTCAAACCCAGCTTCAATAACAATTGACAGTACAGGATATCAAATCCCAGGGGCCTTTATTGAGCAATTATCTCCATTTACAAATTGCAAATTACCATATGACGGCGCTTTGGGAGCAGGTGTTCTCGATGGGTCTGATACTTTGACAATTGGTTATACCTTTGAGTGGTACCATCAGGAAGATCCAAAAATCCCATCGTTTATTCAAAGAAATGGCCCTATTGCACAAAATCTTGAAAGTAGAGAATACACCGTAGTGATAACCGAAGCCTCAACCGGATGTGATACATCACTCAATGCTGAGGTCATTAACGCGGTGAATATACCCTTGGTAACAGCCAATAAAATTGCTGATGTCACATCCTGTATAGATCCAAATTCTGGAATTGGAGATGCCAATGTTGCAGGGGTAACAGATGGTTTTAGATTTGAATGGTACACAGGCCCTGCGATAGGAGCAGGCCCGCCTGATTTTACAGGATCAACTGTCAATACATTTCCAGTTGGTACTTTTACAGTTCAAGCAATTGATAGTTTGACATTTTGCCCTTCTGACCCAGCATCTATTTCAATAGTTGATCTTACAGATAAACCGGTTCTGCTCGTTACCGGAGTTTCAGAACAAATGTCTTGTGATACGCTTGCACCTACAGGACAACTATCTGGTGCAGTTGATGTTTCCGGCACACCTACTACATCCGGATATTCATTTAATTGGTACAGAGGACCAAATGATATTATTCCGGCTCGTGCAGGATATACAGGTGGCCCAACAGCCGATAGTCTTATTGCGGCTTCCTATAGATTGGTTGTTGTAGAAGATGGTACCAATTGCACCTCATTTATCGATACACTTATTCAAGATTTAACAACATCACCTCCTGATATTTCGGTATCAACTGTTGATGTAACCCATTGCACAATACCCAATGGATCAATAACTGCAACTGTTGTTGGAAATCCAGTAGATTATATTTTTGATATTTATAATGGGTTTGGAGCAATTGCAGATAGCTTGCTATTGACCTCCAATAGTAATATTATTTCTGATCTGGCTATTGGAAATTATACTGTTGTTGCCAGGGATATCATTACCAAGTGCGAATCAAGTCCTGTTACTGCAACAATTAATGATGGTTCTATTGCACCAACAACCACAATAATTTCAGATGATCAGGTTTCTTGCGATCTAGATAATCCTACTGGGCAACTAACAGCTTCAATGGGTTTCGGCGATGTAAATGATTATACTTTTGACTGGTTTAATGATGACCTTTCAGGAACTCCTATTGTACCATCGGGTATAGGAGAAAATATTATTTCTGGATTAGATTCCGGAAACTACGCTTTAAATATAACTAACAACACTACCCAATGTACAATTGCTTTTTATCCTTCCGTAAACATTGGCATTGTGCTACCGATAGAATCTGTAAGTGCAACCCCATCAACTTTCTGTGGGAATAATGCAAATGGACAGTTAATTGCAACGGTTGACGGTGGATTGACTGAGGTTGATGGATATACATTTATATGGGAATCTGTAGCCAATGGAGATACTTTAGCGACTTCAACTGCCACAGTTACATCTATAGCACCGGGTGATTTTATCCTTACGGTAATCAGTGACGCCACAACTTGTGCATCAAATCCAGCACCGGTAACAGTTGATGATAATACAGTTATTCCAAACCCTGTCCTTAGCACATTAGATAATTCATCTTGTGAAGCCAACAATCCGAATGGACAAATTACAGTCACAAGTATATCAAATGAAGCAGACCCATTCCCCGGAGGATATAATTTTACCTGGTATGAGGGCAATAGCTCAGGCAATCAATTGGTATCGCCAAATGTAAGCTTTCCTTTAGATCCGGACAGTTCGCAAGTTTTAGGATTAAGTGCCGGAACTTATGCTTTGGTTATGACTAATTCAACAACATCCTGTTCCAATGAAGTACTTTCAGTAATCAATGATATCAATATCAAGCCAATTATTGATGGTGTATCAGTGACCAATGCGACAGATTGTTCTACGCCTTTTATGAGTGGGGCATCTATTACTACTGTAAATGGAGGAAATGCAATTCCTGCAGGTTACACCTTCGAATGGACCAATATGGATGGCGGGCCAACAATTTCAGAAACCGGAAGTCAGATAGCTAACATGACGATAGGCAGCGATACACTTCCTCCAGGTAACTATCAGGTAATTGCATACAATGCGTATAATTGCCCATCAGATCCTGTAATTTTTGAAATCAAGGACAATTCTTTAGATCCGGTATTTACAATTGATGCAACACCAAACACCTCTTGTACTTGGATACCTTCAAATACTACTACATATTCTAATGGAACCTTGGCGGTAAATTATGGTGGTCCAAATTCCATTACCAACTACAACTGGGAACGTGAGACACCATTAGGGTCTGGAAATTGGGTAACTTTTGGAGGGGATAATCAAACTGTTGCAGGTCTTCATGAATTAGATAATTACAGAGTATTGGTTGTTGATGATCGTCAATGTAGTTCAATAAATTATGCATCGATAACTAAAATTAACGATCAGAATCCATTTATTGAATTTGCTTCTGTAAAAGACGTAGATAATTGCGGTGTACCCAATGGTGAATTGGAAGTGCAAGTAACTTTTGGAATTGCCCCTCCTGCCGGATTTGATTATGAGTATTCACTTACCGGCTCTGTCAATTCAAATCAAACTGGAAATGGATTATTTCAGAGCCTTTCTGTAGGAAGTTACCAGGCGGTAGTGACAAATACCTTTACGCAGTGTGTATCAAATACAATTGATACTGCAATAAATGTATTTACTGATCTTCAGTTCACTATTAATGCAAATCCTCCAAGCAGTTGTACAGGAGTTCAAAACGGAAGTATAGATATAAGCGGAACATCCAATAGTGGATTAAATGAAGGGCCATCAACTGGGCCTGGTTTCACTTATGTTTGGTTTGTAGGCAATGATAAGACCTCACCTGTACCTCCGGGAAATGTAAATTTTCCAGATGCCTGGAGCTCACAAGCCATAAATTTGGGTTCCAATAATTATACAATTGAAATAACGGATTTGAGTACTTCTTGCTCAATAGACACAACTGTATTTTTGCCTGCAAGCACTTTAGCAGAATTTTTTGATCCTGCCATAACCAATTCTACGCAGTGTATTCCAGGAAATGGAGAAGTTGAATTGCAGATTGATCCCGCAACTTTTGGTATAAAGCCAGGTCCGGTTACAGCAGATTATTCTGATTATGAATATATATTGTTTGAAGGAAATGCAATTGATGCCACATGGACAAATTCAGGAACAAGCGAATATGCATATATTGCAGCTGGTGGAGTTCCCGCACTAGGCCCTGTAATATTTAGTGGACTAGATCTCGGCATTTATACTGTCATTGCTAAAGAAGCATTTAATGACAATTGCTTAACAGATACAAAAACATTTACAATCGAACTTGATTACACATTTGATCCATTAGTCTTTACAGAAATTCAACCAGACAATACTTGCCTGACACTAACGGGGAATGGTCAACTAGGGGAAACGAATAATGCATTCTATACAACAGGAGGAGAATTTGAATATACATGGTTTAGTGGATTAGATATTTCTGATGTTAGTAAAATAGTTGAAGGACCAACAAATACTACTAAGCTTACTCCAGATACTTTAAGAGCTGGGCAATATACCCTGGCAATAGAAATAATTGGTGGGCCGGTTGCCGGCCTTGGATGTAAAACCAGTGGCGTTGCGAACCTCAGTAAACAGGTTGATGAATTGATTGTTGCTGCGGCACCTGTCAATCCTATTACAATTTGTTCATATGGCAATGGAGATATATTTATATCTGAAATTTCTGAAAATGGAACTAACCTTGGAAACACTTTAGGTTATGGGAATTTTATGCTTTACGATTCAGTATTTTTTGAGATAGGAGCTGCCAATGCAGGAAATGGTATTGCAGGAACATCATGGAACCTCCTCAATGAAGCATCCTATTTTGTTACTGCTCAAAACCTAACCACTCTATGCATTACCAATCCATTAAAGGTAGATGTAAAAGATATTAGCGAAAATCCAGTAATTACCGTATCTATAATAAATCCGGATTATAGCTGTGATGGGCTTACTCCAACTGGTGTACTAGAGGCTTCCGCAAATGGTAGTCAAATTACCACTGATTATAATTTTGAATGGGAAGATCCTTTAGGCGTAATTGTATCAGATAATCCAAATTCTTTTAGTGCATCAGATTTATCAGCAAACAATGCCGAGGTGACTTATACAATTACGGTTGAAGATATTTCTGCTGATTTAATAAATGACGGTTGCATTTCTACAAGAGATTTCACGCTGGTACACCAGGCAACATCAGTATATTTATTAGATCCTCAACTGACTGTAAATCCGCAAACAATTTGTGCCCCAAATGGATCTATGGAAGTAAATAATATATTTGAGTTTGATCCTTTTACCAATAATACTACATCTGAAAGTGCAGCATATATAATGTACGGAGCGCAGTTATTGGAAAGTGACCTTTCCATAAGCCCTGCTTCATATGGGACATTTAATCAAGCTACCGGATTTTTTGATGATGGGTCAGGAAATACAGATGTTATTCCTGCAGGGATATATTATGTCAGAGCCCAGAACCTATCAACCGGATGTGCATATGGACCATTGACTCAAAAAATTGTTTTAGATGAAAGTAAGAAACCAATTGTTTCTGCTTCTTTGGATAGCCCCGATTATTCTTGTGTTGGAGGAGCTGCTACTGGAGAATTAACCCCGATAATTTTTGGAGGTACGGACAATGACGATGGAGTAATCAATCCTGCTAATTTTACAGTAACCTGGGTGAAGGATGATGGATCTATTCCTACAACAGATGATGGTGGTGGCACCTGGCTGCCAAGAGCAATAAATCTTGATATCGGTACATACACAATGCAAGTAACTGATGAATCAGGTAATGACCAGTTCTGTATTTCTTCAAGAGATTATGTTGTTACAGCAGCAAAGCAAGATATTGACATCACTGCATCAGCCTCAGATCAAACTATATGTATCCCTGATGGTTCCATACAATTAGAAACTATTTCTGTTGATGGAAACCCAGTTGTGTTACCCAATGCAGGATGGAACGTGGTTTTAATGGACAATAGTAATAATGCTATAATCCCTGCACCGCCAGAAACCGGATTTTCGGGTGATCCTTTTGCAAATATATTTGCGGGATCATATTTTGTTCTTGCGCAAGATGACCTGACAAAATGTTATTCCGATCCATACCAGGTTGTTGTCAATGATTTAAGTGAAAACCCGGTAATAGATATAGATATTACTAACCCTCAATATTCGTTAAATCAAAATCCTGCAAGTTGGACTGGAGCCATGCAGGCCAATGTAAGTGAAATAGGAACCGGCATGCCTGATCCGGGAGGATATAATTATGCCTGGGTTGCAGGAATAGATGGAGGAGGTCCATTACTTTCAGGCTTGGACAATGTAAGCTCAGTTGACCAAGGTTATTATACTTTTGTTGCCGCAAACATAGCAACAGGATGCGAATCTAGTTATTACAAATATATGCCCTTTGTATATTTAGAGCCTACATTTAATACGCTAACATCGCCTCTTACAATTTGTTCTCCAACAGATGGAAGTATTGATGTAACAGATATTGCACTTGCCGGAACTCCTGACTTACTTTCAGATTATACATTCAATTGGCATCATGACATGTATGAAAGTGGCGATGTTCCGGATGCTGTCATTCCCGGGAACGATGTCCGCACAGCTTATGAAAACATTGGAGCTGGAGGGTATTATATCATTGCTCAGGAAAATTGGTGGATGATTGATTCATATCCTGTAAAAGTTGAAGTGATTGATTCTACTACCAATCCGATTATAATTTTTGATGCCACTAATTATCAGGCGGTAATGAGCTGCGATCAATCGATTCTTGCAGATGGCGCTTTAACGGTTGATGTTTTCGAAGATAATTCAAATCCTTATTTAACACCTCCATTTAACTACGGATATACCTGGTATGAAGGAAATACATCAGACCCAGCAAATATCATTGCTGATTCAATAAGTAATTCAATATCAGGAATGCAATCAGGAAATTATACAATAGTAGTTGTGAATTTAGATAACAATTGCCAATCTGAAAATACATTTACTATTGACGACGAAAGTATTACTCCAATTGTTATAGCATCCCAAACACCGAATACAAATTGCCCTATTGAAATTGCCAATGGTGTAGTTAGTGCCAATGTGATTAATTCTACCAATAGCTATTCCTACGTTTGGTTTAATGGAGATGAAGCAGTGGGATCACCGGATTATCTTGGTGCTATATGGAGAGATAGAGCATTAGGATTTTACACAGTAGTTGCTACCGACCAAAATTTATCAACATGTATTTCCGAGCCTGTGGCTGTTGAGGTTATGGATGCAACGGTTCTCCCAACTGTGTTGATAAACGAAATTTCTCCAGTAACAAATTGTGATCCAACAAGGCCAAATGGTGTGCTGTCGGCGACAACACAAGATGGCATTAATGGTCATACTTTTACCTGGTATTTAGATGGATCGCTTTATGCTTCAGGACCAATTGCATCAAATCTTGGTTTATTTAAATATCAAATTGTTGTGATCAACGATGTTACCCAATGCGAAACTACAATGGAAAGTGGCCCTACTCAATTGTTGAGTGCGATACCTCCTCCAGAAGTGGATGTTTTAAACGATAGATCAAGTTGCATAGAACCTGATGGCATTGCCACAGCATCGATTTCTGGAAATGTCACTGATTATATCTTTAAGTATTTCAATAAGTTTAGCGGAGATGAGCTCAATAATTTTTATGAAGATTATAAAATATACGATCTGGATACTTCTACATATTTTGTCATTGCCGAAGATCGTACAACAGGGTGTATTTCAGACCCTACGGAATTTGTTATTGAAGATGGTAGATACTTTCCTGAAATAGAAGTTATCGTGGACCCTTCTAATTGCCAGAATCCAAGCGGAGCTGCCAATGTCATTCTGTCTGATATGACCCAAGACTTTAAGGTTAGCTGGTATGGCGAAAATGGATATTTTGCCCAGGAAAAAGAGCTTGTTTATATCCCGATAGGTAAATATAGAGTAGATGTAGAAGGCACGGATGGCTGTGTGACTTCAGCGGAAGCAGAAATAAAAGGTGATATTATTATTTATAACGGGGTATCTGCAAACTTTGATGGGTTAAATGATTTTTTCCAAATTGTATGTCTTGAATATTTCCCGGATAATAATGTGAAAATATATAATCGTGGTGGATTACTTGTTTATGAACAAGATTTCTATAATATGAATGATATGGCAAAAAGGTTTGAGGGTGTAAGCAACAAAGGTGCGAGTGTTATTGGAACAGAATTGCCTATCGGTACTTACTTTTATGTGGTTGACAAAAGCGATGGGTCTAAAGCAAAAGTTGGATATTTAGAGCTTAACAGATAATGAAATCATTTAAATACCAGCTAATTGTCTTTTTTATTTTCGCTCAGAATAGCTCAGGCTTCTCTCAACAAAAACCCGTACTATCCCAATATATGTTTAGCGGATTAGTGCTTAATCCTGCTTATTCCGGCAGGCATGAATATTCGTCATTTACTACCATGTACAGAGATCAATGGATCAATGTGCCGGGCGCACCAAAACTTGCTACTTTTACTGGCCAGACTGGATTTAAAGACAGAAATATTGGTGTTGGATTTATGGTAACTGAAGATAGAATTGGCGTTCACGGCAATTTATCAGCCTATGGCAGTTATTCATACTATATCAAATTTCCTAATGGAGCAAAGTTTTCAATGGGATTGCAGGGAGGTATTGATATTTTAAGATCAGACTGGTCAAGTCTATCTATCTTAGATCAAAATGATCCAGTGTTTAACGGTAGTGAAATTAACTATATGCCAAACTTTGGCGCAGGAATTTTCTACTTTAAAAAAGATTTTTATATAGGCTTTTCCGTGCCATACATACTCACAAATCAAAAGGCCAATACAGAAGATTTTTTTAGAGATATCAGGATTTCAAGAAACTACTACCTGACGGGAGGAAAAGTTTTTGATGTTGCAGTAAAACTTAAAGTAAAACCTTCTTTTCTATTAAGAATGGAAGATAATATGCCATTAGCTATTGACCTCAATGCAAATTTGTATTACGATGAAATCATTGATATTGGAGTTTCTTACAGACAAGGAGATGCTGTGATAGGAATATTGGGTTTACAACTAAATAAATATTTAAAATTTAGTTATGCGTATGACTATATTATCTCTGAATTAAATGCCTACACAAATGGTTCACATGAGTTGATGCTTCAATATAGAATAAATTTCAATGCACCAAAACATAATAGAATGTGTCCTGAGCCACAATATTTTTAGGAGATTTATAATAGTGAATGAATTTGGTGATTATCCCACTATCTTAAAAGCCCAGTAGATTTTAGAATACAATTTTAGTACACAGATAATTCCGAACGCTATCTCGATTTATTCAACCCACCAAAAACAGAATTGACAATCGAAAGTAAAATACTGAATACCAATGCCCACCAGAATCCATCAATAAAAAACCCAGGTACTAATGAACTTGCCATCAATACTAAAATAGTATTGATTACCAATAAAAATAACCCCAATGTGAATATTGTAATGGGAATGGTTAAAATGACCAAGACAGGTTTGACCAAAACATTAAGCAAAGCCAGGATTCCAGCAACAACGATAGCAATCATAAAACCATCTACATGGGCTCCCGGTAATACTGTTGAACAAATAAAGACAGCTAATGCTGATAGTAACAATCTGATGATAAAATTATTCATACTTATATTTTTTGAATTCAAAAAAGTTTAATCCCTGAGATGATTAACAAAAAATGAAAAAATACTTTAGAATAGCAGCGATTGAAAATCGCTACGCTTTAAGTACCTATAAATATTCCCGGATATCAGTAGTGATCATTCCGGCAGCTTTCGCAGCCTGCAATCCTGGATCGCCATCTTCAAATACCTGGCAATATTGAGGTTCTATATCCATTGCTTTGGCACATTTCAGGAATGTTTCCGGATGAGGCTTTCCTTCTTTTACATCATCTTTAGAAACAAGAATATCAAAATATTGATTTAACTCAAGTGCCCTAACTGCTTCCCAGGAATGCTTCTTCGGGCTTCCTGTACCGATTGAAATTGGTAATTTTCCATGATATTTTTTTGCCAGATCTAATACCGGTGCTATAGGCTGTAGTTTATCAATTTTCTTAAGATAAGTTTCTTCTTTTAACAGGCTGTCTTCTACCGGATCAAGAGCAGTGCCATGTCGTTCATTTAATATCTCACAAATCCGGTCTGTCGGAACTCCTGCCAGAGAATAAAACTCTTCTTCAGAAAAGACAAACCCCTTCATAGCTGCAACTTCTTTCCACGCTTCGTAATGCAAAGGCATGGAATCTACTAACGTTCCATCAAGATCAAAAATTAATGCTTTCGCACGAGGATCAATAGATAACTTCTTCACTTTACTAATTTATTTTTTTTACTGAATCGCGAATTACAAGTTTGGTATCAAGGTTAATGATTCCTATAACTTCTGTTTCTACATTTTCAATTTTTTGCAGTAGAATTTGCGCGCCTTCTTTGCTCATTTCTTCTACTGGTCTCAATACCGTTGTCAAAGCGGGAGTGAGATATGCTGTGAATCTCATGTCGTCAAATCCTGCAATAGATATTTCATCGGGCATAAGCATATTTTTTTGTTTTATAGCTTTCATTGCTCCAAGGGCCATTTCATCATTAGAACAAAATACAGCAGTAGGCAGTTCTTTCATTCCAAGAATTTTTTGCATTGCCTCATAACCGCTCTCTATATCATATTTACCTGCTACAGCAAAGTCTTCGTTAAATTCAATTCCTGCTTCAAGGTGTGCATTTATAAATCCCTGCTTTCGTTTATAAGTTGTTCGGAATTCAGGCTTACCTTCAATAATAGCTAAATGCTTATGCCCTTGATCAATCATTAGCTTAGTGATATTATAAGCTCCTGTCAAGTCATCTGATAGTACTGTTGTTACTTTTTGGCCAGTTACTTCTCTGTTCAAAACAACCAAGGGGATGTCTTCTCCAATTACATGGGCGATGAATTCATCATCATTGGGGCTTTGGCTCATCACCATAATACCATCAAAATTTCTACTGTTAATCGACTCAAAATCCTCTAAAATATCTATGGCTTTTACCCCCAGGTTATACCTCCCTTTTATGATTTGGTTTACCCCTCGAACGGAATCCAGAAAAAAGTTGGCCGTAGTGCCGGTTCTCAAGGTAGAAAAAAACAGACCTATATTATAAGATTTAGATAAGACCAAACTCCTGGCACTGACATTAGGTCTGTAATTATATTTTTTGGCTGTTTCTTTTACCTTTTCTTTGGTTTTCTTGCTGATCAAGGGGCTGTCGTTCAACGATCTCGACACGGTGGTGTGCGATACGTTGAGCAATTTGGCAATATCTTTTATGGTTACACTCAAAGCGATTGAAAAACAGTTCTATAATTATTACAAAATAATAAAATGATTGAATGCTGAAATGATAGCCTATAGGATATTTTTATCATTTCAGCATTCAATCATCAATATGATTAATTAAAATCCTTAAACTATGTAGGTAGATGATGCCGTATCTCCACCTCTGCCCGTCCAGTTGGTATGGAAAAATTCGCCTCTTGGTTTGTCAACCCGCTCATACATATGTGCTCCAAAATAATCGCGCTGAGCCTGTAATAAATTGGCCGGTAGTCTTGCGGATCTGTAGCCATCGAAGTATGCCAATGCGGTTGTCAATGCCGGAACAGGCACGCCATTGGTTATCGCTGATGCCACTACTCTTCTCCAGGACGCTTGCGAAGCTTCTATTTTTTCTTTAAAGAAAGGATCGAGCAATAGGTTTTTCAACTCAGGGTTGTTGTCATAAGCGTCTTTGATCTTATTCAAAAAGACAGACCTGATGATACAACCTCCTCGCCACATGAGGGCGATTCCGCCATAGTTGAGCTCCCAGTTGCTTTCTGCTGCTGCGGCACTCATCAAGGCGTAGCCCTGTGCATAAGAAACCATTTTAGAAGCATACAGGGCATTTTTCAGATCCTCCAAAAACGCATTCCTGTCTCCTTCAAATTTTGGCTCTGGGCCAGATAATATTTTTGATGCTGCTACCCGCTCGTCTTTTACGGCCGACAAGCATCTTGAAAAAACAGCTTCTCCGATTAGCGTAAGCGGTATCCCTAAATCCAATGCCGATACGGCGGTCCATTTTCCAGTGCCTTTTTGTCCGGCGGTATCCAATATTTTTTCTACGATTGGTTCTCCGTCTTCGTCTCTATATCCAAGAATATCTCTGGTGATTTCGATCAGGTAGCTGTCCAGTTCGCCCTCATTCCATTCTTTGAATGTCTCATACATCTCATCTGCCGACATGCCCAGGTATTCTTTCATGATTTGGTATGCCTCGCAGATCAACTGCATATCGCCATATTCGATGCCGTTGTGCACCATTTTCACAAAGTGACCTGCGCCACCTTCGCCTACCCAGTCGCAGCAGGGTGTGCCGTCTTCTACTTTTGCAGAAATAGATTGAAATATAGGTTTTACATGCTTCCAAGCAGCTTTCGATCCACCAGGCATGATCGACGGCCCCAACAATGCGCCTTCTTCTCCGCCCGAAACGCCGGTGCCAATAAATAAAAACCCTTTGCTTTCTACATACTCTGTTCTTCTGATGGTATCGGGAAAATGAGTGTTTCCGCCATCAATGATGATGTCGCCCGACTCGAGGTGTGGAATGATCTGCTCAATAAAATTATCTACCGCATCGCCAGCTTTTACGAGCAGCATCACTTTTCTTGGACGCTCCAGTGACTTTACCAATTCTTCGATAGAGTGCGCTCCGATAAAGTTTTTTCCGGCGCCTCTGCCTTCTATGAATTTATCTACTTTGGCCACTGTACGGTTAAAAACCGCTACTGTAAAGCCTTTGCTTTCCATGTTCAATACAAGGTTCTCACCCATTACAGCGAGTCCTATGAGACCGATATCTGCTAATTTCTTCATCTTTCAGTAATTTATATATTGGTTTATATTTTTTTTATTTGTCCGAAATCGGACGACTATTTTTTCTATTCAAATCTATCTTTATAAGCCCATAGGCCGAGTGCGGGGTTCGAGATATAAAAAATTTCCTCTCCATCTGCCATGGTATTAAATCCGTCTTTTAGTAAATCCGGATTATACTTCTTTGTCATTTCTTCCAAGTCAGCATATTTATAATTTACACTTTTGATCTCCTCTTTGCTCAGATGCCCCGGACAGTAGGTGATGCTAAATCTATTTTCAGAAGAACCATGAATTAAATGTGCAGTAGCACTTAAATTTCCCTGGAGGTCTTCATTATTTTTCGTCAGCTCCAAAATTTCAGGAGTTGTCAAATACCCATATTTCCGTATTAGCCTGTCAATTTCTTGATCCTCGCCAAATTCATGAAGACCTGGAGCTAGAACAATTAATTCGCCTCCATCTGCCATAGCCATTCGGGTTCTGTAAATACTTTTATTCCCCAACCATGTACTTTTAAATTCCGAAGGGTCGAGATATACGACTACTTTTTTGAGCGGTTTATCAAGCATTTCAAAATTTACTTCTAATGACAATTCGGATGCCTTTTCAAAGCATTCCATGTCATCACCGATGTAAAGTCCTCTAACCACCAATGACCCGGTTTTGTCTTTTCCGACCACTGTTTGCAAATAAAGGATTGGCATATCTTTTGCAAAATGGTCAGAAGCATAATTCAGCACTTCCCTTACCGGTGTTACTGCTCTTCCCATAATTCGTTCCATGCCATAAGCCGCTCCTAAAAAGTGACTTTTATTAATACCTTCTGCACCGCCTGTGCCAACAAAAATATTTTTATTATAATTTGCCATGCCGATCACCTCATGAGGCACCACTTGCCCTATTGAGATAATCAAGTCATGCCCACCATCTACGAGTAGTTTATTCACCTGAGCTGGCCATGAATAATCAACTTTACCTTGGGAAACATGCCTGACAATTTCGGATGGAACAGTACCTATGGTTACTACATCATTTCTCCAGTCATGCACACGAAATAAATCTTTAGGCACTCCGGTAAACATTTTTTCAATTTGTTCATCCGTCATGCCTGTGTGTGTTCCTAAGGCGGGAAGAACATCGGTCAATTTATCGCCATAATACCCATAGGCCAATTGTGTTAATTCCCCAGCGAAGGAATGAAAGCGGGTGAAATCAGGTGGGATAGCCAATACTTTTTGCTTAGCCCCAAGCTGATCAAGAGCGGTGGTTAGACCGATTTTCAAATCCTCAGACGTCAATACATCTGTTTTAGAACCTCGTTGATAATAAAGCATTTTTTTTAAATATTTATTTTACTATTTACTCCTCTTTATGTTTCCTCCAAGTCCTCAGCGAGTGACTCGAAGGGGGATAAGCCTATCTTCTCACACGGGCATTTCCTTCCCAGATGCTCCATACCATTTCTTCATCGGCAGGTTGTGCATAATCTGTCAGGAAGGTTGTGGCCATGGCACCTGTCGCCCAGCCAAACTGGATCCATTTTTCTGGTGCCCAATCCTTTAGAATGGCATACAGCAAACCACCTACAAATCCATCTCCACCACCGATGCGGTCAAGCACATGGATATCTCGCGGCTTCACGACGTGCCAATTGTCTTCTTCCAACATGATGCCTCCCCACAGATGGTGGTTGGCATGTACGACTTGTCGTAAGGTGGTAGCAAAAACAGATGTGTTAGGGAAAGCTTCCTTCACGCAGCCAATCATTTCTTTGAAACTTTCGATCTTACTATCCAGATCACTGCCTCCAGCTTCCGGTCCTTTTATACCCAGGCAAAGCTGAAAATCTTCTTCATTGCCCACCAATATATCCGATAAAGAAGCGATTTCTGTGAAAGCCTCACTCAATTCTTTTTCTCGACCTTCCCAAAAGGTAGCTCTGTAGTTGAGGTCAAAAGATATGCAGGTACCATGCTTTTTGGCCGCTCGTGCCAGTTCGAGGCAGAAGTTGCTTGTCTCAGGCGAAAGCGCTGCGATCAAACCCGAAAGGTGGATAATCTGTACGCCTTTTTCTCCGAAGATTCTATCCAGATCAAAATCTTTTACATTGAGTGTCCTGCCAACTTCTCCGGCACGGTCGTTTTGCACACGAGGTCCACGTGAGCCATACCCGCTATCTGCAATGTTGAATTGATGGCGAAATCCCCAAGGGTCACCTTGCTCTACTTCCGGCCCTTCAAAATCAATGTGTCGGCTTTTCAGGTTGCTTTTGATAAACTGTGCAATAGGGCTTCCTTTCACAAAAGTGGTCAATACTTTGGAAGGCAGACCAAGGTATGAAGAGATGCTCAGCACATTGGTCTCGGCACTGGTAGCCTGCATCTTGAAGGTATCACTTCCGTGAACTGGTTGTCCGTTTGCCGGAGTGATGCGCACGCCCATGCTTGTAGGTACAAGCAAGGCATATTTGCAATTGCTTTTTAATTCGATACTCATAATAAATTATGGTTTTACGGTTATTTTAATTAATTCTTCGGCAAACTGTCCGAAAGTGTTCTTTAATAGTTATTCCCAAATTATTTGGTTTATACACCACTGTAGGCATTGAATCCGCCATCGATGGGCATTACCACGCCGGTCACAAATTTCGAAAGATCAGACAAGAGGTAGTTCACCGTTCCTTGCAACTCATCTACATCACCAAATCTTCCCATAGGCGTTTGCTCAATGATTTTATTGCCACGGGCTGTCAACTCACCAGTTTTTTCGTCTGTCAACAAAAAGCGGTTTTGATTGGTGAGGAAGAACCCTGGGGCAATGGCGTTTACACGGATGCCGATCGGCGCAAAATGGACAGATAGCCATTCTGTGATATTATTGATCGATGCTTTGGCAGCAGAATAAGCTGGTATTTTTGTCAATGGCGTGAGGCCACTCATGGAAGAAATGTTGAGTACCACGCCGCCATCGTCCACCATGTCTTTAGCAAAAATCATGGTCGGCAAGATGGTGCCCATAAAGTTGAGGTTAAAAACAAATTCAAACCCGGCCATATCCAAACCAAAGAATGTTTTGCTCAGATCTTTCTTCAGAAGATCAGGCGTCATGGTTTCTGCGGCAGAAGTAGCTTTCGGAGAATTTCCACCGGCCCCATTGATGAGCATATTTATTTTCCCAAGCTTGTTATTGATTTCTGTTTTGGCAGTTTCCAAGGTTTCTTTTTCTAATACATTAGCACTTATTCCAATAGAAACGCTTCCGGTAATCTTTTGAACCTCTGCGGCTACCTTCTCTACATTCTCTTTGTTGCGACCAAGCAATGCTGTTTTTACACCTACAGATCCCAGGCCAATTGCCAATGATTTTCCGATTACACCACCACCTCCGGTGATCACACACACCTTATTGTTAAGGTCTTCAAATGATATTTTTGTCATGCTATTTTTTTCTTTAGATGGACTTTGAGCTAAAAGTACAAAATTTATGCACACGTGAACATAAAATTTATGAAATCTTTCTAATCACAATATAGCATAAAAAAAATAGTCCAATAAAGACAAAATTTACAGATGAACAGGCGAGGTGTTAAAGGAGGCCTCTATTAATATAATAGTTCGTTGTGTTTTTGGCAGGTCTCTGAAATTGAAATCTTTTGGGGAATTTACTGAAGCTCAGCTATCCTTAATTCTACTTTACGAAGTCAAAGGGCATATCGTGAAATATGCTTTTTACAAGCAAACCTTCAAGGATTTTTAGTATGCTTTGTCTTTGATTTCTATAAATCAAAGCCATTGGCACATGAATCCTTGAAGGTTTTGAGTCAATTAAAAAATTAAAGTTAACTTCGTAAAGTAGAATTAAGGAGACCTCTATTAATTAATTCCATTCGACCGTACCCAATGCTTCATTGTACAATTTTACTTGAACCATCATCGCTACTTAATTTTTTTTGATGCTCGTTTTCTTTCTGATTTCAACTTCGCCTGTTCAAATTTTAATTTTAATTCTAAATTTTCTCCTACTCGAAATACCGATTCAAGGTCTTTGATGCGGTTTAATCTGATTAAAATTCTAATTAAACTCTCCACTGTTATCGATTTTCCGTTTTCGATAAGGCTCACAGTCGACACGCTCAATCCACCTCTTGACTGAGGTCTTTTTGCGTAAGGTTATGCTGAATCCT
>VAPL010146124.1_pt1 | contig 25297 bp, 27 predicted proteins | sample 3395061 | NCBI WGS metagenome assembly VAPL01 (sample SAMN08290444, study PRJNA428436) | hydrothermal vent metagenome | isolation source: Deep-sea hydrothermal vent chimney 2 | place: Pacific Ocean: Juan De Fuca Ridge | depth 2182 m m | reverse complement strand
TTTCAAACAGTAGTTCAACGTTGATTAAACACATTCGAGATTGTTGTCGTTGAGTGATGAATTTGCCATTTTGATCAACAACCATCCACCGTCGATCATTGGTTAAACCAAAATTATCAACTTGAGATTCGTTTAATATTATTTGAGAACAAGACTTTACTGGATATATCGCAAGTTCACTAATGTGTATTGATGACATTTTAAAGCTTCTCTCTTTAATATCGAAATCATTTTTTTTAAGTGTTAACTTAATTTTTTTTGATACAACTCGCTAATGTATTTTGAAATTTTATTTCCCCCAGTTCCCGTGATTTTTTAATATTACGTATTGGTATTTGTTCAGGATCAGGATAATTTGCTAAGGCTTGTTCCATGCTGGATTCGCGTAATATATGTAGCATAGGATAAGGTGCTTTATTGGTAAAATTTGCGGCATCATCTGGAGTCGTTTCAGCAAAACAATAATCTGGATGAAAACTGGCAATTTGATAAATGCCATCGTAATGTTGTGTTGTTAGTAACTCTTCGGCCAAATAAACTAAATCAAGAAATAACGAATAATCAATAAAGTTTTTTGGGAAAATTAAAAACGATGTTTCAATAGTGGGCGTTGAATCAAGTCGATAACATTCCGTTATTAAATCTTCTAGAGCGGAAGATATGACGTTATTTTCATTGACAGAAGAGTCTAAAACCGATGCCAGTTGATAAAAAATACTATCGCGTTCAAATTCGCGTTTTGCGAACGGACAAAAATTAAAAGCGATAATAACAGACGATATCCAACATTGAGTTTGTTTTATGATATTGTCATTTGTTAATGCCATATTGTACTTTTATAATGCTAATACAGCAGTCTAAATATTAGTGAATAGCGTTACCAGTGCCTTTTTCAGTATCATCAAACTTATCATTTAGATAACTAATAATTTCATTTGATTCATACATCCACGTAATTTTATCATTTTCTTCAATGCGTAAACAGGGCACTTTAATTGCACCACCACCCGATAATAATTCTTCACGATTTTGTTGATTGCTTTGAGCATCAACATACGAAATAGGAACATTCAAACGATGAATTGCCCGACGGGTTTTGACACAAAATGGGCAGGCATAAAATTGATAAAGTGATAAACCTTTAGCTGAGGCTTCCATTTTTTGTTGCACGCGTACCGGACGCTCGATTTTTGTTGGCTTGGTTAAATAATTGACTAGAACAATAAATCGACCAAGACCTTCCCGTACTGCTTTAACTATCATAACCTTACCTAAAATACTGAATAAACAACCATTATATTACACAATTGCGTAATTTTTGGATAGTTGAAATTAGCAACAGTAGTCAATTATTGCTATTTTTAAGTCTAAAACCACTAAAATAAATTTAATTTTGTGGCTGTAAAGCCGTTTAATCGTATTTTCCCTATCAAACCCATGGTCTCTGTTTTTAACTTTATTTAACCTGCCGGAAAAATAATTTTAGTGTCACCACTTTGCCAAACAGAATATTTTTGCATTGCAGCCATAAAAATGGGGGAATTAAGAATACCACTAAGCCATTTTACAAGCGGCTGATATTGGCTTTGCTTAAACCATTCAAAGTCAACATTTGCAAATTGTCTAATAAATGGTGCGATAGCAATATCAACATAACTTAAACTGTCTTTTATTAAAAATTCAGAGACTAATAATCTATCGTTCAATTTATTTAAAAATTGTTCGCCTTGCTGACGATAAGAGTGTTCGCTGTGTTCCGGAAAACGCTGCGAATATTTGTACTTATCTAAATATTTTTTAAAATCAGAGTCATTTTCAATTATTAATAATTTAGCTATTTTTTGTTGTTCAGTATTAAATTTCGACCAATCGTGATTATCATGCACGGACATTGCCCAAAAAATAATATCCATGCTTTCGTCCAACAGACTTTTATCGGCTTTAAGCAATACTGGAACAGTCGCTTTTGGAGAGAGTAAAACTAAGTCTTGCGGTTTATTTTTTAAATCAACTTCACGTAATTCAACTTGAATATTACAATACACCAGCGCCATTCTAGCACGCATGGCATAAGGACAACGCCTAAACGAATATAAAACTGGCAAGTTAATCATTGTCATTGTTTAAGTTTTTTTCCCAAAACAACGCGCTGCCGATATTTGGATCAAGCTCATAAGCTTTAAACCCAAATTGTTGATAACATGTCTTGGCAATGGCATTACCTTGCAATACTTCGAGCGTTAATTTACAACAATGATGTTGTAACGCTAGTTGTTGTGCGTTATCCAGCAGTTTAGTTGAAATCCCCTGACCTCGAAATTTCTCTGCAACATAAACATCATGAATATTCAGTAATGGCCGACACTGAAAAGTTGAAAATCCAAGCATACAGGTAATTAATGCTGCCGCGACATTACCCTCATAAGCTAAAAATACGCTAATAGTTTCACGTTTTGCCAGCTCCGAACATAAATCACGAAGCACACGAGGGCTAAGTGCTTTGCCACCCCCCATGTTATCACAGGCATATTCATTTAATAAACGAACATAGTCGGTGCAGTCAGTTTCATTTCTAAAATCAGCTTGTCGTATTTGAATCATATCGGCATTTTACAGATTTATATAATTTTAACGATTTTAACAGCAAAAACACCACAAGACCCCAAATTCTCTATGTTCATTTCCTACCCAGCAATATCTCTATATAAGAATAAACTAAATATAACAGCCATGTTAAACTCACAGCAGTCAAATTATTGATATAATAAAGTATGTCTCAATACGTACTCATTCTAGTTAGCACCATCTTAGTCAATAACTTCGTTTTGGTGAAGTTTCTTGGCTTATGCCCGTTTATGGGTGTTTCACGTAAACTCGATACCGCCATCGGCATGTCAATGGCAACAACCTTTGTACTGACATTATCATCAGTATGCAGCTATTTGGTGAATGCTTATTTGCTAGAGCCTTTTGGTCTGGGTTATTTGCGAACAATTACCTTTATTTTAGTGATAGCCGTAGTCGTGCAATTCACTGAAATGAGTGTCAGAAAAACCAGCCCACTGTTGTATCAGGTTTTAGGAATATTTTTGCCACTGATAACAACTAACTGCGCTGTTTTAGGGGTTGCTCTGCTCAATGTCAATGAAGGCAATAATTTTATCGAATCCTTCTTATACGGTTTTGGCGCTTCGATTGGTTTTTCACTGGTTCTTATTTTATTTTCAGCGATGCGCGAAAGAATTAATGTTGCCGATGTCCCCCAGGTTTTTCAAGGCACCTCAATCGCTTTGATTACAGCCGGATTAATGGCCATGGCGTTTATGGGTTTTTCAGGTCTGATAAAAATTTAATTATGCTAAACGCTATTATTATCGTGACGTTACTGGCATTAATCTTCGGGTTAATTCTCGGCTTTGCTGCAATTTATTTTAAAGTTGAAGAAAACCCTGTTGTGGATCAAATTAATGCCTTATTACCGCAAACGCAATGCGGCCAGTGTACCTATGCCGGATGCCGACCATATGCTCAAGCCATTGCTGATGGTGAAGCGCAAATAAATCAATGCCCGCCCGGAGGTGAGCAAGTCATTAATGCATTGGCAGACTTGCTTGACCGAGAACCAACACCACTGAATGAAGAACATGGCAGCCATAACGAAGAAACCCTTGTCGCAATTATTGACGAACAAGTTTGTATTGGTTGCACATTATGTATTCAAGCCTGTCCTGTTGACTGTATTCTCGGTGCAGCAAAACAAATGCACACGGTTATCATTGATGAATGCACCGGTTGTGAATTATGTATACCACCCTGTCCGGTAGATTGCATTGATATGGTGGCAATCAATGTTGATATCAAAGATTGGAAATGGCCTTTCCCACCCACACCACTCGAGCACGATCCGCGAAAATCGTTACTAAGCAAATTACTTCAAGCAGATAACGATAATAATACCGGAGAACAAAGCTCATGATGCACTGGAATAATCTCGGTCATTTTCATGGCGGCTTGCATTTAGAACAGCATAAAGAAGCATCGTTAAACAGCGCTGTTGTGCAAGCAAAACTACCCAAAAAATTATACCTGCCGTTGCAACAACATATTGGTACGGCTGCTGAACCGGTTGTTAATGTTGGCGACAAAGTTCGAAAGGCACAAGTTATTGCCAAAGCAACAGATTATATCAGTGCTGCAATTCATGCACCGAGCTCGGGAACGGTTATTGCAATTGAAGATCATCCTGTTGCCCATCCATCTGGAAAAAGTGCCTTATGTATTGTTATTGAAACCGATGGCCAAGAACATTGGCGTTGGCGCAAAGAGCCCTCACCCGATTTTTTAAATATTGATCCCAGTGCCCTACGCAATATTATTCGTGAAGCAGGAATTGTAGGGCTTGGCGGTGCCGGATTTCCAAGCTTCATCAAAATGAACCCGGGTTACAATAATAAAGTTTCAACGTTAATATTAAATGGTGCAGAATGTGAGCCTTATATAACGTGTGACGCTAAAATCATGCAGGATCATCCGCGCGAAATTATCGATGGTTTATTGATAATGCGTCATGCCTTGCAAGCTAAAAAATGTATTATTGCTTTAGAAGATAATAAACCTCAAGCATTTAAAGCCATCGTCGATTCACTAAACGAAGACGAATTAAAATTTATTCAAGTGCAACGAATACCAACGATTTATCCCACGGGTGGTGAAAAACAATTAATTAAAGTACTAACAAAAAAAGAAGTCCCTAGTGGTGGTTTACCCATTGATATTAATGTTAGTTGTCATAATGTTGCTACAGCACTTGCTATTTACCGAGCAGTAGCAATTCAAGAGCCATTAATATCACGTTATGTTACCGTCACCGGTGATGCGATACGAGAACCTAAAAATGTTGAAGTCTTAATCGGCACACCTATTTCAGAAATATTGCAACAATGTAATATTGATCAAGACAAAGTCGGCGAAATCATCATTGGCGGCCCGATGATGGGGTTTAATTTACAAAATCAAAAATCGCCAGTTATCAAAACCACTAATTGTGTTTTAACGTTAACACACACAAAACAAACTAAAGCACCAATAATGCCGTGTATACGTTGTGGTGAATGTGCCAGAGTTTGTCCGGCACAACTAGTACCGCAACAGTTATATTGGTATGCCAAAGCTAAAGATTTTGATGGAACACAAAAATACAATTTATTTGACTGTATTGAATGTGGTTGCTGTGCTTATGTCTGTCCAAGTCAAATTCCCCTAGTGCAATATTATCGTTATGCTAAAACTGAAATTTATGCACAGGAACGTGATACGCTAAAAGCCAATATTGCCCGTGAACGACATGAATTTCGTGAATTTAGATTAGAGCGCGAAAAAACTGAAAAAGCTGAAAAACTCAGAAAGAAAAAACAATTATTAAAAAATAAATCGTTAGTCGACAAAAAACCACTTGAGTCGAAATCAGATAGCGTTAAGAATGACTTAGTTGCACAAGCAATGGCTAGAATACAACAAAAACAAGAGTTTCAACTAAACGTTAAAAAAAATATTTCTAACTTAACACCAGAACAACAAAAAACAATTGAAGAAATTGATATACGTCGCAAAGAACAACGTGAAGAAAAAATTAAACAAGCGCATAAAGATGATAACGACTCTAAAAATAAAGTCGTCAAATAATAACGGAATTTTATGAATTTATTACCCTTTCGTAGTTCACCACATATACACCAACGATTAAGCGTTAGCAGTATCATGCTCAATGTTATTATCGCGCTAATTCCTGGCACGCTGGCTTTTATCTATTTTTTTGGCAGTGGTGTCATTATCAATTTAGTGATAGCGATTAGCTCGGCAGTGGCACTTGAAGCATTCGTTCTTAAATTACGCCAGCGTCCAATAAAACCATTTATATTCGATGGTAGTGCCGTAGTAACTGCTATATTAATAGCCTTAGCCATTCCACCATTTGTACCGTGGTGGATCCCTTTTATAGGCTCGGGATTCGCAATCATCATCGCCAAACAACTTTACGGTGGTTTAGGCTACAATCCATTTAATCCTGCTATGGTTGGTTATGCTGTTTTATTAATTTCTTTTCCACTACACATGACATCTTGGATTCCAGCAAACTCTGAACAAGTTTTTGCTGCTTTACCCGATTTATACCATTTAACTTTTTTAGAAAACTTAAAATACAGTTTTTTTGATATCCTTCCTAACGGAATAAAATTCGATAGCATTACCATGGCAACACCATTAGATACGATAAAAACCCAACTCGGTTTAAATAATACGGTTGAAGAAATTCAAAAAACCAAAGCCTATTTATTTGGCAATGTTGGTGGCGCCAATTGGGAATTAATTAATTTATTTTACTTACTTGGTGGTTTGTGGCTAATATTCAAAAAAATTATTAGTTGGCACATCCCTGTTGGTCTATTTGCAGGTTTATTTGTTATCGCCATGTTAGCAAATATGTATGATCCCGATGCTTTTGTGACACCCTCATATCATTTATTTTCAGGTGCAACAATGTTATGTGCATTTTTCATTGCAACCGATCCGATAACAGCCGCAACAACACCCCGCGGTCGTATTTATTATGCGTTTGGAATTGGTGTGATTATTTATATTATTAGGACCTGGGGTGGTTATCCCGATGGTGTGGCATTTGCTGTGTTATTAATGAATATGGCTGTTCCAACCATAGACTATTACACTAAACCGCGTGTGTTTGGACACTCGGAAAAATAGATTTCAGGATGTAAAATGTTTTTAAAAAACATGACCGTTAATGCTTTAATTTTGGCCACCTTTGCGCTAGTAGGAACAATATTATTATCCTATACCGATATAATCACCAAACCAAAAATTGAAGCAGAGCAAAAACAATTTCTGTTGCGCAGTTTGAATATTTTAATTCCTGAGAATTTACGCGATAATGATATTTTTCATGATGTTATTCTCGTCACCGAACCTACATTATTTGGTAGTGATAAACCGGTTAGCGTGTATCGAGCACGTTTGAAAAATAAACCCGTTGGTGTCATTATTAATTCCATTGCGCCAAATGGCTACAATGGTAAAATTCATTTATTGGTAGCCATTAAAAATAATGGTGAATTAAGTGGTGTTCGAGTATCGAAGCACACAGAAACACCCGGCCTTGGTGATGGTATCGATACCCGAAAATCAGATTGGATACTTAATTTTGTCGGCAAATCATTAACTAACACCATTCGCTCACAATGGGCGGTGAAAAAAGATGGCGGTATTTTTGATGAATTCACTGGTGCAACGATTACCCCTCGGGCCGTTGTAAAAGCCGTACATAATACCCTGTTATATTTTAAAGACAATCATGATAGTTTATTCATCAGTGATGGTAAAAAATCGAAACATATGATTAATCAAAATCACTCTAAAATGAAAAATTTAATTAACCCTAAATAGAAACGAATGTTAAAATGAGCACAAAAACAATTATTCGAAATGGCCTATGGGATAACAATCCTGCTCTGATTCAATTACTTGGACTTTGTCCAATGCTTGCTGTCTCGAATACCACAATAAATGCCTTGGGAATGGGCTTAGCCACAACTTTAACGTTACTCTCAACAAATTTAATCATATCACTCACTCGGCATTGGGTGCGTCCCGAAATACGAATACCGGTATTTGTGTTAATCATTGCTGCAGTTGTTACGGCTATTGAATTATTTATGAACGCATTTTTTCATCAATTATATTTAATATTAGGGGTCTTTATTCCGTTAATAACAACAAACTGTATCATCATCGCGCGCGCTGAATCTTTTGCGTTTAAAAATAATCCTTTAGACTCGAGTTTAGATGGCTTGTTTATGGGGCTTGGATTCACCGCGGTATTAGTCGTATTAGGCGCAATAAGAGAACTCATTGGTTTTGGAACTTTCTTGCAACAAGCAGAGCTTATGTTTGGAGCCGGTAGCGAGTGGTTAACCGTCACTGTTTTTGATGGTGGTTTTTTATTAGCCGTTTTTGCACCGGGTGCATTTATCGGGTTAGGTTTATTAGTTGCACTCAAAAATGTTATTGATAAATATCAAAAATCCAAAACTACAAATTCAATTAATGTGTCAATAACACCTGCTGTTACTGAATCCATTTAATATTAAGTTACAATTTTTTATGATACCTCAACGACGCCATGCAATATTTAACCGGTTAAAAAAACACATTCCCGAGCCTACCACGGAACTAAATTATAACTCTACATTTGAATTATTAATCGCAGTTATATTGTCAGCTCAAGCAACCGACAAAGGGGTAAATAAAGCAACTGAGGTATTATTCAAAAAAGCCAATACACCCAAAAAAATTGCTAAATTAGGTGGAATTGGATTAAAACAATACATCAAAACTATTGGGTTATATAATACCAAAGGTAAAAATATCATTAAAACCTGCGATATGTTAATAAAGCAACACAACAGCGAAGTTCCCGATGACCGAGCAGCCCTAGAAGCCTTACCCGGTGTCGGTCGTAAAACCGCAAATGTCGTTTTAAATACCGCATTTGGTCACCCAACTATCGCAGTTGATACGCATATATTTAGAGTATCGAATAGAACCGGTCTTGCTCCCGGAAAAAATGTTGTCGAGGTTGAGAAAAATTTATTAATTAATGTCCCAGAAAAGTTTAAACTTGATGCGCACCATTGGTTAATTTTACACGGTCGATATACCTGTATAGCACGCAATCCACGTTGTGGTTCCTGCGTCATTGAAGATTTATGTGAATTTCAAGAAAAAAACGTAGACTAATTTTTTAATTGCACTAATAGTAAAAATAACAATATTATGTTTTCTCAAGACCGCTCACAACTACGCAAAATGTTTTTTGATGCTTGGAACAATCATCAAAATAATACTGCTTTATCTGCAATGGAACAGATCATTGTTAATATTATCAATTTGCATCCGGAGTATCACGAATTACTCGGTAACGAGAATGACTTCATCGATAAAGATTACTTACCTGAAAATGGTGAAACCAACCCTTTTTTACACATGGCAATGCACATTTCAATACACGAACAACTCGCAACCAAACGCCCACAACAAATTACCGATTTACACCAACAACTACTGAATAAAATTCAAGATGTTCATGAAGTTGAACATCAAATGATGGAATGTCTAGGACAAATGATCTGGCAGGCTCAGCGGAATAATGTTATGCCCGATGAATCTCACTATATTGATTGCTTAATGAAACTTACTTAATAACAACTCTCAAGTTAACAAACTATTTTACGTCATAAGCACAACGAAACCCAATTGAACCATAAACAGCGTTACCACTATTGGGTTGCTTAACATTTCGATAAGAGTTTCTTAGGTTTTTAGTATTTTCATCCCATGAGCCACCACGCACCACACGCTTATTGCCTGATTTTGGTGCAGCGAGTTTTCCTTTTGAATAAAGTGTAGCAATTGCATTTTTTTCATACCAGTTGGCTGTCCATTCCCCAGCATTGCCATGCATATCAAACAAGCCCAATGGATTAGCCGCACGACTTGCCACAGCCCACGTTCGATCTTCACCGCAACCATCAAACTCAGCCTTAACCGAACCGACGGTGTGGTTATCATCATGAATGGCATTTTTACAATCGATGTTATCACCTGTTGGATACGCCGATTTTGTACCCGCTCTTGCCGCTTTTTCCCATTCAGCTTCATAAGGCAATCGACCGGATTGGGTTTTGCAATACGTTTGTGCATCTTGCCAATCGATACAATTAATAGGATGTTTAGCGCGCTTAGGAGCATTTAAATTACAGTATTTATTACGCTTAAAATCCTTTGGTTTATTACATTGGCCAGTTGCAATGCACTTTTCATATTCAGCTACAGTAACTTCATTTTTATCCATTTTAAATGCCGGCACAGCGACTTTGATGCCACCAGCCGGCCCTTCATCAACATCACACTTCGAATCATTAACCGAACAGCCCATATTAAAAATACCAGCAGGTATCAGAACAACTTCTTTCGAAACAGCGCTATTAGCAAAAAATGAAAATAAAAGAATAGTGAGATATTTGAGGCTGATGAGTTTCATTTGATTTATTAATCTTATTTTTAGTGTAAGAATAAAAACAAACTAAATTATATTGGCTATTTATTCAAGTGCAAAGTCCATGGTCTTTAAAATTACTGAATTTTATTGTTATTAATAACGTTTAAAAAACATACAAGTACATCCCCTAAATCAATAAATTAATCGAAGCATTAATTGTTACTTAACAAAAAGCGGCCTTTTACACTAAATTCAAACCCGACAGTATGATCTGATACATAACTTTTCACTTTTTTATAACAAAATGTTAGAAAATCTTTTTTTATTCTGTGATAACAGCTATCATGAAGCGTTCTACAATAATAATTAACTATAAAAAACAGTGGTTTACCAATTTGAAACTATCTAATCGATACTTTACAAATACAGTTTAGTTTTCTTAATTTTTTATTAATTGCTGAAACTTTACTCGATCGGTAATGTCATATCTGACAATGCGAGTGTTTCGTTAAATATTCTCGTAGAACAACAAGTTCGGAATAGAATAACAATTATCTGAATTTATAAACGAGTTAATAAACTCACCTTTTATAACATTATGGAGGCACTCGATGTCAAATAACAACTTATTAAAACCAATCTCAATAGCAATTAGCACCGCTGTAGTAACATTAGCGGCAACAGGAAGTGTTTCTGCAGCAGACACAAACCCATTTGGAATGAATGAATTAACTAGTGGTTACATGCAAGTTGCTGAAGGCAAATGTGGTGAAGGCAAATGCGGCGGCACAATGAAAAGCAAGAAAGGCAAAGAAGGTAAATGTGGCGAAGGCAAATGCGGCGGCAATAAGAAAATGGGTAAAGAAGGCAAATGCGGTGAAGGCAAATGTGGCGAAGGTAAATGCGGCGCTGACAAAGGAAAAGGTGCTCATAAACATGCTAAAGGTGTAGAAGGTAAATGTGGCGAAGGCAAATGTGGCGAAGGCAAATGTGGCGGCGATAAAAAAGGCGCTCATACTCACCATAAAGACGGTGAAGGCAAATGCGGCGGCGACATGAAGAAGAAAAAAATGGGTAAAGAAGGTAAATGCGGTGAAGGCAAATGCGGCGGCAGTAAATAAGCTGAGTATTTGTAACCATGAGCAAACATAAATATCCAGTTCATGGCGCAGGACTTGGTCTGCGGCGATCCATTATGGATTCGCTCGCAGATCATCCTCATCCCCAAGTCGACTTTATGGAAGTCGCTCCAGAAAACTGGATTGGTGTCGGAGGCATATGGGGTAAAAAGTTCCGAGCCTTCACTGAACAAACTCCTTTTATTGTCCACGGATTATCACTCTCTATTGGTAGCCCTGCTCCACTAGACGAAGCTTTTATTCAACGCGTTAAACGCTTGATGAAAGAACACAACATAAAACATTACAGCGAACATTTAAGCTACTGCAGTGATCAGGGACATTTATACGATTTAATGCCCATCCCCTTCACTGAAGAAGCCGTTAATCATGTTGCTGAACGAATTCAACGAACTCAAGATATTATTGGCGAACAAATCTCAATGGAAAATGTTTCTTACTATGCTGCTCCCGGTAAGGAAATGGAAGAAATTGATTTTCTCAATGCAGTATTAGAAAAAGCCGATTGTAAATTTTTATTGGATGTCAATAACATTTACGTCAATAGCATTAATCACGGCTATGATGCTTCTGAGTTTTTAAAATCCATACCAAGTGATAGAATATCCTATATCCATATTGCCGGCCATTATAACGAAGCTGACGATCTCCGAGTGGATACCCACGGCTCTGATGTTATTGATCCAGTTTGGGATTTATTAGATCAAACCTACCAATTGTATGGCACAATTCCAACATTACTCGAACGTGATTTTAATATTCCCGCTGTTCCTGAATTATTATCTGAAGTAGATACCATTGCCTCCTATCAGAATAAATGGCTTAACGCACAAAATGCAAACATCAAATAAAACTGAACAACCGGAATTTATTCGCCGTCAATACGAATTTGCTGCCCACATACGAGATCCGGAAAATAATCCGGCACCAGCCGATGTAGAACAACGTCGGATGAAAATTTATAACGAATTATTTTATAATAATGTCGAAGGATTCATGTCGAACAGTTATCCTGTTATCCATAGCATATTGGGTGAACAGGCTTGGCATGAACTTATTCGAGATTATTTTTCAAAACATCTATCACACACACCGTTGTTTCCGGAGATGCCACGAGAGTTTTTAAAATATTTAGAAAATGATCGCAAACCGACAGAAACTGATCCACCTTTTTTTTTAGAGCTCGCTCATTATGAATGGGTAGAGCTTGCATTAGGCCTGCTCGATCTCGAAAATGATATAAACAAAATCGATGCCGATGGCAACCTACTCGATAATACTCCCGAGATGTCATCACTAGCGTGGTCGCTAAGCTACAATTTTCCTGTACACACGATTAGTCCCGAATTTCAACCACAACAACAACCGGAACAAGCAACCTATCTTGTCGTTTATCGAGACACAAATGACAAGATTGTGTTTATGGAGTTAAACCCCGTAACCGCACGTTTATTACAGCTAATACAGGAAACAGGCAATACTAGTCCTGCAAAAACCGGCCGAGCGTTATTAGAAATAATTGCAAATGAAATGAACCACCCAGACCCTAGCGTTGTCATAAACGGAGGTCTGCAAACAATGCAGGAGTTACGTTCCAGAAATATACTACTGGGTACACTTAAAAACTAACATGATACAAGCTGGAGTGGTTTTATGAATATGTTAATACGAATGCAGGGTTTATTAGAACAAACCAAAACACTAGACTTTCTTGGCCCATTAGCATTACGACTTTATTTAGTACCCGTCTTTTGGATGGCCGGCATGAATAAATACAACGGCTTTAGTGATACTGTTGCATGGTTTGGTAATCCAGATTGGGGCTTAGGTTTGCCCTTTCCTGCAGTAATGGCATTTTTAGCAACCTCAACTGAATTAGTTGGAGCCGTTATGTTACTTTTAGGGTTAGGCGTTCGCTGGATTTCAATCCCATTAATGATCACCATGTTAGTCGCAATATTTAGCGTACATTGGAAAAATGGCTGGCAGGCCGTTGCTGACCCAATGTCGTGTTTATTTAACTGCAGTGATGCATCCGAAGCTATTATTCGATTAAGTAAAGCAAAAGACGTTTTAAAAGAAAATGCAAATTATGATTGGATTACCGAACAAGGTAGTTTAATTATTTCCAATAACGGCATCGAATGGGGAGCAACTTATTTCATTATGTTACTTGCGTTATTTTTTATCGGTTCAGGGAAATATGTCAGTATCGATCATTGGATTAAACAAAAATTCAATCCTTAAATAAATACTCTAGTTAAGTTTAACGAAGGTTGGGGTTTACTACATTCACCCCAACCTACATTATTTTACATTATTGTTTACGTTTTGCGATGCGTAAACGTAGGGCATTTAATTTAATAAAACCTTCTGCATCTTGCTGGTTATAAGCACCGCCATCATCTTCAAAAGTTGCAATATTTTCATCAAATAAACTATCAGATTCAGATTTACGTCCAACAACAATAACATTACCTTTATATAATTTTAATCGCACGACACCATTTACTGTTACTTGAGACACATCGATCATGGTTTGTAGCATGGTTCGTTCCGGCGACCACCAATAACCATTATAAATTAAACTGGCATAACGTGGCATTAACTCATCTTTTAAATGCGCCGCTTCTCGATCCAGTGTAATGGATTCAATAGCTCGATGCGCTTTCAACATAATTGTTCCAGCAGGCGTTTCATAACAGCCACGCGATTTCATGCCAACATAACGATTCTCAACAATATCATCACGACCAATACCATTAGCACCACCAATCGAATTTAACTGCTCCATCACGCCAGCCGGTGATACCGGTTTACCATCAATAGCAACCACATCACCTTTTTCAAAACTTAGCTCAATATAAGTTGCGGTATCCGGTGCTTGTTCTGGTGATACTGTCCAACGCCACATATCGTCTTCAGGCTCAGACCAAGGATCTTCCAAAATGCCACCTTCGTATGAAATGTGTAATGAATTAGCATCCATAGAATAGGGCGATTTTTTACCGCGTTTTTGTTCAATAGGAATATTATGCTCGGCAGCATAAGCCATTAACTTTTCACGAGAATTTAAGTCCCATTCTCGCCAAGGCGCTATGACATGAATATCCGGCATTAAAGCATAGGCTCCTAATTCAAAACGTACTTGATCGTTGCCTTTGCCAGTTGCACCATGTGAAATCGCATCAGCTCCAGTTTTTTTGGCAATTTCCACCAAACGCTTTGCAATTAAAGGACGAGCGATTGAAGTACCTAGTAAGTACTCACCTTCATAGATAGTATTTGCCCTAAACATTGGAAACACAAAATCACGTGCATACTCTTCTCGCAAATCTTCGACATAAATTTCATTAACCCCCATGGACTCTGCTTTTGCTCGTGCAGGTTCAACTTCCTCACCTTGTCCAATATCTGCAGTAAAAGTCACGACTTCACAACCGTAATTATCTTCTAACCATTTCAAAATAATGGAGGTATCTAATCCACCGGAGTAAGCAAGTACAACTTTGTTTATTTTTGCTGTTTTTGACATAGCGAGCCTCAAAAGATCCAAATTTAATGACTATAAAAGGCCAGATTATACCCTGTTTCACTGGATCAACAGCATTATAAACTTAGAAAAATATCAATTTGATGGTTTATAGCTCAAAAGACTAACGTTCAGAGCTCAGATTAGTCTCAATAATATCGATATGAACACGTCGATTTTTAGCCCGACCTTTTGCGGTTTTATTAGAAAGAATGGCATGATCTCGTCCAAAATAACGTGTAAATAGGTATTTCACCGGAATCCCTTGTGTTTCTAAATAATTTTGCACATTAACGGCTCGCTGTTTACTGATAGCGGTACTCTGGGTTTTGCTGCCCAAATCATCAGAATAACCTGACACAATAATATGTTTATTTTTCTTACTCTTTTTCAATTTTTTAACAAATAATTTTAATTTCTTTTTCGCCTTAGATTTTAATACAGCCGAATTCGCAGCAAAATAGATCGTATCTGGCTCATTGTCATCAAAAATTTCGACTACTTTTATTGGTTTAGGCTTAGGCTTGGGTTTTGGCTTAGCTTTAACGATGATTGGTTTTAATGGTAAACTCGCAATACATGTTAAAAATTGAGGTAAACGCTCTCTAAAATTAATTGGCGAAATCGATACTGTTATATCATTACGCACATCCGACCAACTTTTATAGCTTAAAGTTGGAAACATACCGTCTTCTAACTCGGATATAACTTGCATCGAAACTCTATGTTCCAAGGTAAGTGCATTATGTTTGGGTTTTAGTTTAATTTTGGCGATTGGACGCAGTAAAGAGGTGTGATTCCATTTTGGTGGCATCGAAGTCAATTTCGCCTTAATATCTTGCCCCGGTATTCGATTGATATAAAGCTGAAAATGCAGTCCTTGATCACGGTAGATTTGCTCAAATTCAACTTTACCGTAGAGAGGAATTGATTGACGCAAAATACAACTTTTCTTATTAGCAACTACCCCCCAGTCAGCTTCATTTAATGTTTGGCCATAATCGACAATATTAGCCGGCACAGCAGTTGCTAAATTCAGCGTGACAAAACCAATAAGAAATTGAGAATATAACAAATTCATACTAAGTTAATCGTCAATTTAATAAATAACTTTAGTATCTTTTAATAATCAATAGCTTAGAAACACTATTCTTTAAAACTAAGCTATTTCTAAGTCCAACCTTTTATGCCATTGCGCAATGCTTTCATCAGGAAACTCTGGAAACAGCTTATCACCCCGGTGATTCTCAAGTACAACCCAAGTTGCCTTACTAGCTAACATTAAATGTGTTCTTTCAGGGGCAACCGGCAATTCCGTATCAATAACCGATGCCAAAGGATGGACCAACTCAGGCCAACTAGGATCATAAAGCCATAATGCAGTGCCGCACTCTTTACAAAAATGCCTTCCTGCAGGACTTGTTGTTATTTTATTGGTAAGCGCATCGGTCATTTTTGCATAATAAACATTGATATGCTCTTCACCCTGCACCTTTAAAGACTCGTAAACACCACTTAAATTAATAGCATAACCGCCACTACCGGATGTTTTCCGGCATATTGAACAATAGCAGTAATTAAAAGGATATGGATGGGCTGACTCAACACTAAAAGTTACCGCATGACAATGACACGAACCTTCGAGTAACATCAAATATCTCCTTATATAAATAAATTGTATTACATTCGACAGTTAAACTATCAATAAATGTAACTAACAATAGTCAAAAATCCAGTTTAACTTTGATACTATACAAGAATCAATTAACTTTTAAATTGGTTAATTAATATAGAAGCTGAGTCAACTTGCCCCGCTAACTACCCACCCGTAGGAGGGTAGTCTTTTTCGACCCCCAGCACTACCAGTGTCAATACAGAAAAAATAAAAATACTATTTAAAAATTATTTGAAATATAAATACTGGCGCCAAAATCTGGACTACTATCAGTTAATCCAGCTAAAGCACCTAATGAAATAGTCTGCTTATTATCTTGAACCCAGCTAAAAGAAAAGTTCATTTGTTGAAAGTCATCCAGGCCATCTACAGTAGCTTGTTGATAATCAAATGAAATACCAAAACGTTTCGTGCCGGCCATTTTGAAACTAATTCCGGCTGTGCCATAAAAAATATTATTATAATTAATATTCGCACTATCGCCCATTATTTTATAACCTAACGATAAGTGGCTACGATGGCTTGCACCATAACTACTATTTAGCTGAATGGCATAATCATTCTCACCCGTACCCAGCCCCTGACTTGCGTCTGCCGTAGCAAGCTTAATATTCGTCTCTAATACATAAAAAACATTTTCACTTGAAAAATTATTAAGTGAATAAGTAGCTCGAGCAAATACATCACCCATACCAGAATTTGTTGTTGATTCCACACTTGTTGAATTATTATTACCGGCACCATTGCCCATACCAAAACCACCCGAATTCGCACCACCAAAAAACATCGAGCCATTAGTACCAGGTATGACATTACCGCTACCCACAACCACAATATAAGGCACCGTCAATCCAACTTGCCATTTATCCCTGCCATACAACACCGAAACAGGGAAGTAATGAATAATTGTATCTTGCTGTTGCTGATACTTACCTTGGCTATACTGATAACCAGCACTAACAACAACCGTATCGTTAACCGTCTCAGCAATAACGGAATGAGGCATTAACATGGCTGCCCAAAAAGAAATATAAAAAACTGATTTAAAAGAAAACATACATTATTTCAACCGACTCTTAATCTAACATCTACTACTCGCACCATATACCTAACGAACATATTTCATTTTATATCATGCTTGGGTTAACTTATTTAATGCTTTTAATAAAACTACCCCAAGCATAATAATATGCTTAGGGTAATTCACTAAAAAGCTAGTTCACGTAATCAAACTCCGTAATATCAAGATTCATATCTTTATAATAAATATGATCTTCTTCATAGTTACTTGCAATTTCGTGTTCTATTTTTGTTTCATTATTGCTATGTTCATGAGTTGCTGTTTTTTCAGCTGTTTTCATTTGAGTCATATTCTGCATCGTATTTTTTTGTCCCATTCTCATTTGAGTTTGTTGCGCAGCAATATGTTGTGAACCCATTGCAAATAAACTTAGAGGAGCAACCATCAATGCAATAACAAAACCTGTTGTTACCATAATTTGTGTTGTGCGTAATGTCATAATTATTCTCCTTTTAAAATTACTGTATTAGCTTATTAGAATTTACTAATGTTATAAAAATTATAGATCCTCTATTATTGATGTGCAATCAAAATACGCTTATATAAAGTCTAAAATGAATTAACGTTGATCTAGATCATTTTGCCTTTCTGATGTCATCGTTTGTATGCGATAAAATTAATTACGTGTAAAAAATAAACACTTAAATACTAAAAAAGCCTTGTTGGCAAACAAGGCTTTTTATTAATAACAATATATAAGTTATTTTCGGTTACGGTGTATACTGCCACACATCACTAAATATATTACTTCCTGCAGCAGAACTTTTTGTACCCACACCCCCCATCATCATGAAGTTTCCATTTTTATCTGTCCAACTCGCCGCATCTGTTCTGGAATTAGGATAATTTGAATTAACGGACACTCCTTGAGTTCCAAAATTTCCGGGAAGATCAACTAATTTACTACCTCGAACCCAAACCCATTGGAATAAAGTCATATCGTATTTCCACATATCAGAATAATAACGATATTGCTTTGCTGCATAATGATAGTAATTACCACCAGCTAACCATAAGTTACCGGCATTATCCAACCAACTCATTGCATATTCTCGTCTACCTGGATTGTTTGGATTAGCAACCGTACCAGCCACACCTTTTATACCATAAGCTGGTTTACCAACGATGTCGGCAGCAAGATTATATAAAACCCATTCATTGCTCACTCTATTATAGCGCCACAAATCTGTGTAACCCGAACCACCATACAACCAGAGGTTACCAGTCAAATCAACCCAAGTTGACGCGCCCTCTCTACCAAGAGGTGCGGCAGGATTTGGGATAACATTTGCGGGATCACTTAATCTAACGCAGGTCCACATCGATGTCCAAGTATTATACATCCATAAATCATTAGAAATTTCAACTAAGTCAGTTGTACCGGGTGCCGACACAGTGCCACCAAATAACCAAAACTCATTATACGCAGGAATCGCAGGAGTCCCATTTCCAGCGGGTGCTGGTGGAATTTTAACAGTCCAACTAGCTGCGCCTTGACGTGCGCCCGGTGTGTTATCAATATTTGCAGCACCCGGTGTAACACAAATTGAAGGTTTATTTGATGTATCATTACCACTAATCCAAGTCCAATTTAATGTATTTGAATCAAACTTCCATAGGTCATTTCGATAGTTAATAACACCGAAATCTTGACGAGTATTACCACCAAATATCCATAGATTATCATTTATATCCATCCAACCCGAATGATTATAACGATCACCACTTGGATCATTTGTCACAGCGGGTTTACCTTTTACACCATATTTAGGACTACCACTAGCAGCCCCCTGCCATACCAATGACCATACCGAACCATCAAACTTCCACAAATCACTTGGTATATTCGTGAGCGTAGTATTACCACCGAACATCCATGCATTTCCGGTGCTATCAGTTTCAACGATATGTCCATAACGATACCCCGGTGCAATCACACTTAATGCACCATACTGATTAGCTTCACTGCCATTCATATCGCCATTAACCCAAGTCCATATGCCACTACCACCAGCATCAGTAATAACACCATTTTCGGTAGTAAAAATTGTAACAAAATCGGCAGCTAGTTCATCACCGTTAGAGCTTTTAATCCCTATTGCCGCATCAGCAATTCCGACTCCCGATGTAACCACAACTTGATAAATTCGCCCTGGATTTAACGGCGCTAAAGTATTGATAGTGACTGTCGAGGTAATTCCACTCGGAGTCGAATAAGTAAACGGTATCGCATTAAGCGTCACTTCTTTTGCAAAATAGACCTCTTCTTCCCAAAGTTTAATATTACCCAAAAATGAAGCTGAATCCATCGGCACATTAAAGGTTAATGTAACAGCCGTTCCCGTTGCTACAGTTGATTTTAAAGCTGGACTAACACTCGTGATAATCGGTGCGACAGAAGTATTGGATTCACGAGTAATATTGAGAGTATATGTTTTATTAACACCTGACGACTCAGTTACAACGATCGGAATAACATTAAGTCCATTCAGCAAGTCAACATTAACGCCTGGTTTTACATTTGGATCTGCACTTAAACTAACTGGTTTTTTACCATTAATTAAAATTGTGGCATCACCATATTCTGCCCGTGCTTTAACATTAAGAACTGTCGTTAAAAAATTGACCGAAGCTGAATATGCAGTACTGTAAGCATGAAAATTTGGACTCAAAATACCTTCAGATATTTCTAAACCAGCTAAATTTCCAACCGGTACGCTAGTTTGGCTACACGGACCAGAATTAAGAATATCAACGGCACCATAACCGGATGTTGCAAATTCCCACTGACAATTATTCGTCATGGTGTTTTTTTCGAGATCTTTAACGTTATGCAAATGAACTCGATATCGTGTTGCTTGCTTTAATTCATTATCCTTAATAAAAATTGATAATTCGTTACCATTTATTTCATAAGGCTTAATTAAATTTAAACTTAAAATTCTAGACTGATCTAAGATACCTGTTTTCAAATAGGCATTAATTTCGATCATACCAGTATCAAATGTGAACGCTTCATTAAAAGTAATTTTTATAATCTGAGACAATGAAACCGTATTACTACCATTAGCTGGTTCAGTATTAACGACAAATGGCGGTTCACGATCGGGAGCAGGAGCTGGTGGTAAACCACTACCACCGCCGCACGAGGTTAGTAATAATATTATTGCAAGTAAACTGGGGACTATACTAAATTTATAAATTTTTTTTAACGTTAACATTAGCTTCAACCTGATTATAATAAATGGTAACCAGGGAGCCATATAATATGTACGAATAACAGTCATTCGATATGCCTATCCCTAGCATTTTAAATCCTTACTCATATTCTTGATAGCGAGTATAAAATCACATTCTAAAATTGTCTACATATTTCATTAAAGCATATTAATGTTATTTCATTTCTTAAATATTTCTTAATTTTATTATTTATAGTAGCTAAGCTCTTTAAATATATCTAAAAAAATCAAGCTGAGTATTTCATAGCCAAAAACAAAGGAATTTTGTATAATGCAAAATATAACTAAACAAAGTGTGCATGGAAGCAATGAATATTAAATTTAAAAATAGAAAATTTACGCCTCAAGTTTTTATCAATGCAAGTATAACCAGTTGCATTTTTTTTCTAGTTAGTTGCGGTGGAGGCAATAATACTGATTTCACACCTAAAGATGAACAACCAATCCTGACTAACCGATCTCAACTTACTTATGAAACCCTAACTCAAGGTGCTGAGCTGATAACCCAAGTAAATATGGATGCATTTAGTTCTATTCAAGCACCTCCAAGCAATAACTTTGAAGGAACATTGATACTTAATGGGCAAAATTTAGCCGGGAGTTTCAAACAATACGTAGGTGGAGCAGTCTCTACTGATAAAAAACATCTACCTGAATTTAATTTTAAATTTGTACAAGATGGTTCAAATATCATCCCTGTACAACGTGGTGTCGTCACGTCTAATAATCCTGAGTGGGAATTTATTCTCGAATCAGGAAAAGTTTGGGATGAAAAATCTGATAATGGCTTTAGCCGAATAGCAATTCCATTTGCGTTACAACAAAAAAATCAAAATTGTATTCATAATGGCGTCATGTCATTTTTATTCAAAACTGACGGCACTGTTTCAAAACTAGCCTATCAAATAAGTTCTGAAACCTGCTTAGCGTTTAAATTTGATATGTGGGGATTGCTCGATGCTAATTATACCCCTGCAACAATAAACAATGCTGATAAAATTAAACGAGATTATCAAGTTGAAAAAAATTCAAGAATGGCAAACAAACCCATTACTGAACTAGTTAAGGACTATCCAAATATTAACCTAGACCTTACAGGCTTTGGCAAAGGCATAACGCCGGAACACATGACCTTATTTGGCTTGGTTATCGATAATACTCATTATGTGAGCGCATGTAACACGCGACAAGGAGTCTACCCATATTGTGATGTTTTAGTTATACCCTCTTATTCGACATCAAAATCACTTTTTGCTGCCACAGCCTTAATGCGTTTAGAACAAAAATACCCGGGAACAAAAGACACAAACATAAGTACGCAAGTACCCGAATGCAGTGCAACACAAACCATATGGGATGACGTGACTTTTGAAAACACTTTAAATATGGCGACAGGAAATTACACTAGCCCCAATTATTTAATTGACGAAAGTAACAGTAGCTTATTTTTTACTGCATTGAGTCACGATCAGAAAATCAACTATTCTTGCACATCATGGACAAGACAAGCACTACCGGGAACATTTTGGAATTATCATACTTCTGATACTTATATCTTAACATCGGCAATGAATAATTACTTACAACAAAATGAAGGGCTTGATAAAGATATTTTTATTGATAGTATCGTGACAGATATTTGGACACCGTTAAATATTAGTCCAACAGCTAAAGTAACAAAACGCACATACGATGTTGTTAAACAAGCATGGGGTGGTTATGGATTAAATCTCCATCGTGATGATGTAGCTAAATTAGCTAATTTTTATAATATCGATAATGGTTCAATCGCATCAGTTCAAATGCTTGATAACAACTTACTAACACAAGCATTACAAAAAATACCCAATGTACATGGACTTAATACCGGACTTGGTAACCTTTACTACAGCAATGGATTTTGGGCATTAGATGCAGGTACAACACTAGGTTGTAATAATGAAGTTTGGATACCCTTTATGTCAGGCTTTGGAGGGATCACCATCGCGTTATTGCCTAATGGTATGACGTATTATTATTTTAGTGACAACGATGAATTTTCATGGCTAGCTGCAATTATTGAGGCTAATAAAATTAAATCGATGTGCCAGTAATAAAAACTAATTAGTTTGCGTTATTTCTGTAAAAAATCATAGGCTCATAAAAAGGAACACTACCCGAATTCAAGCCTTAAGTGCAATTATTTAAATAATTCTGCAACGAAATAAATTGGTTATTAAAAATTTCATTTGGTATTTTATTTTTTCTTGTTTTTCTTGACTTGTTGTTAAGCAAAAACAGAACCGCCTTTACTTTTTTTATGTTTTAATTTATCGGATGTTGATAATCGACGAGCGAGTCCTATTAAGGCGGCATATTGTGTCTTCATCGTTGTATCAACTATTTCCATTAAACAGTTTAACCTTTTTTATAAATCGAACATATTTTTTCTAGTTGTTTGTGTAATAATTTTAATGCATGGTGGCATCCTTTGTGGTGTATTTTCGATTTGGTCACTTTAGATAAGATCACAAATCACCATGCATGTTTGATTTATTTTTCGACTGCAATACCAACGTCAAGTGCTTCAAACCAGTCAAGAAAACGTTTAACATCATCGCCTTTAAAAATCCTACCATGTTGAGGAGCCATAAAATCAATATCCAACTCGCGAACTCGTCCTATCCAGTCATTTTTAGCACGATTTGACGGCATCCAACGCTGATGAAATAGAGTCATTTTCGATATGTGTTCATCAAAATTATCTACAAAAATAGGAGATTCGCTGGCTTCAAGTGCCGCACCAACATCACCACTCATCAAAATTTTTGCTCGTGAATCATAGACATGAAAATTACCCGAAGCATGGAGATAATGTGCAGGAATAAATTCAAGCATAACGTTACCAATGGAAATACGGCTTCCTTCATCCGGGATACCGGCATATTGAATGTTGTTCATTCCAAAATGCCGCAAAAACCCCTCCCAAATCCACGGCGCATGTAATACTGCTTGCGGTAATGCCTGATCCCACAAACCAAGTGACGATATAATATCCGGATCTTGATGTGAAGCAAAAATATTGGTTATTTGATCCACATTAGCATGATGCAAAATTGCCCCTAACATTGGTGCAAATACTTCAATCCCACCCGGATCCATTAATAATGCATCATCCCCGGCAACTATCATGTATTGATTGGTATCAATAATGCTTTCAGGTTTATCCGGATCACGGCCAAACATAAACCACTGATGACCATTATCGAAAATTTTTGTTGCTTTCATTTATAATCCTGAAAAATGTTTAATTTATCTGTGTTTAACTAAATTCACATTGTATAAATGTTGATAACTTTGTACTATCTTTATTGATATAAAAGTCGCAGCTTCATCAAGATCTTCCGATACCACTTTAAGTTTATCTTTATATTTAATTGCATCGGAAGTAACAATTCTCGCAATAGATGCAATGCTACGTGCAGATAACATGCAGCCCGTCATGGTCTCCAATAACAAAACTAAATTATTCAAACTTTTTTTAAATTCCACTTGTGATGACAACATTGTTTTCTCAACAGACTCCATTGCCGATTTTAGTGACGCAATATGTCTGGCATCCCTATTGTTTTTAATCACTGAATAAAACCTATTATATGCATCCGTGCAGCGTCGCTCTTTTACCGCTATTTTAGACAATCGCAAAGCTTCGTGATTGATTTCATTGACACCATTTATTGTTTGTTGTGAAATTTCATCAATAAAAACTGTTATGGGGTTAAAGCCAAGTCCCTCATCCCCTGCTTGAGCAGAAATCACTTTAGCATTCTTTGCTGCCAACGATACACCCCAGGCAATAGTTAAGACAGAATGTAGTTTCGCTGCAATACTGGCGAGAGCAACAACCTTATCTTCAACTTGTTCCGTTTTTTTGGTATTAACACTCATAAAATAAGACTATTGTATAAGTTCATGAACTCTTATTATCGGTTAATAAGAGTAAAACATTAGATTACAGGAAGCTCAAAATCACAAATTTATGACTAAACTGATTTGGATCATTTTAGACAAATCGTTAGAAACGCAGATTACCTAAAATTGGGATAACAGAAAAAACATATACCTTGATGTTTTACTGATGAAACCCTAGCTCAAGGTGCTGATTTTATAACCCAAGTAAATATGGATGCATTTAGTTCTATTCAAGCACAGGGAACATTGATACTTAATAGATAAAATTTAGCCGGGAGTTTTAAACAATACGTAGGTGAAGCAGTCTCTACTGATAAAAAATATCTACCTGAATTTAATTTTAAATTTGTGCAAGATGGTTTAGATATCATCCCTGTACAACATGGCGTCGTCACGTCTAATAATCCTGAATGAGAATTCATTTTTGAATCAGAAGAAACTTGGTAAATTTTTTGCCATATCAGAAAACAAATCTGATATGGCAAAGAAAGATGAATCTAAACATAAAACAATATTTACATTTAAGGCTCTTTAACTTCAAAAATATTCTTCTTATTTTTCAAAAAACCAACACCTTGTATTTTAATTTTTATGTTATTGTTAATGTT
>VAPL010337143.1_pt1 | contig 25346 bp, 22 predicted proteins | sample 3395061 | NCBI WGS metagenome assembly VAPL01 (sample SAMN08290444, study PRJNA428436) | hydrothermal vent metagenome | isolation source: Deep-sea hydrothermal vent chimney 2 | place: Pacific Ocean: Juan De Fuca Ridge | depth 2182 m m | reverse complement strand
GCGCCGATGATAGTGTGGGGTTTCCCCATGTGAAAGTAGGTCACTGCCAGGTTCTCTAATGACAGACCCCTTGTACCCTTGGTACAAGGGGTTTTTTGTTTGTGACTGATATTTGATAATGATTGTTTTAACCCATATGGGTTTCGCTTGATTCTTCGGGGGGGAGTATACGTTTTCGGAAATGACCGAATTGAATTTCTTATGGGAAAAATGCAAAAAAGAATGGCAATACATGCAAACAAATGTATTTCAGGGCATTTGTTATGGTGCTTTGTCGCAATAATTTCGTTTAGTTTGGTTTCATGTGCTTTGCTGGGGATCGATAAGGCCTATGGGATATTGGTAAAAATTATTGATGAAGAAAATTTGCCTGTGCCTGGTGTGATTGTGAAATCAACCAATCAGCAAAGTGAGATTTCGGATGCGTCTGGATTAGTTAGTCTACGTTATCGACATAAAGGTTTGCATGTAATTACGGTGATAGCACTCGATAAAAACACCAAGCAAATAAAAGTGAAAATACCCATGGAAACGCAAGAGCCCGTCACTATTCAATTGAAGTAGTTGTTCGTATTGAGCTGAAGTGACTTGCCATTGCCTAGGTTGCACTCAAATACAAATGAGACATTTTGATTTATTATCCATTTTAGCGGATGGTAAGTTCCATTCTGGAGAAAAATTAGGCCAAAAGTTAGGCATAAGCCGGAGTGCTGTATGGAAAGCACTAAAGAAGCTAGCGTCTTATCATATAGACGTATATTCAGTGAATGGAAAAGGTTATCGTCTAAAAAAACCACTTGAGTTGTTGGATAGACAAATCATTCAACCGTTAATTTGTACAGAATCTATTTTGCATATCGATTCGATTGATGTGTTGCCTACTGTTAATTCAACTAACTATTATCTTCAGCAAAAAATATCTGAGCACTGTCTGTTGCCTAGCAATGCTAAAATTTGTTTAGCTGAGCATCAAACGGCCGGGCGAGGTCGGCGAGGCCGGCAATGGTTTTCTCCCTATGCGAAGAATATTTATTTTTCATTGGTATGGCAGCTTTCAGAAATTAATCAGTTAGTGGAAGGTTTGAATTTAGTGATTCCGGTGGCTTTATGTAAAGCGCTTGAACGTTCAGGATTACACGATATTGTTATAAAATGGCCTAACGATATTTATTGGCAGCGAAAAAAATTGGCCGGAATTCTCGTTGAACTCTGTGGCGAGTCCAATAGCCTTCGATCAATTATCGTTGGTATTGGAGTGAATTACGATATGCGTGATATGTCCGATGTGGCGATTGATCAGCCATGGACAGATGTGAAAAGCATCGCTGAGGATAAGCTGATTTCCCGTAATGAACTGGTTGCCCATTTAATTACTGAAGTGGTGCAGGCGCTTTTACATTGGCAAGCTCATGGGTTTGAGTGGTTTCTCAGTCAGTGGCAACGTTACGACTGTGTGACTGGCCAGCCGGTTGAAATGAAAACTTATGATGGCGTGGTTCGCGGGCGAGGGCTAGGCATCGATTCGACGGGCGCGCTTCTCTTAGAGACAGATCAGGGTATAAAGCGTTTCTACTCAGGTGATGTGAGTCTCCGGTTATTTTAATCTTGCAAGTTGAATGATTAGCAAGCGATAAGCGTTGCCCATGTTTAGGCGAAACAAAATAGATATCGTAAGAGAAAAATATCAAGCGAGTATCGCGTGTTTTATTACAGGGGGTGATACTGCACGGCCAATACTACTTTTGTCCGTTTATTATGAGCCTATTCCTGAACTTTTTTTGTTGGGAATGCCCTCTATTGTCGAGTCTTCTTTGTGAAGCATGTTGTTTTGGTGATCACTGTCATCAATCTACTGACTTTTCTGTTTCATTTAACCCGCAATGATGAAAGTGCAGATGCACTTCAGCAACCGGAAGGAGAAATAAAGGACTTAGTGTTATTGGCGCCTGAACAGTCATTGCAGGAAAATGAAGTGACTGAGTCACCTTTGCCAGCGATTGATTTAGATATTGCGACATCTGGCCAAGTCGGATTGTTAATGACCGATATGGAGGCGTCATCTTCTCAGAAACTTCAATCGAATGAAAAAGGGAGAAAGTCTGTGTTATCTCCAGCAATGCCTCTGGCAAGCAAAAGCATTTCATTGTGTTATGAAATTGGGCCGTTTGATAAGGAGCAGGACGTGTTGACATTTCAGAATGAATTATTTGTATACCGCTTGACATCCACGGCCGTTGATCGCAAACGGTCGGAATTTGCTGGGTACTGGGTGTTCTTGCCAGCTTATGGCAGCACGGCGCGAGCACGTTTGGTGGTTGAAAAGCTAAAGGCTAAGGGGATTAAGGATATTGTGCGAATACCTGATGGTGCAGAAAAAAATACGGTATCGCTCGGCGTCTACCTTAGCAAGACATCGGCTGGAAGCGTTCAAAAAAAGATCATTCAACTGGGTTATCAAGCGCAACTTAAAGAAAGACAAAAATTGGTCGATACGACTTGGGTTCGGGTAGAGACGACAAAGGAAAGTGATTTGAATGAAAATACTTGGCAAGCCATTCTATCCGGTTATAAAACAGTCAAGTCGACTACAATTGCTTGTCACTGAATTGCAGTTTTCTTAAATGTTATATACAATACCGTCCTTCTTTGCTGGCGTAGCTCAGTTGGTAGAGCAGCTGACTTGTAATCAGCCGGTCGGGGGTTCGACTCCTCTCGCCAGCTCCATATTTATTAAAGGGGTATCAATGACCCCTTTAGTTTTTGTGCGGCTGTTGGCCATCTTCGTTAGATAATACACCCCATCACTGCTGCATCCCATCCAGAAAAATTTGTTTGAGTATGCATCGCCGGCTATTGATGATAGCCTCGATACCATTCGACAAATTTAGCAATCCCCTCTTCGATTGATGTCGCTGGCTTAAAGCCAACGTCTTGGATAAGATCGTCAATATCGGCAAAGGTGGCAGGTACATCACCGGCTTGTAGTGGCAGGAAGTTCTTTTTCGCTTCTTTGCCCAGGCATTTTTCAAGCACTTCAATGTAATGCATTAATTCCACTGGCGTATTATTACCAATGTTATAAATTTTGTAGGGTGCATAGCTGGTCGCGGAGTCCGGTTCATCACTGCTCCAGTTTGTATTCGCTGAGGCAACGTTGTCGAGGGTGCGGATCACGCCTTCAACAATGTCATCGACATAAGTAAAATCCCGTTTATGTTTACCATGATTAAAGACATCAATGGGTTCTCCGGCCAGAATTTTTTTGGTAAAAATAAATAACGCCATATCTGGGCGTCCCCAAGGTCCATAAACGGTAAAAAATCGTAACCCGGTGGTTGGAAGTTGGTAGAGGTGGCTATAGGTGTGAGCCATTAATTCATTGGCTTTTTTTGAAGCTGCATACAAGCTCACGGGATGGTCGACATTGTGGTGTACCGAAAAGGGCATTTTGGTGTTTGCGCCATAGACTGAACTGCTTGAAGCATAGACTAAATGCTGGACATTATGGTGGCGACAGCCTTCTAAAATATTCATGAAACCTTGGATATTGGCGTCAATATAGGCATGTGGATTTTTTAATGAATAACGAACGCCGGCTTGTGCGGCGAGATTGACAACGCGTTTTGGGTGATGCGTCGCAAACGTGGTTTGAATCGCCTCTCTATCTTCTAGGTTGACTCGAACTTCAGTAAAATTTGGGTGATTTTTAATGCGATTTAAGCGTGCTTTTTTTAAGTTAACGTCATAATAATCGTTGAGATTATCAATGCCGATTACTTCATCGCCGCGATCGAGTAAACGCAGCGCCAGATGGTTGCCAATAAAGCCGGCCGTACCAGTGATTAAAATTTTCATATTTATTGAGGTCCTTCTTGTTACAGTCTGGCGTCAACATCATCCCTGGGGAGGATCGATTTCACGTCAAATAAAGTGAGATGTGATTTACCTAACGCCCGTAATTTTTTTGCGCCCATTTGTATGAATTCCTGATGAGCCACGGCTAACACAATCGCATCATAGGTATCATCGACAAGTTCAGAGATCACGCTGATATTGTATTCATGCTGCGCTTCTTCGGGGTTGACCCAAGGATCATAAACGTCAACTTGTGCCTGATAGCTTTGAAATTCATTGATAATATCAGTGACACGGGTATTACGAAGATCCGGGCAATTTTCTTTGAAGGTTAATCCTAATACCAGGATTTTTGAATGCACGACATGGATGCCTTTACGCACTAATGATTTGATCACATTATCAGCAATATAAGCCCCCATTGAGTCATTGATGCGACGTCCGGCTAAAATAACCTCTGGATGGTAACCAATTTCTTGGGCCTTATGGGTTAAATAATAGGGGTCAACACCAATGCAATGACCACCTACTAAGCCAGGACGAAAAGGTAAGAAATTCCATTTAGTACCGGCGGCTTCGAGCACTTCTAAGGTATCGATGCCTAATCGATTAAAAATTAACGCTAATTCATTGATGAGTGCAATATTGATATCTCGTTGGGTATTTTCAATCACTTTTGCCGCTTCAGCCACTTTAATGGAGCTGGCTAAATGGGTGCCAGCGGTGATGATGTGGCGATATATTTGATCGATATATTGAGCGGCGGCTGGGGTCGAGCCGGCGGTGACCTTGAGAATGGTGGTGACGCGGTGTTCTTTATCGCCGGGATTAATGCGTTCCGGGCTATAACCGACATAGAAATCTTGATTGAATGTCAGGTTTGATACGCTTTCAAGGAGGGGGACGCATACTTCTTCGGTGGCACCAGGGTAGACGGTTGATTCAAAAATAACGACATCGTTTTTTTTGATAATGGAACCGATCGCTTTCGATGCGCTGATCAGTGGCGTCAAATCTGGTCGTTTGTACTGGTCGATGGGTGTGGGGACGGTAATAATATAAACATTGCAGTGCACTAAATCTTGTAAGTCTGCGCTATAGCTTAATTGGTTTGCTTGAGATAATTCGTTAGCGGTGACCTCTAGGGTACTGTCTTTACCGGCGGTAAGTTCTTTGATACGCGTTTGATTAATGTCGAAGCCAGTGGTCGGTAATTTTTTACCGAACTCAACTGCTAATGGCAGCCCGACATAGCCTAACCCAACGATGCCGATGCGGGTTTCTTCGAGCTTGAACATAATATCATCCTTCATTTTATCTTTTTTTCGTAAGCTAATTTACATTGCCTAGATTTAACTTAAGCCGCGGCCTATCCCATAGTAAGTGAATCCTTGTTGAGCAACATAGCTGGGGTCGTATAGGTTACGACCATCAATAATGACGGGGCAATTTAAATTCGATTTGATTCTCTCAAAATCCGGACTTCTAAATGTGCTCCATTCGGTGACGATGACCAGCGCATCGGCGTTGTTTAGGGCGTCGTAAGGTTCGTCGCATAATTTAAGGTCAGGGCGATCACCGTAAATACGCGTGGCTTCTTCTACCGCTTGAGGGTCGAATGCTTGAACGTTGGCGCCTTGTTGCCATAATTTTTCCATGAGCACGCGGCTGGGGGCTTCCCGCATATCATCGGTATTCGGCTTAAATGCAAGTCCCCAGAGCGCAAAGGTTTTGTTGCTGAGATTACCGTCAAAATGCTTATGTAATTTTTCGAACAATCGATTTTTTTGTTGATCATTAACGGCCTCGACAGCACTCAGCAATTTAGCCTCGTAGTTGACAGAGCGGGCGGTTCGTTCTAAGGCGGTAACATCTTTTGGAAAACATGACCCACCATAACCGCAACCTGGGTAGATGAAGTTATACCCGATTCGTGGATCAGAGCCGATGCCAATGCGTACATTTTCAATATCAGCACCTAATCGTTCGGCTAAATTGGCCAGTTCATTCATGAAGCTGATTTTGGTCGCGAGCATGGCATTGGCGGCGTATTTGGTGAGCTCAGCGGAACGAATATCCATGGCGATCAAGCGATCATGATTGCGATTGAAAGGCGCATATAAGGCTCTTAATAATTCCGTAGTTCTTGGATTATCGGTGCCAATAATGATGCGATCAGGTTTCATAAAGTCATCGAGGGCCGCCCCTTCTTTAAGAAACTCGGGATTTGAGACCACATCAAATTCATGTTGGGTTCCTCTGGCAGCGAGTGTCTCGGCGATTTTCGCACGTACTTTATCGGCGGTACCTACTGGCACAGTGGATTTGTCAATGATAATGCGGTATTCGTGCATTTGTTCGCCAATGCTTTGGGCAACAGCAAGGACGTATTGTAAATCTGCAGAACCATCTTCATCCGGTGGAGTACCGACGGCAATAAACTGAAATAAGCCATGAGCGACTCCTTGTTCTACGTCGGTTGCAAAAGAAAGCCGACCTGCCTTGGTGTTTTGCTCAATGAGCTTGTCGAGCCCTGGCTCATAAATGGGCACTTTGCCTTGCTTTAACATGGCGATTTTTTTTTCATCAATATCGATGCATAATACATCATTGCCGACTTCTGCTAAACAGGCGCCTGTGACTAAGCCGACATAACCACTTCCGAATATTGTAACTTTCACCGATAAATCCTCTTAAATTGTTTGGTGGCTAATTTTAGCGAAAAGTCATCGCCTTTCCTATGTTTTGATTTATATGTCGTCATTTTTACTGGCTGAGCAGAGGGGGATTCATCTATTTATCGTAAGAAGCTGTGTTTGCTAGGAGGCTGCCCCACTGATCACGGATGAAAATGTGGCATGATGATACTACGTTTTCCAGGTGCATTTAACTAAATCACCGCCGGTTGATTTAGATTTTTAAGTATAGGTGTTTTATGTCGTTAATGTACTGGTGAGGTTCAGCGGCGAGTGATGAATAATGAATAGTACGATGAGGCGAATTTTAGACCATCCCAATTTTCCAGAAGGTGAATGTTGGGAGTATCAGATATTTCGTGCAAATGAAACAATTATTCAGCAAGGTGAATTAAGTCGGAGGCTTTATGTTATTGAATCTGGTGCGGTGCGGGTGATTGGAAATATATTTTTAGATAAACAGCAGCAAGTTAAGCCAGGGATGAGTGATTTATTCGAAGGGCAAATATTTGGTGAGCTGGTTTTATTTGACCGGGAACCTCGCTCGGCATCCGTGCAGGCCATCCAAGATTGTCAATTAATCGCGATTGATGGCGATAAATTGTTAGTTTTTTTGGAAGCGAATCCAAATATTGGGTTTGCTTTTTTAATGGCGCTGATGTCTACCGAGGTGCAAAGATTGCGTAAATCAAATCAGAAAATTTGCTCATTGTTCGCTTGGGGACTGAAAGCGCATAAAATCGATGGGTATCTTGACTAAACTTAGCGACTCCCTTTGTGCGTCATGTCATCGCGTTTCTTTACTGGCCACGGATCGGGTTGCCCCAGCTATACTTAGAGCATACATTTAGCCCTAAAGCTGGTGTATTAGGGAACGATGGAAATGCAGTCACTTCAAGCACGGTGTACGTATTTTTAGCGGTAGCAATTAACTGGCTTGAAATATTTGTTAAAAAAGCACCGAGTGTATCCATAATTTAAACAAAAATAAGCATTATACTTGCACTTTGTTAGCAATTGGCTGAAGCTACGGGCGATTTCTGCCAGCTAGATAGATGATTATTCTATCTAGCTTTTGTCAGTTAGCCTAGGATATTGCGAAAATTATGTACAGGATGGCTCTATCCTGTGTTGATTGAACAGATGGCATGATGTGGTAATCATTTTTAAATCAATATCTATATCGTACTGGAAGTTAAATGATTCGTATTTTTAAACACTATATACCTAAATCACTGGTTGTTTTAGGTTTGGTTGAAGCTTGTATTTTTATCATTGCCACTTATGTTGGTACTGCGCTGCGCTTTGGGTCTGAGGTATCGAGCGATATACAGCCGTTATTTCCGAAAGCTTTATTGTTGCTTGTCGTAATGGCGAGTGCCATGACAGCCATGGGGTTATACCAGCGCCATCTACAAAATGGATTACGAGGCATGTTTCTTCGGGTTGGATTAAGTTTTCTCGTCGGTTTTGTTTTGATGAGTTTGATCTTTTATTTATTTCCTGCGCTTTTTTTGGGGCGTGGCGTTTTTGTGTCTGCATTTGCGGTGGCAGCTATCGGGATTTTAATCGCAAGAATGACCTATATACGACTTGTCGATCAAAATACAATCAAACGGCGTATTTTGGTATTAGGCGCCGGTCAGCGAGCGGCTTTGATTGAGAAACTATTGAACCGAGCGGCTGATCGACGTGGTTTTGATATCGTTGGTTATGTGCCATTTGGTGATGAGATATCCATGATCGATACAACAAAAATTGTTCATCATGAATTACCTATCATTGATATTGCGCGAGAGCATGATGTGGATGAATTAGTGGTTGCGGTGACTGATCGTCGCAAGGGGTTGCCGGTTGATGAAATCCTTGATTGTAAAATGAATGGTATTCACATCGTTGATCAACTGACTTTTTTTGAGCGCCAAAATGGCCGGGTAATCTTAGAAATCCTTCAGCCCAGCTGGCTCATTTTTTCAGATGGGTTTGGTCAGAGTTGGTTTCGTACAATAAGCAAGCGACTATTTGACATCACGGCGAGTTTATTGTTGTTAATTGTTGCCTTTCCCTTCATGATAGTGACTATCGTTGCTATTTTTCTCGATGATCGTAGCGATATCTTTTATCGCCAAGTACGGGTTGGGCAAAATTGGAAGCTTTTTCAGGTATTGAAGTTTCGTAGTATGAGGCCAGATGCCGAAAAAATTTCAGCGCCTCAATTCGCGGAAGAAGATGATCCACGGGTCACTCGAGTCGGGCGCATCATTCGTAAACTTCGTATTGACGAGCTGCCGCAGTTGATTAATGTACTCAAAGGGGACATGAGTTTTGTCGGCCCTCGCCCAGAACGACCCGAATTTGTCGAGCAATTTTCAGAGTCAATCCCGTATTACGCTGAACGACACCGTGTTAAGCCTGGCATTACCGGCTGGGCACAAATTAGCTATCCTTATGGCGCGGGCTTAGAGGATACCATTGAAAAACTGCAATATGACTTATACTATGTTAAAAACTATAGCTTATTCTTTGACTTCATGATTTTGTTTTTAACGGCCGAAGTGATTTTATGGGGAAAAGGTGCGAGATAACATTTAGTCTTTACGATGATGTCTGAATGAAATCTCGGATTGGTTTTGCTTTAACCGAAATGAAATAATCGCATGGCTCATATCGGCGTTATCAGCTACGCCACCGCGGCTCTATTTTTTCTTATCTTAACTCTGCTATTAATCACCAGTTGGCGTGGTCGCCTACAGGGTGTATTATTAGTTGTTGTTGTTATCTCCAGTGCATTGTGGGCGATAGCGGCCGCATTCGTTGCTGATAGCCCATTTCCTGCAACGTTATTGACCGTCAGCTTAGAAGTGGCTCGTGATTTTCTATGGGCTATTTTTCTTATCCGACTCATCAAGAGTATTGATGTTTCTCATCCGCCTAGTTTTAGTCTTTTTAGATTGCTCATCTTGTTAAGCTGGACGCTGCCTTTGGCGATTTTGGCTATTCTTTCATACGTGTTGATTACCGAGAATGCGATTCCTTCTTGGTTAGGTTATGATTTGCGAATTTTTGCTCATGTCTTAACCTCAATTGTCATTCTTGCGTTGGTTGAACAGCTTTACCGTAATATCCCGCCTGAAAATCGCTGGGGAGTTAAATATCTATGTTTTGGTATTGGTTTAATTTTTGTTTTTGATTTTTATTTATATAGTGATGCTTTGCTCTTTAAGCAGCTCGATGTCGAGACTTGGTACGCTCGTGGTTTTATTAATGCCATGGCTGTTCCATTGATTGCGGTGGCGGTGGCACGAAATCCAGAATGGTCATTAGACGTTTTTGTGTCACGAGGTGTGGTCTATTACTCCAGTGCCTTGTTTTTCTCAGGTGTTTATTTAATCGCGATGGCGGCGGGTGGTTACTATTTACGAGAGTATGGTGGCGCTTGGGGATCCATTGGATCTATGGCGTTGCTAGTGGCTGGTTGTGTGTTACTCATTGTTATTCTTTCTTCTGAGCAAGTGCGAGCACATTTACGGGTATTTATTAATAAGCATTTTTTTAACTATAAATATGACTATCGCGAAGAATGGTTGGGGTTTATACGGCGTTTGTCTGAGGAAACGGGATTAGCGGATATCGAAGGTCGATCGATTCGCTCACTTGCCCATTTTGTTGATAGCCCGGCAGGCATGTTATGGCTTAGGAAAAATGAAAAGTACTATGTGCCTGTTGCTGAACTAAACTATGGTGGTATCCCTGACGTCAGAGAGCTGCACAGCGGGCCGTTGGTGAGATTTTTAGAAACTTGGCAATGGGTGATTAACTTGAATGAATGTCAGGATGACCCTGAGATGTATCAAGGGTTAGAATTGCCTCGCTGGTTATCAGATGATCAGGAGGCCTGGCTGGTTGTTCCCTTATTAGTTAACCGCCACTTGTATGGCTTTGTGGTTTTGGCGAAACCTCGTGCGCCACGTGATTTTGACTGGGAGGATATTGATCTTTTACGTACCGCTGGTCGACAAGTTGCGATTCATTTATCTCAAGCACAAGCGACGAAAGAGCTGATTCAAGCTCGGCAATTTGAAGCATTTAACCGGTTATCTGCTTATGTGATGCATGATTTGAAAAACCTCATGTCACAATTATCATTAATCGTCAAAAATGCCGAGAAGCACAAGCATAATCCTGCATTTATGGATGATGCCATCATCACGGTCGATAATGCAGTGGGTCGGATGAATCGCTTGTTAGCGCAGTTAAGGGCGGGCAGTTTACAGACAAATGGCAGTCAATTGGTTGATTTAAAGGATGTTATTTCTCTGGTGGTAAAAGATAAGGCAAATGGTAAGCCTGGGCTTGTGCCATTATCGCTAGACAGTGGTTTGTTTATCAGCGTGGACGTGGATCGCTTAGTTTCAATTATTGGCCATGTGGTACAGAATGCTCAGGATGCCACACCGGAAAGTGGTAAGGTAACAGTGAGTTTAACGAAAGCAAAAGACAATGCGATTGTTGATGTCACAGATACTGGATGTGGTATGGATGTTTCTTTCATCGAAAATCGTCTATTTGAGCCATTTGATACCACCAAAGGGCTGACTGGGATGGGGATTGGTGCGCATGAAGTTAAAGCATTCATCGAGCAGCTGGGAGGTGAAGTGCGTGTTGACAGTGTGCCTAAAAAAGGGACTTCGTTTAGATTGATTATTCCCTGTACATCTTAAACGGCGAGTCATTTTAAATTCGATATTTTACACTCGGACATGCGATCTTGTTTGGTCTCTCACGAGGAAAGAACAATGTGAGATCAAAATTACTTCGCGATTTACATAGGTCTTACTGTGAAATGTAGGTTAAAATGGATTAGCGTGACTGTATTCTATTATTTTTTGTTAAAAAGGGGTTTGGCTTGGCAAAAAAGGAATCACTACTTGTTGTAGAAGATGACCCTGGCATTCAAAGTCAATTGCGCTGGTGCTTTGATGATTATGAGGTCATTATGGCAGGTGATCGCGAGGCGGCTGTTGCCCAATTACGGCGACATGAGCCTAAGGTGGTGACGCTGGATATGGGGCTACCGCCGGACCCTGGTGGAACAAGTGAAGGGTTGCTTACTTTGGAGCAAGTGCTTGCTTTCTTACCGGAAACGAAAGTGATTGTTGTCACGGGCAATGACGATAGAGAGAGCGCCGTTAAAGCGATAGGGCTCGGGGCTTATGACTTTTACATGAAGCCGATTGATGCTGATGTATTAAGCTTGGTGGTCAATCGAGCGTATCGTCTTAGAGAGCTAGAGCTAGAAAATATTCGCTTGTCACAGAAACCGGATTCGCCACTTGAGGGAATTTTGGGTTCAAGTCCTGCCATGCTAAAAGTATGTCGCACGGTGGAGAAGGTCGCGCCGACGGATGCCACGACCATGCTGCTAGGGGAGAGTGGTACGGGTAAAGAAGTTTTGGCGCGGGCGATTCATTCATTGAGTTTACGGAAAAAAAATAATTTTATTGCGATTAATTGTGCGGCTATTCCGGATAATTTACTTGAAAGTGAACTATTTGGTTACGAGAAGGGCGCCTTCACTGGTGCGGCTAAGCAGACGCCGGGGAAAATTGAATATGCGCATGAGGGTACCTTGTTTCTTGATGAAATTGGTGATTTACCCATGGCGCTCCAAGCAAAATTGTTGCGGTTTTTACAAGAGCGAGTGATTGAGCGGGTCGGGGGTAGGAAAGAGATACCCGTTGATGTGAGAGTGCTGTGCGCTACCCACCGAGGCTTAATTGATATGATTAAGGATGGTAGCTTTCGAGAAGATTTATACTATCGTTTAAGTGAAATTACCATACAAATTCCTGGGCTGCGTGAGCGCGAAGGTGATGTAGTGTTGTTGTCTCGTGTGTTTGTTGGCCGATTTGCCGAGCAAAATAAACGGAAAATAAATGGCTTTAGTCAAGAGGCGCTGATTGCGCTAGAAAATTATCAATGGCCAGGCAATGTGCGGGAGTTGGAAAATAAAATTAAACGCGCCGTGATCATGGCCGATGGAAATCAAATTACCGCAGAAGATCTTGAGTTAGAGGGTGAGACGTCGGAAACTTTGCCATTTAACTTGCGCGAAGTACGAGAAGAAGCAGAGCGGCGAGCGGTGTTGCGAGCACTACACTATGTGAATAATAATATTGCCCAAGCCGCGGAGCTATTAGGTGTGAGTCGGCCAACGTTATATGATTTGATAAAGAAATTGAATGTGGCTGTTTAATGCAGCCTATTGGTTGTTAACGTCATGATAAATTTTTACCCTGAATACGAAGGTGTTTATTAATGATTAATATGTTTCGAGTAGTTTTAACATTATTGTTCGTATACGGAACAATTTTTTCGTCAGGTGTTTATGCGGATAAAAAGCAAGATTTGTTGACTGAAGCCCAGCAATATTTAGAAAAAAGTGAATGGCGTGCGGGTATTATTCAATTGAAGAATGCATTAAAAGAAGATCCTGAGTTTGTGGCGGCTCGATTGCTGTTAGGTAAAACCTATATACAATTAGGTGATGGAGCGGGGGCTGAAAAAGAATTAAGGCGAGCCAGAAAGTATGGGGCGTCGTTAGCTCAATGGGGAGCTCCTCTAGCTGAGGCCTATCTATTACAGCGAAAATCGAGCGATCTTCTTTCGGAGATAAAACCATCGAATGAACTTGATGGCACCTTGCAAGCTAATATTGAAGTGATGCGAGCCGCTGCCTATTTACAGCTCGATCGAAATATCGAGGCAGAAAAAGCCTTTAAGCGCTCACTAGAACTCGCACCAAACTCGGTGCGTGTTTTATTAGGCAATGCCCGCTATGCGGCATCGAAGAATGAACTTGCCGAAGCCTCAAATTTTGTAGAAAGCGCATTAAAAAGTGAACCGAAAAATTTTTTAGCATGGACTTTAAAAGGTGAATTAGCTAGACAGAAACAAGATTATAGCGAAGCACAACGTGCTTTTAATAATGCACTAGAAAATAACGAAAACCATATGCCGGCACAGTTAGGCATTGCGGCAACATTAATCGCCCTGCGTGATTTTGGTGAAGCAAAACAGCAGTTAGATAAGCTGTTAACTAAGGCTCCCCAACATCCTTTAATTAATTATCTGTCTGCTGTTATTTATTTTGAAAAGCGCGATTTAGATGCCACCGAAGCTGCGCTCCAAAAAGTATTTCGTGTGATGCCGAAGCATTTGCCAAGTTTACTCATGATGGGGTCTGTGCAATATGCAAAAAATCAATTTGAACAAGCCGCAAATTATTTAAGTCAGTTTCATGTAGCGAATAAGACGCATGTGCCGGCAGTAAAATTACTGGCGGCTACCCGATTGAAATTAAAAGAGCCGAAAAAAGCGCTGAAAGTATTGCGGGCCGCCGAGAAAAATGTGGGTGATGATCCTCAATTCCTCAGCTTATTGGGTACGGCGTATTTGCAATCAGGGCAACTTGATAAAGGCTCTGAATACTTAGAAAAAGCGGTTCAAATTGCACCCGATGCGGCTTCAATACGGACTCAGCTAGGGCTGAGCTATTTGGCCAGTGGTGATACTGAGCAGGCCGTTTCAACGTTGGAGTCTGCTGTTGAATTAGGTCATGATGTCATGCAAGCCGATATTTTGTTGATCCTTGCTCATTTAAAGGATAAAAAATTTGACAAGGCATTAACTGTCGCTAAAGCATTTGCGAAAAAACATCCAGAGAATCCTTTACCCCATAACTTTATGGGGGCGGCTTATTTAGGGAAAGAAAATATAGCTGCGGCCCGAACCCAGTTTAATAAAGCCTTAAAGATTAAGCCTTCCTATGTCAGCGCGATCATGAATCTTGCTCAATTGGATGAGCGAGAGAAAAATATAAAAGGCGCAAAACAAAGATATCAACAAGTGCTTAAGCTGAAAAAAGGTCATATTGGCGCCAGTATGGCAATGGCTAAAATTGCTGCGGTAGAAAATAATGAGACGAAAATGGTGGCTTTTTTAGAATCCTCCATTAATGCGCATCCAGGGGCAATTCAGCCCAGTGTCTCGCTTGCAAATTACCATATTCAGAAGGACAATCCACTTCGTGCCGTGGAAATTTTAACTCACTCACGGCAACAGTTTCCTAATAATTTCGTGGTGCTGGAAAAATTAGGTCGGGCTCAGATTCTTGCGAAAAATCCTACGAATGCGGTTTCGACATTGAAAAATCTTGTGAAACATTATCCTCAGATGGCCAAAGCGCATTTTTTATTGGGTCAAGCTGAAGCGGCCACTGAGGATAGTCGAAGTGCAAAACGACACTTTAAAAAAGCTATTCAATTAGATAACAAGTTTATGGAAGGGCATATTGGGCTCGCGGCGCTGGCGCTAAAAGAAAAGCAATATGATGAAGTGAGAAAAATCGGCAAATCATTACAAAAAGCATTCCCTAAACAAGCGGCAGGCTGGATACTGGAAGGTGATGCTTTCTTTCAACAAGATAAGCTAAAAAAAGCGGTCAAAGCTTATACGAAAGCCTACCCGATTGGGAAAAATACCGCATTAACACTCAAACTTGCCTCAGTACAAAATAAAATAGGCAAGAGCAAGGAGGCCACCTCTACATACCAGAGTTGGCTGGAAATAAACCCCTCTGATCTGCCTGTGCGCGTGGCTTATGCTGAACATTTACAAGCCCAAAATCACATACAAGAAGCCGTTGCTAATTACGAAAAAGCCGTTCAGCAGCAACCCAATCATGTGGCGATATTAAACAATTTAGCCTGGTTATACACCGGCATGAAAGATAAACGCGCTTTGCAATATGGAGCAAAGGCGTTTGAGTTAGCCTCCAATAATCCGGCTGTTGCGGATACCTATGGATGGGCGTTGACCAATTTAGGGGATGCTAAGCGGGGTTTAGTTCTGCTGCAACAAGCGAGTATGCAAGCGCCACATATGGCCGAAATTAAATATCATTTGAGCGTGGCGTTAGCTAAGAATGGTAAAACAGAGCAGGCGAGGAAAGAATTGCAAAGGCTAATCGATACAGAGCAGGATGCATCTATTCGGGAGAAAGCGAAAGCATTTTTAGCCACGATGAGTAATGGTTAAGCCTCTTTGGGGCGAGTACTTAACTTATATGTGGAAAGAGCGAAAGGTTTTTATGATCGGCCTGAACTGCGTTCAGCGATAATCAAACTAAAAAATGCATTAACAAGGCCTCGTTTGGTGTAGAGAGAAGTTTTCTTCTCTCTACACCAAACGAGGCCTTGTTAATGAAGTCAAGAATAATAAGTAAGGTAAGCAACCCATTCCTAAGAGTTAATCTGATTTAGTGAAACGATGACGAATCGCTGTGTGTTCACTACGGCAAAAAAAAGATCGGGTTATTTCATTTTTTCATTGACCAGAGACACAATATGTCGCAACGTAGTGTCTGGATATCACAGGCCGGATCAATATCAGACATATTGCTTTGAATTTTCTTATCCTGCGAGAATTTTGTCATTTCCATTTTTAAGCGTCAGGATTAACCCATTCGTTTGGCGCCGTTTCATCAATGGGCGGTTCACCTGTGAGCTTTTCTGGGTTTTGAATACCAAAATAGCTGTATATGGAAGAGGCAATGGAAAATGGCTCACATTGATAGCTGCCCGCCGTTGGTGTGGTAAATTGCCGATTAACTTTTGGCTTGCCAATTCTTTCGGTTTTGCCAACAATTTTTCCAAGTTCTCTACCTGGGATATTTGAACCGGCACTTTGACTCGCACCAACGGTAAAGAGGTTTTGATTATTTCCGTGATCCCAGCCCATGGAGTTATTTAAATTGACATTTCTGCCAAAGTCACCAAAAACATTAATGACGACGTTACCTTTGCCGGCGGCTTCTAAATGTTTTGCCGCGACTTCTAAGGCTAACATCAAATCTCTCATGCGGCGTGAATATTTTTCTAATGCTGAATCATGATCATCCCAACCGCCTAAACCACCACTGCCGAGACTAATGAAAACAGAATCTGGATTATTAATCGCAAGGTTGACTGCGGCTTTCAAGCGGTTACCAAAATTATTATCGGGATAACTCAGCTCAGCCGGGTCGTCTGCCGCTCGATCTGGATCATTAGGTAAGGCTAAATTATCAAGTTTTTCTTTCAGTCGATCAACGAATACTTCGATTTCACCACGTTTTTTAAAGGCTTCAACTATTTTTCCAAATTGACTTGCATTGGACTGGCTTACATTTTGAGCCAAGCGATCAATCATGCGATTAGATTCGCCGAGAAAACTATTTTCACTGCGTGCATAGGGGTTACGCAAGTCTTTGTCTAGTGAGATGGGTTTGAGTCCCAGGGGTATACTAAGGTTGCCTTGATTGAAAACGACAGTTTCGCCTTCGAAGGTGACAAATGGAAACAGAGCATCTTCAGCGATAGCCTTATTGACTGCCAAGATGGCAGCCAAGTTAGTGGCAATGCCTGGGCGGCTATTATCGACACCGATAGCGCCTGTTAAATTGGAAAAAATACTAGGGCGGTGTGCTTTTGAATCATCTTTTATCCGATTGATTGTGCGGTAAACACTCAGTCGCCCTTTGCCAATCATTCTTTCCATGGCTTCACCGCCTGCGCCTCCCCAAAATCCATTGGGGGTTACGATGGAGTTATTAGTATCGCGTCGCATATTGCTGTTATAGGGGTTTTGTGAGTTATCATCAATTTCATTAATGTTAGTCAAATTACCCGCAAGCTCAGAAGGACCACCATATAAAAAAATACTAATAATTTGTGGTGTCACAGTCGGCTTGATATAGCCAATTTCATCCAATACTAATGCTCGGGCACGTACTAGTTCACGCTTCGATAATGATGCCTGTGCTGAGTTGATAAAACCTTGTTTTTGAAATAACGAAAGTAACATGCAGGTGCCGCCTAAAAGACTCATGGATGTTAAAAAATTTCTGCGTTTCATGATGTCACTCCGTTATTATTTAACTGCTCGAAAGTAATAGAGTTCTGGAAGGCGAGATAGATAATCTAAAATAATCATGGCGATGGCATTGACGTCTTTTTCATGACCGCCTTCGCTAATGACCGTGTTTAACTGAGATAATTCATCGTCTGTTGTTTTTCGGGCCAGGACGGAAATAAATAAATAGTTAATGAATTCATTTTTTTCTAAAAAGTCAGCGGCTTTTAAATATTCTGTTGTCCAGCCTCGTCGGTCACTACGAAAGCTTTCTGTTTTTCGTTTTATCAACAATTGCTCGCGTACGGCTTCATGATAATATGCAAAACTCAGTGAATCTAGCGGCTGTACCATCCAGCGCCCTAATTTTAGAGTCATCGCGGGTTGTTTCATTTTGTGTAGAGTAGGAAAGCTAGTGCCTTGATCTGGATTGGTTAAATGATAGAAAAAACGCTTATCTGCTTCCCAATAAATACGTTCGGCAAGATTGAAAAAGGTTTCTTCCAAGTTTTTGGGTTTCTGATTGTTTAATAAATATTCACGAGAAAAAATGATGGCGGTAAATATATCAAAAAAATAGCTTGGACTGGTGTCTACAATTGATTGCACGAGTGCGGCTCTTTTCTCTGGGCTGGCTTCTGGGAAAAACTTATTGACTAATACGGTGGTAATTCGTGGTATGGCCAATGGATGATTGGCTATCACTTGATAAAAGTCTTCGCAGCTTGTGACCCATTGATCGAGTACATATTGAGGCTCTTTGTTTTCTTTGAGTTTGTCCTTTTGTAATTGGTAACCATCCTCGTCATCGGTAATGCTCCAGTCTTTACAGGCAAGAGAGGCTTGCGGGACATCTTCGTCACGGTCAAACAAACCGAGGTATATTTCAATCATTTCGCGTGTATTATCTTCTGGGGAACGAAAACGACGCCAGTTAGCTTCTGATTTCATGTGGGTGAAAATAATTTCTCGAATGGTTTTTCCGTTATTCATTGCATCGGTTAGACCTGAATAAATATTTTGCACATCAATGTAGCTGGCTGAATCGATTTCTGCGGCGGGAGAAAATAAAATGGTATTAGCTAACGTGTAGGCCATCCAGGATTCCATTAAATCACGGCTTTCTGGAAAAAGATGGATGATTGCTAATGGTTCAGCAGAAGGTTTGTGCTCGGCGGCTTTAGTATCGCTATCTCTTCGGGTAAAGACAAAACGACTCTCCAGTCGAGCAACATAGGCTTCTTTATTTCGTAGGTGTTGTTTAAGGTTATTCGCTGTATTGCTAATAATATTTTGTTGAGATTTCGTTTTCAGGTTTTCTATTCCGGCCGTTAAATCAAAAAATTCATCGACTTTGATACCTTTATAGAAAGTTGCTTTTAACTTATTGGCCACTTGATATTGTTGCAGTGGGGGGAGGTTGTTGAATTCGGTATCAGAAAGACGCTCTGCTGCACCCGCTGGGTTTTCGTAACTCGTCTGAGTATCCTCTTCGAGATTACTGGCTTTGCATGCAAGCAATGAAGCAACAAGTGAAAAAACGGTCAAAAAACTGAAAAATTTCATGGAGCTACTCCGACATGTATTTGAGTGTGCCGTAATATTTATGTTACGTAGTTATCGTCCAGTTTTAATAGTTTTGTGAGATCTGATGCGCATTTATATGATAAACAATAATGCGAAGAGATTATTTTTTATCGAGGAGTAATAATTTGATGCTTTTAGGGGTTTTTCAGAAAGTCAAGGGTGGGTATCATGAATTAATTCACATTTTTATTCATTGAGATTTTTAGAGTGATTACTCTAAGGTAGGGATATACCCATAGTACTATGGGTATATTTAAGGGATTAGGCTTTCACCTTTAATGAGATCGTCAAATGTTTCTCGCTGTCTGATGGTATGGTAATGCTCATCATCCACGAGTACTTCTGCTGCCCGTGGCCGTGAGTTATAATTGGAACTCATGCAAAAACCATAGGCACCGCTGGATCTGATGGCGAGTAAATCTCCCTGAGTGATGCCGAGTTGGCGATTTTTCCCGAGAAAATCACCGGTTTCGCAGACGGGGCCAACGATGTCATAGGCTTGTTGTATATGACGGTTTTGTGGTATGACAGGCAAAATTTCTTGCCAGGCATTGTAGAGTGATGGACGCAACAAATCATTCATTGCGGCATCGACAATGGCAAAATTTTTGTTTTCATTTTGTTTGATATATTCGATGCGAGTCAGTAGTATGCCTGCGTTACCTGTGATCGAGCGACCGGGTTCTAAATGTATGCTGATGTCACGTTGCGATAGTTTTTTCTTAATCGCTGTCGCATATTCTTCAGGTTGGGGAGGGGATTCATTTTGGTAACGAATGCCTAAACCACCGCCGAGATCTAAGTGTTGTATTTGAATCCCGCTGTTAGTAAGCCGATCTAATAACGCAAGCACTCGATCTAGGGCATCGAGGAAGGGAGCGAGATCCGTTAATTGTGAACCGATATGACAGGCAATGCCTCCAATGTTTATGCCAGCTAAATTGCTTGCATATTGATAGATTTCAAATGCCGATTTAATATCAATGCCGAATTTATTTTCTTTTAACCCGGTGGATATATAGGGATGGGTGCCTGCATCGACATCAGGATTGACGCGTAGTGCAATCGGGGCCTTTTTGCCCATTTTTTGGGCAATGTTGTTTAACCTGTCGAGTTCAGCTTTGGATTCAATATTAAAGCAATGAATGTTGTGTTGCAGTGCAAAATGTAAATCATCCTGGGTTTTTCCGACCCCGGAGAAAACGACTTTGTCGAGTGCACCACCGGCATGAATAACGCGTTCTAACTCCCCACGCGAAACAATGTCAAATCCGGAGCCCAAACGGGCAAATAAATTGAGTATAGCGATATTAGAATTGGCTTTAACGGCATAGCAGATTAAATGGGAATGATTCCCCAGGCTGTTATTGAAGGCATGCCAATGGCGCTCCAAGGTGGCGCGTGAGTACACATAACAAGGGGTTCCGACATCTTTAGCAATGCGAGCTAGCGGCACATTTTCCGCATAGAGTTCATTTTTTTGATAATTGAAATAATCCATTGGTTTTATACAGTCTGGTTCAGTGAGCAAGTAATTGAATGTTTATTATTGTGAATTTTTTGAGGTTTTTGGCTTTTCTTCAGGTTCAGGCAAGTAGAGGTCACCTTTTTGGCCACAGGCGGCTACGCTTAACACTAACATGATCAAGCTGATAAAAATAAGTGATTGTGAAAAAACCTTAAGCATAGCTATCCCCGTGATTCAATACACGTGTGTGATCATCATTTAAATTTCTCAAGACAGAATTATATTATAAGATAGCTTGTATAGATATGGTTCACCGTTTGGTATTTTTGTGGATATTTTGAGATGGAAACGTTATTAGAAACGATTGAAATTAAGCCTCTGGGAGAGGCCAAAGCGAGTGTTATTTGGCTCCATGGTCTGGGGGCGGATGGGCATGATTTTTTACCCATTGCTCGTGAATTGAATTTGCCCGATCAAGCGGGTATTCGATTTGTATTTCCTCACGCACCACATATTCCGGTGACAATCAATGGTGGTATGGTCATGCGGGCGTGGTACGACGTATATTCTGTCAATTTTGGTGCGAATGAAGATGAGAGGGGTATCCGCCAGTCTAAGCAGCAATTAGTGGCGCTGATTGAAAATGAATTGGCTTTGGGCGTGGCGGCTGAGTCGATTTTTTTAGTGGGGTTTTCTCAGGGAGGAGCTATTGTTTTACATAGTGGGCTTCGCTATCCTAAAAAGTTGGCGGGTATCATAAGCTTGTCAAGTTACCTACCATTAGCGTCGCAGCTGGCGGAAGAAGCACACATTGCTAACCAAAATACGCCATTATTGATGATGCATGGCACTCAAGATACGGTAATCCCCATCCATTTAGCGGAACAATCCTTATCCATATTGCAAAAGTTAGGTTATCAAGTGGAGTGGCGTCAGTATGATATGCCACATTCGGTGTACCCTCAGCAAATTCGTGTATTAAGGGATTGGATGCTTAGGATTCTTGGCGTTAAAGCGTCGGATTAATACCTAAGGTGTTGGCAAATTTTAATAATTGGGATTCATGCAAACGGGTATTGATAGTTAAACCAGGCTGGCGTTGTTCATGTATTTTTTTTCGAGTGGTGTCGGTAAGTTGCTGGAATATATCGCTATTGGTGGCCATTTGGCGTTCTTTTTGAGGAAGTGTGCGCCAGTATTGCGATACTTTAGCGAGTGTATTGTCATCCCATTGATCTTGTCGCAAAAAGCGATTGATTAAATTAAGTGCTTGGTTATGAATCATGGGTGTATGAGTCGATTCGTCGATGACGGGCGAGTTGGTTTGGTACCAGAATGCAATCATTGCAACGATCAGTGCGCTACTAATGGTTGCATACAGAATTTTTTCACGATGTTTTTTATAGCGATATACACGACTAGGCATGGGTTGCGTTTTATCAATATCTAGTGTGTTCTCAAGCTTGGGTGTTGACGTTGGTTCATCAAGCAGACCGTCTAGCAATATTGCTCGGCGCTGGCGGTATTCTTGCCTGCTGATATTGCCAAGCTTATGAGCTTGGGCCAGTTGTTGTAATGAGTCGTTAATCATAAATACAAATAACCCGCTAAATTCTTTCACATTATATACTTGTTGGGATGTAATGTGCGACAACAATCATGTGTTATCGCTTGGCTGTCGTTTTAGGCTGTCTGGAGAGTGGGCAATGGAGGTGGATTACGTTTTGACTATATCGTGTTGGCTGTTTTTTAATTTTTCCTGCCAAGATGATTGGTAACCGCTAAAAATATGGACTTTTAGCCGGTAATTTAAGCCTGCTTGGCTCTGCCGACGACGACCGTGATGTTATCTCGGGCTTGTTTGGTGAGTGCTAATTCAATTAATTCATTGCCGATGGTTTCAGTATCTTCCTTAGCTAATAAATTGGTCATTTCTTCTTCGTTTAAGTCGCGATATAGACCATCAGTACACAATAAAAAGGTGTCTCCATCGTAAGTTTTTTCAACGCCAACATCAATGTGAAGCTCGTGTACTGCACCGACAGCGCGGGTAATGATGTTTGAGGCCGGGTGATTATTGGCATGTTCAGGGGAAATGGCACCCATGTCGATCAAGTTTTGTATTTCGCTATGGTCAACGGTCAGTTGTTTCAGTTTGCCTTCCCTAAATAGATAAGCCCTGCTGTCACCGGCCCAAAGATAAGCAATATAGTTTTTGAAGGCGATAAGTACCACTACCGTGCTGCCAATCGTGCGGTTGCCATATTCTATGGTGGCTAGGTCACGCAATTTCCGATCAACATCGAGTAACGTATCTTCCACTGTATCAATAAACTTTCCTAAAGTGTCGGGTGGAATGAACTCATTGAGTGATTCTGTTATCATGCGACTAGCAATCTCACCGGCTTCATGCCCTCCCATTCCATCCGCAACGACCCAAATGCCGGCGGTCGGGCGATCTAAAAATGAATCTTCATTGATTGCTCGGACTTTCCCTTTGTTTGTGGACCCTGACGATGTCCAGTGCACACATATGTTTGGGTTGTTCATGGGTGTTTACCTGGAGGCTGTCCGAGAATGGACGTCGTTGCGAGGGGAATCCATTTTAGTGCATATTTTTCGATCATTTGAGGGGGGTAGCCGTCGCTATTGGTCGAAAAGGATCGAGATATAGGCGCAAAATGGGTTTTCCGTAGTAGGCTTTCCATTCTCGGACAGCCTCCTAGCTGTATGTTGGAGATTCTGGCTGAGCAAGCATAAACATAATTGCCGCTAGTGACAGGGTATTCGGGGGCGATTTGGTTTATTTTTAAATGTGTTTGCAGCAATGAAAATCCAATTCTACTATTTTTGAAATTTGTGGGTGGTTTGGTCAATGCCCAAACGGAGTCGTTAAATAAGCGTCTAAAGTTAACAAAAAAATAGGCAATTGGCGAGTCATTAGCGCAACAAGTGGTGTGAGGATAGTTTCCAGTGTGGTGAATAGACGCTATATCTGGCTGGTTTTTTGTATTTTTGGTTAATTGTTGTCTATTAAATTTTGAATTTGGCTCATGCACTAGGAGGAGGATGAGTGAAAATGAATCATCGGTATTTTGAATCTCAATACACCGGCGGTCGTTTCTGGGCGAAGTTGCTGCAAGTTGCCAAAATTGCTGGGATTAAGGTGCTAGAAAAGGCGTTGCAGCTTTATTATGCCGCGCAATCACCGGATACGCCCGTGTGGGCAAAAACTGTAATTTATACTGCATTAGGCTATTTTATTAGTCCCATTGATGCGATTCCTGATATGACGCCAATGGTGGGGTTCGCCGATGATTTGAGTGTGTTAGCGGCGGCGATTGTTACGGTGGCTGTGTATATTACACCGTCAATTAGAAGGCAAGCCAGCGACAAGTTAGCTGAATGGTTTGCAGGGATACCGGGCGAATAGTGGTGGGCCTGGAAGGACTCGAACCTTCGACCAATGGATTATGAAACCGCAAAGTAAAGCATAATAATTAATTTAATCAATAAATTATCTGGGTCGCTCGTTGCTAACTTTGCCCCGCAATGCATAACGATGCACTACTAATCCACGCAAAAGTCCCGCACGAAAAATTAAAGCTACTCATTGAATCAAAGCTAGTAATTAGCATCTTGCTCCCCCTTCGATGGATATACTCTTGATATATCCCTAAATGCCGATATAGTTGAATATACCAAACGGATATACCTGGAGATTATATAATGACTGCAATCCATACTACTGTATTCAAGAGCAACAAAACTCAGGCAATACGACTCCCCAAACCGGTCGCTTTACCGGACACGATCAAAACCGTAGATATTGTTGCCATTGGCAATACCCGCATCATCACCCCTGCAGGAGAGTCCTGGGATCAGTGGTTCGATGGCCGGGGCGTATCCGATGATTTTATGCTCGCCCGTGAGCAATCGACCGATCAAGAGCGCGAGGCACTTTAAGCGTGCTAAAATACATGCTGGATACCAACATTGTCATCTACACCATCAAAAATCGTCCGACACAGGTTCGTGAAGCCTTCAAGCAACACGAAAACCAAATGTGCATCTCAGCCGTCACAAAAGGTGAGCTGATCTATGGCGCTGAGCGGTCATCCCAGCCAGAGCGAAACCTTGCCGATATCGAGGGTTTGATCGCACGCCTAGAAGTGGCGCCATTTGAAGGCCATGCCTCTGAACACTTTGGCCAGTTAAGAGCTGAGTTATATCGTATCGGACGACCGATTGGCCCTTACGACATGATGATTGCTGGCCATGCAAGGGCTATGGGGCTAATTCTCGTGACTAACAATATGAAAGAGTTTGAACGGGTGCCGGGACTTCGCGTTGAAAGTTGGGTGTAACAGGATATTTCCAATGAACATTCTATCCGTTTTTTTGCACTAATACCCTGCACTGGGAACGATGGACTGCTTAGCAAACTACTTCCGATTTGGACCGTCATTAACAACAAGATGAGAAAATAGTGAAACAAGCTGTTTCATAACTTTCGCGGGGCTATATTATTCGGATCATTCAGAAAAGAAAAAAACAGCGAGAATGCTATAAGTAGTAATGCAGACAATCCAGAATGGCTGGAGCCGCAACGTTCTGATTCACCACATCGACAGCAATTTATACCAGCGCCAAGGTCAAGCGGTTACCAATTGGAGAGGAACCTTACCTGGTTACGATACGAACAATTAAGGCGTATTAGTTCCGGCTTAATCTTAGCTAGCTCACGTAACGCTTCAATGTAAGTTTCAACAACCTACAAGGCATGG